>C687J35174_10006632_pt1 | contig 15042 bp, 13 predicted proteins | sample RifCSPhighO2_01_FD_35174 | JGI IMG/M metagenome (IMG submission 35174) | reverse complement strand
ACCATGATTCGGAGGTCACGATAATCGCACCGACTTGAGGCGTTTTTCCCGTCTTATAACCCCACACTTTTGCGTTATAAAGCCAGGTTCCGGCGTTTCCTCCCCAAGGGACATAGCGTCTCTGCGCCACATACCAAGTGCAGTATCCGTAGGGAAACCGGTGGCCGGCGCCGGCCTTTCCCTCCAATTTTTTCCAGCCGGAAATAAGGGGATCCCCTCCCTGGGGCGTGGCGTACTGCCTTCTCTGGATTACGCCGGATGCGGCAACGCTTCTGTCCTGGGTTTCCTTTTCGCCGCCGGGGATAATAATCTGATCGCCTTCCGTTATTTGACCGTCCGCTTTAAGGTCGTTGAAAGCGATAATTTTGTCCTTATCCGCTTTGTATTTTTTGGCAATCCCGTCCAAAGTGTCTCCCTTTTTGACAGTATATGAAACCCCGGCTACGGGAAGGATGAAAATTTTATCCCCCGGCTTTATGGAATCCGGATTCTCTATGTCGTTCGCCCAGAGAATCGTATTGACGGTGATTTTGTTTTTTGCCGCGATGGAGCTTATGGTGTCCCCCTCCTCAACTTTATATATTTCCACTCCCCCTTCTTCTTCCGGATCTCTCAACGCCACATTGCTGGCGGTCAGAAGGCCTTGTTCGCTGATCAGCGAGTTCTTTTCCGGATATTCGGACTCTTTATAATCGGGCTCGGGATAGGAACTGGCTTTCATCAGCGGAACAAAAGCCAAATCGTTTTTCCTGACCGCGCCGGGCTGGGAAAGGTTAACCCGGATTTCGTCGCCGGAACTATCTTCCAGATATCCGAACAAAAAACCGCTGGAGCCCTTTCCGGCTGCCAAATTAGTTGAAGAAACTAAAACAACGCTGGACATAACTACCGACAAAGCTGAATAATTCCTAAGAATGTGCAGCAGTTTTATGGTCCGGCGTTTTTTTATGAAATTTGATATTCTTTTTTGCCAGAAGCAAATTCTGGTGTAGGCATTGCGGAAGTCAACTTTTCTAAGCCAGTCAAAAGGTTTTTTTAGTAAGTTTTTTCTAATAAAAAATAATCCTTCATTTAGCTTTATCCCTGAAATTTGGCTAAGAAACGGGAAAAAACGCGCCAAATCCAAGAACTAAAACCCTAATTTTTACTGGGTTATAGTATATACCTTATATGTTCTTCAGTCAATATATGGATATTGACATTTGCAGAGGACTATGCTATTATCCTATGATGCCTTTGGTATTCATTAAAAACTGAAAAGGAGGTAGAAAATGAAAAAACTGATAAGTTTTTTCGTAATGACAGTAATATCCTTCTTTGTTACCGTTATTGGCTACGCGGGTGACTCAAATTTAGCTGAAAAAATCGATGCGGTAATAAGTAAAGGACCAGAGTATAATAATTTTTTTGTCGTTTCAGAAAATATCAGAAACTGGATACAGCAGGGAAAAAGCGATTTCATCGTAGTTGATGTGAGATTCGGAGAAGAGGGAAAAAAATCCTATGATAGCGGTCATATACCGGGAGCTATCTATATATCATACGAAAAACTCTTCAAACCCGAGAATCTCAAAAAACTCCCCTCTAACAAAAAAATTATACTCGTATGCCACATGGGGGCCAGTGAAATTCTGCCATTAATTCCGTTGCGTATGCTCGGATATGATGCTTATGCCATGCTAATGGGGATGAGTGCGTGGCAGAAAGATTATCCGGCAGCGGAATTTATGAATAAATTGATTGAGGAAACAAAAACAAAGAACTATCCTTTGGAAGGAGGCAAGAAATGAAAAAATTTTTTATTGTTACTTTACTGCTTCCGTTTGCGTTATTTTTTCTCAACGCAAACGCAGCCGATTATGTGGGAGCAAAAAAATGCAAGGCATGCCACATCAAACAATTCAAGTCATGGGAAAAAACAACAATGTCAACAAGTTTTGAAAACCTGAAAGCCGGGGTAAAGACAGAGGAAAAGAAGAAAGCAGGATTAGACACTAATAAAGACTACAGTACTGACAATGGCTGCCTAAAATGCCATACAACGGGTTATGGTAAACCAGGTAGTTATCCGGAAAACCAGAAATTTGTCGGCGTACAGTGCGAGGGGTGTCACGGACCTGGAAGTAATTATCTCGAGATAATGAAAAAGAACAAGGAATTTAAACTTGCTGATGCAAAAAAAGCAGGCCTTATAATTCCTTCGGAAGATGAAAAAGGTTGCATAGTATGCCATGGCGGAGACAGTCCTTTTACTGAAAAAGTTGATGTTAAATATAAATTTAACTTTAAAGAAAAGCTCAAAAATACGCACGAAAAATTCCCGTTAAAGTACCAACACTAAGCGTGAAACGGACTCGGAAACCCAAGTCCGTTTTAAATTGTATTCCTTGCAAAATTAAGTTAAAATAAAGTTGTGCGACATTAATAATTAGTCCTTACAATGTTCTCCTCTCTCTTTCAAGGGAGAGGATTCGAGGTGAGGGTAAAAAAATGAAATTACAAGAATTACTTCAAAACTTTCTTGAATACCTGGAAATTGAAAAAGGCCGTTCCCAGAAAACGATAGAAAACTACCATCATTACCTCTCGCGTTTTTTGGGATGGGCGAAAATTTCCGACCCCAAGGATATAACTATGGACCTTACCAAAAAATACCGGCTTTACCTCAACCGATTGCGGGATGCGAAAGGGAAAGAGTTGAAAAAAATCACCCAAAACTACCACGTCATCGCGCTCCGCAATTTTCTGAAGTACCTGGCCAGACAGGATATCAAAACGCTCTCGGCCGAAAAAATAGAAGTGGGAAAAAATCCGTCGCAGATTATTGAATTTCTGGAACCGGAAGAATTGGAACGGCTTTTATCGTCAGCCAACGGCGCGGATTTCAAATCGCTGCGGGACAAAGCTATTCTGGAACTGCTTTTTTCAGCCGGGCTTCGTGTTTCAGAACTGGTGAATCTGAACCGCGAGCAGGTAAATCTCAAAAAACAGGAATTCAGCGTGAAGGGAAAGGGCGGGAAAATAAGAATTGTTTTTATTTCCGACTCCGCCAGATTCGCCATTGAAAAATATCTGGATAAAAGAACGGATTTTGACCCGGCCATCTTTACAAGAACGCGAACAACGTCCTCCTCTCCCTTTCAGGGAGAGGATTCGAGGAGAGGGTTTAAAAAAAAGATTAATGATGGCGACCTGCGCCTTACTCCCCGAAGCATCCAGCGGATTGTGAAATATTACTCCGCTAAAGCGGGCTTGATGAAGAATGTCCATCCGCATACCTTGCGCCACAGTTTCGCGACCGATCTTCTCGCCAACGGAGCTGACATCAGGAGCGTCCAGGCGATGCTTGGACACTCTTCTATTACTACAACCCAAATTTATACCCATGTCACCAACCGGCAGCTCAAAGAAATCCACAAAAAGTTCCACGGAAAGAAAAAAAATAGATTGAAAAATGATTAAAAAAGTATTCTCATATTCTTAAGAATATGAGAATACTTTTTTATTTGAATAAATACTTACTTTATTTTTTTCAGCTTCGCAAATTCCAAAGAAAGTTTTTTGAGCCCCGCTTTCTTGAAAGCGATGGTGGCGGTGTCGCCTTTTACGGAAATCACCAAACCCTCTCCGAATTGATCGTGGCGGACGCGATCGCCGTCTTTGATATTAGTATTTAGTATTTTGTATTTAGTATCTAGTATATCATTTTTAAATTTTGAATTGTAATTTTGACTTTTGATTTTTGATTTTTTATTTTCAGCATCTTGCAAGAGATGCGGTGGGATATCATCTAAGAATCTTGACGGCGAATTCATCTGGGTTGAGCCGAAAATGTTCCGCTCGCTTGTGAAAAGCAGATAGACCTTCTCTTTGGCGCGAGTAATACCGACATACATCAGCCGCCTTTCTTCTTCCATATCATGGGGCGAGAGCATGCTGCGCGAATGGGGCAAAATTCCTTCCTCCAGTCCGACAATAAACACGCAGGCGAATTCAAGCCCTTTTGCGGAATGCAACGTCATCAGATGCACCGAATTTTTATTTTGGTCTATTTTATCCGTATCCGATGCTAGCGCCACTTCTTCCAAAAATGCCTCCAGCGCCGCAGCGCCCTCCAGGCCTTCGAATTTTCTGGCGACTGACAGAAGCTCCCGTGCGTTTTCATGGCGCGTTTCTCCTTCTATCGTCCCGTCATTGAGGTATTTTTCGTATCCCGATTCGCGGTAGACCTTCTCAATAAAGTCCGCCAGTTTCAGCCGCTTGGATATTTCATTCATCCTTTTTATAAAATCGCAGAACTTTATTATACTATCGAATTTTGAATTTTGAATTTTGAATTTTGAATTTGTTTCGGATTTCGAATTTAGGATTTCGGATTTTAATCCCATGCTGATTGGATCAGTGCTGTTTTCTTTAGCTATATTTATCCAACTAGAAAGCGTGACTTCTCCTATCCCGCGACGGGGCTCGTTTATTATTCTTTCCAAAGAAACCGCGTCGCTGAAATTATTAATCAACTTCAAATACGCCACGACGTCTTTGATTTCTTTGCGCTGGTAGAATTTTATCCCGCCCACGATCCGGTAAGGAATGGATTTATTGAGAAAGATCTCCTCAATCACCCGCGATTGCGCGTTGGTGCGGTATAGCACTACGAAATCGGAATATTTTTTGTTTCCGCTTTTAATTATTTCTTCCGCCACAAATTCCGCTTCATCTTCTTCGTCTTCCGCCTCATAGGAAGTTATTAAATGCCCCTCTTTTTTTTCCGTCCAAAGTTTTTTGTCCTTGCGGAAAATGTTTTTGGAAATAATTCCGTAGGCCGCATCCAAGATCGCCTGGGTAGACCGGTAATTCTGCTCCAGCTTGAAAATCTTGGCCTCCGGATAGTCCTTTTCAAAATCCAGGATATTTTTCACGTCTGCGCCACGGAATAGATATATACTTTGCCAGTCGTCGCCCACGACGCAGAGATTTCGGTGCTTTTCCGCTAAGAGATTGACTAAAACATATTGGGCGTGATTGGTATCCTGGTATTCATCCACCAAGATATAGCGGAAAAGCCGCTGGTATTTTTCCAAGACCTCGGGAAATTTTTTGAATATTTCCACGGTAAGCATGATTAAGTCGTCAAAATCAAGGGAGTTGCTGTTTTTAAGTTCTGCTTGATACGCCTGGTAAAACTTTGCGGCTATTTCTTCAAAATATCCGCCGGCTTCGCCTTCAAAACGTTTGGCGTTAACCAGCTCATTTTTTGCTTTGGATATGTGATGGAGAAAAGAGGAAGGATTGAATTGATTGGGGCTTAATTCCATTTTTTTGAAAATTTTTTTAGCTAGCGCCAGATGATCCTGCTCATCAATGATATTGAATGATCTTTTATATCCGATTTTGTCTATTTCGCGCCGCAAAATCTTCGCGCAAATGCTATGAAAAGTCCCCACATAAGGACCATTAACCATTGACCATTGACCATTGACCAAGTTATCACTTGTTGCAAGCAACTTACCGATGCGCTCTTTCATTTCTCCCGCCGCCTTGTTGGTAAAAGTGACGGCCAGAATATTTTGCGGCTTTATCTTCTTTTCCTTTATCAAATATGCCACCCGATGGGTGAGCATCCTGGTCTTCCCCGAACCGGCTCCGGCAATGATTAAAACAGGGCCATCGGTGCTTTGAACGGCTTCTCTTTGGGAGGGGTTCANCCCTTTTAATACTTCATGCATGAATAATATTGTAGCACATAAAATAAATAAAAAATAAAATACTAAAAATAAAAAATTATGTTAATTTGTTTTTGATTTTTACTAACTTGCCTATTAATATGGTTTGCTGTAAATTCAGATTATGCTCAAATTACCGCGCAAAGCCATAGAAAAAATCGAGTCAGCTCCGCTCACTTTCCGGTCCTGGCTTATTTCTTTTACCGCGATTATTGCCGTCCGCATCCTAGTTGAGGAATGGATAGCAAGTGGGCTCAAAAATTCTACTCTAACCACTTTTTTTTACGGAATTTCCCACACTTTTCTTTTCTTTCTCCTTTCTTATTTACTAGTCGCTTTCCTGCTCCGTTATTTCCTTGGGGTCGAAACCAAAAAAATATTCAGCGCCCTGCTTTTTGGATATTTTCTGGTAATCACTCCGCCTATCATTGACCATGTTATTTCCGGCGGGGGAGGATTTTGGAGTTTTTATAAATTCGATTCATTGAGGGGGCTGGGAGAGAGATTTCTCACTTTTTTCGGAGACCGCTGGGATCTGGGGATTACCTATGGAGTCCGTTTTGAAGTGGCCGCCGCGCTGGTATTCATATTTATTTACAGCCTAANTAAAACTTCAGAAGAAAATTTTAAATTTGAAATTTTAAATTTTAAAATNATTTCTAAATTTTTAAATTTTATAAATTCTGTTTTATTTCAAAATTCAAAATTCAAAATTCAAAATTCNTCCATTTTTAAAAAAATAACATCTGCATTATATTCATTGATTATTACCTTTGTCTCCTACATTATATTTTTTATTTTAGGCACTTTTCCTTCATATTTAACCATTTTCACTCTGGGTTTTTCCAAGGGCTTTCTGGCAGTGAGAGATGTAGATATTGCCCAGATGTTTTTAAGCCCAGTAAAAATATTTTCCCGTGAAATCGCGGAAATAAAAAGCGCCCTTAGTATTAAGATGGTTTTGATTTATTCTTTGATGCTGTTCGCCGTTTCCGTTATTTATCTCTACCGCGAATACAAGAATAAATTGCTGGCGATTATCAGAAATTCCCGTCCGCCCCAGCTAATTTATCACCTTGGGCTTTTTTTCGTCGGTATGGGAATTTTTATCGCTTTCCAAGGAACGGCTCCAGAAATAACTTTATTCAACCTTTCTGCGCTGGCTCTCCTGATCATTTCTATTGCCGGATCATGGATCGCTTCGGTAATTATCAATGATATCGAGGATGAAAAAATCGACCAAAAAACCAATCCTAATCGCCCTTTTATCAAAAAAGTTTTTGTATTGGAAGAATATCGAAAAATAGGACAAGGAATTTTTTTGGTTTCCGTTATTTTCGCCGCCTTTGTCAGCCTGAAAATCGCTCTTTTGCTCGTAGCTTATCAGGCAATCGCTTTTTTATATTCCTCCTGGCCATTGCGCCTCAAGCGCTTTCCTTTTGTATCCACTTTCGTTTCCGCCATCGCTTCGCTTATGATCTTATTTTCCGGATTTATTTTGGTTTCTCCCGAACAAAACATAAAAAACCTCCCTAATAACATAATCATCCTTTTAGTGATCGGTTTTACCCTGTCGCTTCCCGTCAAGGACTTCAAGGACATCGAGGGGGATGGGAAAGAAGGCGTCTTTACCATTCCGGTTTTTTTTGGCGAGCAATGGGGAAAACTAATCGTCGGCGGCGGAATTTTTTTATCCTATCTTTTGAGCGTTTTGCTTCTTAATGAATTCCGGCTCTTTTGGTGGGCGATGCTTTCCGGCGGCGCGTCTTTCTGGTTGGTTAATAGTATGGGAGAAGGTAAAAAAATAAACCCACGCAATATTTTTTGGTGGGTTATGGGAGTAGTGATTATTTACGGCATTATTCTGGTAAAAACTGTTTTTCTTTAATCGTTTAACTTCTGAAAATAAAAATCCACGTCGGTTATCCATTTCTGGATGGCGTAGGCGTTATCCCAGGAGCAATCATATCCGCATTTCCAGATGACCATTTCCCGCGGGCTATCGCGCTTTTCTTCATTGACTAATTCATCAATCCGGCCTGATACTGTGTTGACCGCATCTTTGGGGCTGTCAAAACAAGTATGTCCGCCACTACCCATTTTTTCTCTTTCCTGCCTGAATCCCCAGTAATTATAACAGTCCTCACCATTAAGCTTGGGCGAGTGTTTCCCCCAGTCGCTTTCTTTTTTCGCGATTCCCACCAAAAAAGCGGCCACGACTTTGTCTTTTTTGGCGATATAGGGAACCATTCTTTCCATCGGGTAGCCCCTGACCATATTTTTAATTTCTTTTTCTGTTTTGGAAACTATTTTAACCGGCGTTTTTGTTTCTCCCGCGTCCTTATTCATTTGCCCGTCGGCGAAGTTTATCGCGAATACGAAAAACAGAAAGAACATCAGGAAAAAAATCGCCAGATAATTTTTCAATTTCTCTTCATTAAATTCCATAATGTTTTTGGAAATTTTTCTTATTTTATTTTGTAAATATTTGGTTTTCATGTTTATTTTCGGTTTGCGATTATTCGTATCATTCGGATGTCCGCCAGCCGGCGGATTCATGTCATTCAAATCGCTATTAATAAAAGCAAAAAAACGGGCTCACCCGTCCTTTTTTTCCTAATATCAGCCGTTAAATTGGCTTATTTTCACTATTCCTTCTACCAGTATAGCAGATTTTTCGGATTTTGTCCAGTCAGCTATAGCCAGAAAATTCAAATTATAATAATCGTATACACAATTTATTGCTATGGCAAGATTTTGTGTATAACATAATTCTAAAACAACTCCGCCAATTTTTTCCAGTCCTTAACTGATAATTCCTGCGCGCGGGTGCGGGAAGAAATCCCGACTCGCTTAAGTTTTTCTTCCACTTCTTTTTTTTCCAGATGAAAACTGTTAGCCAAATTATTAATTAAAGTTTTTCTTTTAGCGCAAAAACCTGCTTTCACGACCCTGAAAAACTTCTTTGATTCTTTGCTTTTTTGCTCTTTTGTTTTAATGTTCTCTTGTTTTAATGTTTTTATGTGAATCACCGCGCTGTCCACTTCCGGCGCCGGATCAAAATTCTCCCGCGGAACATTGAAAATGACTTGCGGCTGGGCGTAATACTGCACCGATACCGCCAAAATGCTCATTTTCCCCGAACTTGCCACTATCCGTTCCGCTACTTCTTTTTGCAGCATTAAAATCATTTTGCTCGGCGGATTTTCGCTTTCCAGAAATTTTCGTATAACTGGCGAAGTAATATAATATGGTAAATTCGCCACAATTTTATAAGTTGTAAGTTGTAAGTTGTAAGTTGTAAGTTGTAGTACGTCTCCCTTAATAATTTCCACATTCTTCTTATTTTTAAATTTATTTTCAAGTATTTCCACCAAATTTCCATCTATTTCAACAGCAATGACTTTCCCCGCTTTTTTCGCCAGTTCTTCCGTCAAAATTCCTTTCCCCGGCCCGATTTCCAAGACAACATCATCCGGCTTCAACTCTGCCGCTTCAACGATTTTCTTCGCAATATCTTTATTGACTAAAAAATTTTGTCCGAGTTTTGTAGGCATAAAATAAATTTAAGCAAAAAATGAAAAATATAGAGCGTACAGCTATAATATAAAAATTCAAAAACATTAACTAATTTTTAGTTTTACATTGTAGTTTTGCGTTTTTCGCTTTGAACTTTAATCTAGTTTAGTATTTCCTCCACCTTTACGTCAATCACTCCCGCGCCGAGGGAGGCGATTTTGGCGAAAGCTACTTTATCTAGATCAATAATCCGTCCCTTTCCTTGCGGTCCGTAGTCATTAATTTGCACCACGACTGATTCGCCATTGGCAAGATTAGTCACCTTGGCGAAAGATCCCCTTGGCAGTGTTGTGCTGGCGGCGAAAAGCCCCCCTTTCCATGCATACCAAGTCCCTTGTCCTTTAGCCGGCTTGCCCAGTTTCATATAAGTTCCCTGAATAACAATCTCCGGCACCGGATCTTTAGCGACATTCCTCTCCAAAATTTTCCTTGAAATTTCCTTTCCGTTGTGCGATACAACTTTATATTTTATTTCTTCAATCCCTTTCTGCCCTTTTTGTTTCACTTTTTTTGTCCGCCAGCTTAATTTGTCATCTTCCTCCGAAACTGTCTTAAAATCAATACTTTTTTTAATAATCTGTTCCTCAACTTTAACGCGAGTTATTTCTATTTTAACTCCGGATGAAACCGGTGAAAATCCTCTGGGGGAAATAATATCATCATCGCCAAGCGCGATTTTGTTTTCCCAAATGGCTGAATAAACATCGCTCTGCAGCGTATTTCCTTTTACTTCCTTTCCGTCAACCGCGATTGAAACTTTTTTCGCGCGGCGGATGTTAATCGTGGAATTGGGATAAATTTTTTGATTAAGATCGGGAAAAACCACATCCTCATTTTTTAAAATAATCTTCTGCTCCGTTAAAAAATCAGCAACGGTTAGCGCGTGGGTGCTTGCCTCAAAAATTAGACCATTATCGTTTAAAAAAACTGTTTTGGGGTAATTGAGATATATCTCTGATTTCTTCTGGAAAACAAAAATTTTATAACCAATTGCGACTGCTATAAAAATAACGATTGGCGCCAAAATTTTCAATTTTAAATTTTTAATTTTCAAACAATGTCTCAATTTTTAAATTCTAAAATTAATTCATTGGAAATTGTTTAGAAATTAGAAATTGGAAATTAGAAATTTAATCTGTTTTAAACCGGTACTGCACCGCTTCGGCGATATGGGCTGGCGCTATTTCCTCCAATCCGGCCAGATCGGCAATCGTGCGGGCAATTTTGATTATACGATGATACGCCCGGGCGCTCAAGCGCATTGATGAAACGGCGCTCCGGAGAAGTTCTACGCACTTTTCGTCCAGCACGCAGAATTTTTTTATTTGATTGGAACTCATTTCGCTGTTGGTTATTATCGGAATATCCGTAAACCTTTTTTTCTGGATGTTTCTGGCGGATTCCACCCTTTTTCTGATATCACTGCTGGATTCCCCGGAATTCGTTTCTTCAAGTTTCTCAAATTTAAGCCGCGGCACTTCCACGTGAAGATCAATGCGGTCCATAATCGGGCCGGAAATTTTCCGCTGGTATTTTATGATTTGAGACGGAGTGCAGGAACATAATTTTTCCGGATCAGTGGCGTTGCCACAGAGGCAAGGATTCATCGCGGCGATTAAAATAAACCGCGCCGGAAATTCCAGCGAACCTTTGGCGCGGGAAACGGTAATCACTCCGTCCTCCAAAGGTTGCCTTAAATTTTCCAGAACGTTTCTGGGAAATTCGGCAAACTCGTCCAAAAACAAAACCCCGCGGTGCGCCAAGCTGATTTCTCCCGGTTTGGGATACGTTCCTCCGCCCACAAGCGATACGGCGCTGGCGCTGTGGTGGGGCGAACGATAAGGGCGGATAGCGACAATCGCTTCGCTTTTTCCCAATTTTCCCGAAACCGAAAATATTTTCGTCACTTCCAGCGCCTCCGGGATGGTCAGCCGGGGGAGAATGGAAGGTACGGTTTTCGCGAGGAGCGTCTTTCCCGATCCCGGAGGGCCGTTCAAAAGCACGTTATGGCCTCCGGCGGCGGCGATTTCCAGCGCCCGCTTGGCATGCTCCTGCCCTTTTATATGCGACATATCCAGCAGATATTCCCCTTCATCGAATATTTTTTCCACCTCCAGTTTCGGATGAACTTCAATTTTATTCCTGCCAATAAGGTGATCGGCCAGTTCGTATAAATTATTCACCGGAAAAATATTTATTCCTTCAACGATGCTCGCTTCCCGGACATTTTCCTTGGGGACGTAAATTTCGGAAATTCCTTTTTCTTTCGCCAGCAGCGTAACCGGAAGAACGCCGTTAACTTGCCGTATTTTCCCGTCCAGCGCCAGCTCTCCTAAAAATAATTTATTCTTAAAATCGAAACTTATCTGTTCCGAAGCCAGAAGGAATCCCAGCGCCATGGGGACATCGTAAATGGGGCTCACCTTGGGAAGATCGGCCGGGGCAAGATTCACTGTGATGCGCCCGCACCGGTGAGGCGGCTTAAAACCGCTATTTTTGACGGCCGAACTCACTCGGTCGCGTGACTCTTTGACCGAAGCGTCGGGAAGACCGACAATAGTGAAATTATGGAGCCCCTGCGAGAGTATGTCCACTTCCACTTCCACTATTTCACCGTCCAGCCCGATTGTCGCCGCCGATAAAATTTTCGAAGGCATAAATTTATTTTAATTAATTCATTAAAAATGTCCTCCTTATTCTCATTTTTTTACTTCATATTTCCAGCATTACTATCTTATCACATTATTATAAACATAAAACATAGTAACTAGGATGTATCAGTTACCTTTTCTAGCACGTGCGGGAAAGGGTAACTTTATAATATTTTTGATCTTGATATTATTGCTATCAACTGCAATTTTTCTCAATTTTTATGTTTATTAAATTTTTAAAAATTACATTTTGAACAATTTTCTGACTCCTTTTTCGTGCAGCATTCTTTGCACAGTCATTATTTCAATGTATTTTTCCACTTCAAATATTTTAGCAATAAAAATAATTTCATCCTCGCATTCATAGGGAATAATCCACGCGCTTTCCTGGAGCTGTTGAAATCCCAGTTTTTTTATTTTCTCCCGCAATGCCTCTCTCGCTTTATTATACTTCACCGGAATGTCAAAAAGAACTATCCGCCACAACCTATCCCATTTAACTGGTTTCTTAATTGTAATGGCGTCCATGGCAAATTCCCGGATTCTTTTCTTGCCTTTATTAGTAAGCTTCACTGTAATTTTGCCCTCTTTTGTTTTGATTATTTTTATCAGCTTCCGTTTTTTCAGTTTATAGAAAGCGCCTTTCACTTGTTCGCGAGAATATTTTGGCGGGCGCTTTCCTGCATAACCGCCTCTTGGGCTGCCGAAACTATCCATAATTTTCAGGATCCCCGGAATCGCCGCGCCAATAAAAACGAAACTGCCCAGCGCCGCCCCGGCTAGTAAAAACTTTGTAATCGTGGCTGCCGGAGTATCGGAATAAAAAAAGTCCTCTAATTTCTCCTTAATGCTTATTTTTTCCTTTTTACCCATATATTATATTGCGTTGTATGCTCTGGCATTTATTCTAATCGGTTTCCCTTTCCCGCGCTTGGCAAATATCTAAAACACATATTTATCCTGCTTCCCACGTAGCACGTCTGAATTTCATTCACCAGTTACCTTTTTTCGCACGTGCGGAAAAAGGGTACTACTGATAAAATTATAACATGTTATTACTTGCAAAGGAAAGGGCAGTTTTAAAGATTAAGAAAAAGATAATTTGAATAAATAATTTTCGCAAGGAAACGGCGGAAATAAAAAGCCCGGAAAAATTCCGAGTCCTTTTTTAATTTAGATTAACTACATGAGCTGGATAACACTTAAATCTGTTTATGTGCCACAGCGGCGGATTTGGTTAATTAACTCATTTCTAATATATTTTCCTTAATTCAAATAATCATTACTTATTTGGACTTTGTATTGATTAAATAAATTAAAAAAATAACAAGTAATATTAAAATAGTTATATATATCAATAAATTGCTTCTCATTAATGCCTTATTTTTGAGCGTTAAGTTATTACTTTTATAAATAATGTCATTGTCTCTTAAATCTATTAAAATTTGATTTAGAAAGTTTATCGAAGCTAGTCCATCTATTTTTTCATCTACCCAATCAATTGTTATGTGCGTTGTCTTTTTTGTATAATTAGCGCTGCCGAAACCAGCAGGAACCCCGGATTCAATTCTATATTCATCCCATATTCTAATGTGATGATTTTTTATTTTACCCTCAATCATATTTCTTTTTTCATTTCTTAAACTAAAAACATTAAGATAATTAAAGAAAGATTTTTTTTGTAATATCTCAAATTTTAATCCGAAAATTTTTGCTAAATTATCAAGATTTTTACTTCTACTATCTTCCATATACTTATATATAGATACTGGTAAAAAATAAAAAAAACCAACGGTAAAGATTAAGAAATATATTACATTTAGTGTTAACTGAAAAAATTCAACCATATAAAGTGCACTTTAATATTATAAAACTTTAGAGTTAACAATTTCAATGAATTATCCCACAGCAGAGCTGCGAGGTATTTAACGTGCTGTGTTAGCCCTTCGAACAGTTTGAGCTGGTTACGATAAATTTGATTATATTGTTTTCCTTATTTTAGCATCCCAGACATAGGATTTTCATTTAAATACAAATTTACTTTCAGATTACTACTTTGCCCGGAAAAATCAAGTTTTTTGGTTCATAATAATTACTCGCCAAAAACCGCGCTAGCATCTCCTCTCCCGCCAATTCATTTTTATCCAACATTTAGTATTTAGTTCTCTTTTTGTCCATGTGGACAAAAAAGATACTGGCAGAAAAATAGACGAGCAGGCGCTAAAAATCAGAAGAGGAGTTATTCAGTGCTTTTTGGTTTTTTAAAAAGTGAGAGAATTATGAGAATCGCGCCAATGGTAATATACGCGTCCGCCAGGTTGAAAATTGGCCACACTTTAAGGTCAATGAAATCAATCACGCAGCCGAAGTATAGGCGGTCGATCAAATTGCTAATCGCTCCCGCGATTATTAGAATTATGAATAATGAATTAGGAATAAAGAATTTTTGATGATAATTTTCAATCAATTTTAAATTCTTTAATTTGTAAATTTTAATTTCATTTAAAATTTTAAATTTAGAATTAAGAAGTAAGAAAATAACTAAAAACGCCAGAATTATAATAACAAACCAGTACGCGAAAATAGGCACATTTATCCCAAAAGCAATATTTTTATTGCAAACAAAAAATCCGTCCGCCGGCTGGCGGAAGCGGATTAAATATTTGGAAATCTGGTCAACAAAAACTAAAAAAACAAAAATAATAGAATTAAAAAAAATATTTCTTCTCATTAGTATATTCGTATGAAATTCGTAATTCGTAAAGATTACCTGCACTTCGTGCAAGTACGGGTTGCCGGATAAGCCCGCAGGTGCTCGATATCAATTTCCTTCCCGCAATTCTCGCAAATTCCGTAAGTTCCTTTTTCCATCCGCGCGAGCGCTTCGCTCACTTCTTTCAATTGGCCTTCCAGATTGGTTTCCACGGCCAGGTCATCCACATATTCCTCCACTTCCGTGGCGTTTTCTTCCCATTCCCGGCCAATATCGTCAAATTTGGTTTCATAATCGCCGGGGGTGCCGGTCGGTTTCCCGAGAATTCCCAGCTCTTTTTCCAGCCGCTCTTTTTCAACTTCAAGTTTCTGTTTTA
>C687J35174_10006625_pt1 | contig 15048 bp, 19 predicted proteins | sample RifCSPhighO2_01_FD_35174 | JGI IMG/M metagenome (IMG submission 35174) | reverse complement strand
AAAACTTTTGAAAACAAATCAGGAAAAGAAGCCGATTTCTTATATCGTAATAAGCTTACCCAGAACGTTTTTATAATTGAGATTAAAACACCTAAGAAGAAAATAATCGATACTGCGACGCCATATAGGAAGCCGGACATTTTTTCATTAGGGAAGGAATTAAGCGGAGGATTGGTTCAGGTTCTTGATCAAAAAGACAACCTTCAAAAGGAGTTTTATAAAATTTCTTCCGGTAAGTTTCAGTCTTTTAATCCTAAGGCCCTGCTTGTTATAGGTAGACTGTCGGACTTAAATGAAAAACAGCTCAAATCTTTTGAGCTGTTTAGAAGTAATCTTCGGGATGTAGAAATTATTACCTATGATGAACTTTTTGAAAGAACGAATCTTATTCTAGGTCAATTTATAATTGAAAAAGTGACAACATAAATTTATGGTCCATTGCTTAAATTGTAAATCTACAAAAGTTAAAGTGACAAATGCCAATTTTGCATCTGTAAAACTGGAGAGGCAACCTTCTGCCAAACAGACCGAAAATAAATGTTTCTTTCATTGTTGGGATTGCGAAAGCGACTGGGAGTCAAAGCCCGAAGCCCTTGATGATTATTATGAGTATGAGGCTCTCCGCGGTCGGACTAAGCTGGTTGCTCATGACATGAGGCCTGGCGTGAAGATTGAGGCACAGTATATAAATCCAGACGAATTAATGAAAAGACACGAATTGGCCAAGAAGATTGTCGATTCGTATAAACATCTCTTAGATCTTAAGCCCGGCGAATGGTTCGATATCGAACAGGATGCCTATTAGTTATCCTGATGAGAAGACGTGGATTAATATCACAATTGCATAGCATTTTAGGAAGTATAACCCACTGGATCTTACGGGCTACTTCTTCTTTTACTTTTGAAAGGGTCGGAATCGAAGTTCATCCTAAAATTACATATGTACTAGCCTATATCTTTACGCTTATTATATTAATTTGGCTGGGAATATGGAGTTATTTTAGGTTTTGGTAGCCAAAAAAGTGACAGTCGATCCCGTGTCACTTTTGTCACTTTTTAGTTAGCTCGAGACCCGTCGTTGTGGTAAAATTCAGGATAGCTAAAAACGCCTTGCTGGGCTTGACCGGTTCACGGTTCTAGCTCGAGGAGGCCAGCCACGAAAAATTCGCTCGCAGGCTCGCTCATCTCGTGGCGAGCCGAGAACGTTAATTTTTGGGAGCCCCGCTGGACGAGACGAGCGGAGCAAGTTTTTCGTCCTTTGCGGGGCCAAGAATAATATATGTATACTGTTTACGTTTTAGAAAACCAAAACGATAGATCTTGGTATATCGGGCAAACCGATAATTTAAAGCGTCGTATCCAAGAACATAATAGTAAGCAAGGTGGTCGTACTACGAAAATAAAAAATGGTGAGTGGAAATTAATTTATGCCGAAGCATATACTGACAAGCGCGATGCCATTGGAAGAGAAAAATTTTTGAAAGGTGGTTCAGGGCGTACCTATTTAAAGAAGCAGTTGCGAAATTATTTAACGTAGCGGGTTAGTCCTTCGGCAGGTCCTTCGATCCTGAAGTCCTCAGGACTGAAGGGCTCAGGATAAGTTATAAGTTAGAACCTAAATATATGAATCAAAAAGAAACAGAACCAAAACATGAGATGACTTCAAAAGATGTCACTGATTTGTATTCCAAATTAGATAATTTAGGAATTAAAATTTGGATTGATGGCGGTTGGGGCGTAGATGCCCTTTTAGGGAAACAATCCCGAACTCATAAGGATTTAGATATTGCCATTAACCAGAAAGATGTACCAGGACTTCTAAAATTTCTTGAGGAAGAAGGATTTAGAGAGATTAGAAAAGATAACGAGCACAATGTAGTGCTGGCGGATGAAACAGGAAGAGAAATTGATTACCACGCTTTTATCACAGATGATACTGGCCATATTGTGGGAGGAATTGCTTATCCCGACGAATCACTTACTGGAACTGGAAATATAGAAGGTCAAGGTGTTAGATGTATATCGCCAGAGTATATGATTAAATTTCATAGTGGTTATAAACTCAAGGATAAAGATTTTCAAGATGTCAGTGCTATTTGTGAGAAATTTGGGATAGAGATTTCTAAAGAGTACGACCGTTTTAAGAAAACCGAATAACTAGAAAGATGGTAAGCGGAACACTTGATTATTCATAATCCACGTTTTATCCTCATAAACATAAGGCTAAGCCCATAATCCTCAATATTCCGCTTCCTATCGGCTCTAATCAATATGCTTATTATCAAACTAACTGGAACATAGACTACGTGGCGGTTTAGTGATTAAATAAAGCATATGGAAAAATTAGGACGTAAAATTACTGGCATAGAAGAGAATTTAGACGAAAGACGTCAACGTGCTTACGAGGGTAGCATTGGACCCAGCATTACTCCATTTGAACGAGGTATCAATAAATATGAAAAGTGGCTAGGTATATCAATAGAAGAACTTAAGGGTAAATTAGTGTTAGACATTGGTTCTGGTCCAGAAGAAATTTTTTCAAAAGAAGCCAAGCGAGAAGGGGTCGATGTGGTCTCTTTATCCCCCGAACTTAAGCACGAAGATATTCGAGAAATTACTAAAGGTAACTTTCTAGATATTTTTAGGAAAGGGCGATGGCAGAAAAAATCAGTGGCGGGAATTGTTCAAGAACTGCCTTTTGAGAATGAAACATTTGATGTGGAAGTTTCTTTATATGGAGGAATGCATTATTTGCCGTATTTAGAATCTGAATATAGGCTTGCTTTTAAAGAAATCATTAGGACGTTAAAATCAGGAGGCAAGGCTTATTTATACCCTGTTAATGTACAGGAAGAAGACGAAGAAAAATTTAAAACGCTCCTCCAAGAATTATCAATATCGGCTGATATCGAACTTGTTTTAGTTGAGAAATCAGACCGAACAGCCAATAATCTTTATAGGATTGTTATTCTTAAAAATTAAAAACATATACGTTTTTCTTCTGTTTATGAAGTCCTAACGTCTATCGCGACTTAACGTTATATTTTGTGGAGTTTTGGGTATCTAGTGGGTAGATTGTCCTATTTTTGGGTAGATTTAGCCAGTAGTTGTATAGATTTGCACAATATGATAGAATATTCCGTATGGAAGAAAGATTGCTTACAATAGGTCAGGCAGCCGAATATCTAGGGATTTCCCTTAATACTCTTCGTCGTTGGGATGAAAACGGCAAATTAGTAGCCATAAAAAAAGAGGGTGGTACCCACAGGTATTACCGCGAAAAAGATCTGGAGATATTTGCCAGTGATATGATGAAATTTGCATCGGAATGGATACAGGATGGTATCGAGTTTCCCGGTACGTTTTATTGTCTAACAAGTTCGATGTTTAATGCACGGCTTTCAAAAATGGAGAGTGAGCTTATGCAAAAACCCGGGTTTGAAAAATTATATTCTCTTATTACTCTAATTGCCGGAGAGATCGGCGATAATTCATTTGCTCATAACTTGGGAAAATGGCCCGATACACCCGGAATCTTTTTCGGCTATAACCTTAATGATCAAATAGTTGTTCTAGCCGATCGAGGATTAGGTATTCTGGAGACATTACGTAGGGTTCGTCCGGAACTTACGAGTCATGTTGCGGCGGTTAACGTCGCTTTTACGGAATTTATTTCCGGACGTTCGCCTGAAAAACGCGGGAATGGATTAAAACTGGTTCGCGAGGTAGTTACAGAACAGCCAATAGATTTATTTTTCACAAGTGGTGATGCCGAGATACGTATGCAGGGTTCGGATAAAACATTTCGCGTTACGCGTGGTCAGCGTATAGTCCGAGGGTGTCTGGCAAAAATAAAGTTCTAACCATTTAAATTTTAAAGTATAAATACATGAAATTACAATTAGTAAAATTTGGTACAACATTAATATCCCGTGAGCTAGGTAGCGAGGCTTTTAAGGCATTTCAACCAACTTTGCTCGAACTTTCTAAAGAAGAAGATCTAGAGATAGATTTCTCCGGCGTATTAACTCTGTCGCCATCTTGGGCTGATGAATTTTTAAGTCCATTGTTTAATCTTATCGGTGATCGGCTGGTACTTTTATCTAGTGATAATCTTTCCGTACATGCTACTCTGAAAATTCTTCAAGAAGTTAACAAGCGACCATTTAAGATGAAACTAGTTTCTAGTTGAGATTTTTTATCAAATTTTTGTTATAATAATTCACTAAACTCACTATAAATATCTATGTCAGAACTAATCATATTACTAATCGGATTCGGGGTCGGGTATTTGGTCGGCTATAGAGGCCGGGGGTTTAAGAAGTCTGTCGGAGCCGGATCGGTGGAGGCGATGAGNGAGGAGAATTTNGATAANTTGATGGAAGTATTTAAAACCGGACAGTTGGTGACTAATGATGTTGTCGAGATGCTCTTAGGCGTCTCTGATGCCACCGCGACCCGTTATCTCGACAGGCTCGAGAAAGAGGGCAAGATAGTCCAAATAGGTCGGGAGGGCAGATTCGTAAAATACCGCTTAAAATAATATCGCCGTGAAGAATTTCAAAGCTAAAAATGAAAAAGATGAGAACTCCGAGCGCATTATCCTTGATAATAAAGTCGTGAGAAGAGCTCTGGAGGCACGAGCGGATGGAGATAGGAAAGCAGAGGTTGATGCGTGGCGGAAAATTACCGAGTATATTCTGTACAAAGTATTCGGGGTAGAGAATCTGACCACCATAGAAGGAGTAAGGCTAAGGAAGATCTTGGAGGATGTTATCGAAAAAGATATAGGTATGAAAGCCAAGCTAGATCTAGCCTTCAAAGAGGACAGGAAAGATGACGCCATAGCAATCAAAAATAATATTCCCGAGATAGATACAGAGGCGGTGCACCGATGGTTGTTCGAACTATATTCAATTGATTTAAACCAAATTCATGTAGATCATATCGATGGTATCAATAAGGGATTCAAAGAATATCTGCGCAGATTACGGGAGAAGGCGCACTCTCCGTAAGTATGTCGAAACAGATCCAGAAGAAGGTGTCGAGATTGTAAAGACAATCTTCTTATATGACCTACGGATACAGCCCCGCTAAAAAGTTTTTAATAGAGCTATACAGAAAGATCATCAGGTTCGGAGTTTTTAACGGTACCTCTCTGTCGAATATGTATTTTGCAGCTAAGGAATGTAGCGTCGGTCAGAGGATGATCGGGTTCGATGCTTTTCAAGGATTCAATGAATTGCTTGAGTCGAATCCTCACCTCAGAGCAAAAGAGATCGGAACTTACAAAATAAACTCAATGACGTTTTTGATCACCTGCCGGTAGCCAATAAAGTCGGTGAACTTGAGGAGACTGAATGGCAAGTGTTGCCAGAACAGTTCAGTGAATATTGAGGAAAAAGTTATCCCCTTGCATTTAATTCGGATGTACGTTATAATGTACATATGAATCCCGTACGAAGTAACCCTAGTGGGTGCGGGAGTCATGCCCCTTCTTTAATTTGAAGTTATCAAGTATTATCGCTGAATTATCAGAGACAGCTTGATTACTTCGTACGGGATGAATAAAAACACCATTTCAATCTCCCAGGCGAGAAGTAAGCTGTTCGCCATTGCTCAGAAAGTACAAACTCCGGGGGTTTATTTTACCTTTACCGATAAAGGGCGACCTAAGACTGTCATGATGTCTGCGGACGAATACGAATCAATAGTTGAAACCATCGAAGTTATGCGTGATTTTCCCAATTTAGACAAGACTATCACAAAGGTTGATAAAGATATCAAATCCGGAGCTTATTTACGATATCCAACATTGGAGGACATTCTAGCAAAAGAAGGATATATTCTAAATAATAAATTAAATATTAAGCATGGCATATCAGCTACGCATCGAACCGGGCGCTCTAAAAAATCTTAATAGAATACCTGAGCGTGATCGTCGGCGTATTATCGCATCTCTGGCCGGTATAAAAAGAGATCCATTCGACGGCAAGGCTCTCGAAGGAGAACTCAAGGGGATTCGTTCTTGGCGAGTCGGGGAATATCGGATATTATATCGTATTTTAAAACATGAGCTTTTAGTTTTGGTAATAAAAATCGGAAACTGACAAGGCGTGTATCTATAATGTTTTATCCGACAGGACTTCCGAACAGTGTTAAAACTATGAGAGATTCCGCTGAGCCATTACGGAAAAAGACATAGAGGATGCTTTAACGGAGGACGAGAAGAACAGGAGAAGAGGATTGTAGACACGATGAATAAACTTCAAAATAAAAGAGCCTCGGGGCTCTTTTTAGTTTACCTGACCTTTGGGGAGATTCAGATTAATCTGCTGAATGTCTTTTTCGGGGTCGCCGGTTAAAGGGAAGACGGCAATTCGTACTCTATCTATTCCGACAACAAAACCTATACCCTCGGCGCTGTTAATGAACTCACGGAATTCATCTAACTTCTTCACGGCCGTCACGAATTCTGCGATATCTCCCTGTGTATTTAGAACTTTCAGAAAAGCCTTTTTGACCTCTTCCAGCAAAGGATTTAAGGCATCATTATGCTTGGCAAGCTTTTCGCTCGGATTCCGCATGTAAACCCTCGTTCAGAGTGGAACTTATTACATCTAATCGCACTCGACACAAAAGTCAAACTTGACGATTATTCGGTCATGTGTTAATGTATATAATTAAGAAAAGTCCTTTAACAACGAGATGGGGGATAAGTGGAAACAAAAGTAGTGCCTCTAAGGCTGATAATTTCGTACTTCTGGCCTCATGTTAAGAAGTACAAGTTTACATTCTTTATTGCCTTCGCAGGATATGGGGTCAGCAACATCCTCGGAAGTGTTATTAAGCCCCTGTTCTACCGGGATATTATGGACGTTGTCGTGGCTTCCGATGGGAATGGTTTTTCCGTAGCAAGCCAGGTTTTATGGTTTGTGAAGGCCGTCGCCGTACTTACGGTGGCTCAGGCTATTATCCATCGCTTGACCGACTATGCTATGACGTACTGTCAAAGCAAGGTGATGAAAGAGCTGAGCAATTATGCCTTTGTAAAATTGCAAGGGCATTCATACAGATTTTTTNCCAATAATTTTCAGGGGAGCCTTGTCGCCAAGGCCCGAAGATTCGTACGCTCTTTCGAGGCGCTACACGACAGTCTGACTTTTACTTTTTGGAAGGTGATCTTACAGCTCGCAGGGATCTTTATTGTGCTCTTCATGATAGCTCCCTCAGTTGGGATATTTTTTGCCTTATGGGGAGTAATTTTTATCGGCCTGATTATTTTACTGGTTCAGAAGAAAAGAGTATATGACCTGAGAGCCGCCGCTGCGGATTCGAGAACTACTGGCGGATTAGCCGACGCAATTACCGGTTTCATGAATATTAAGATGTTTGCTTCTATTTTGAAGGAGGCGGATCGGTTTGAAGATATTACCGACAAAGAGGAGGTTGCCAGACGTGCGTCCTGGAATTTTAACAACCTTATCGGTATCATTCACAGCACGCTTTGGGTGCTGCTGGAAGTTGTCGGACTATATTTGGTTATAGTGGCGTGGACTAGAGGCTCAGTTTCGGCCGGTACGATCATACTAGTTCAGGCTTACTTCATGACCATCGGAAACATTATGTGGGATTTGCGGAGTGCCATTGTGAACTCGATGAGGGCAATTTCCGATGCTTCAGAAATGGTTGAGATTTTCGAGCAGAAGCCGGATATTCTGGATCATGAATATCCTGAAGTATGTCGGATTAAAAAAGGAGAAATAGTTTTTGACGACGTTTCATTCTCCTATGACAAGACATCCATCTTCAGTAACTTCAACCTTAAAATAGAAGCAGGAGAGAAGGTCGGCCTGGTCGGTCATTCAGGAGCGGGCAAAACGACTATAACCAAACTTTTGCTGCGATTCATGGATGTGAGTAGCGGCAGAATAACTATTGATAGTCAGAATATTGCACGAATTAGTCAAGATGACCTCCGTAATCAGATAGCCTATGTTCCCCAGGATCCGATTTTGTTCCATCGGTCTCTGAGAGAGAATATCGCCTATAGTAAACCTGGCGCAAGCGAGGAAGAGATTGTTGAGGCTGCGAAAAGGGCCAATGCCCATGACTTTATATCCAGGCTACCCAAAGGATACGATACTTTCGTCGGTGAACGGGGCGTTAAATTATCCGGCGGAGAGCGACAGAGAATCGCGATTGCCCGGGCGATGCTCAAGAATGCGCCTATTCTCATCCTGGATGAAGCGACCAACTCTCTCGATTCCTTGAGCGAGCAGTGTGTTCAGGAAGCTTTTTGGAGATTGATGGAGGGAAAAACTACGATTGTGATCGCTCATCGCCTAAGCACGGTCAGAAAGATGGACCGGATCGTCGTTCTAAACGAGGGCATGATCTTGGAAGAAGGGGGACACGATCAGTTATTAGAGAGACAAGGTTCATATTATGACTTTTGGAATAAACAGGTTGACGGGCTGGCCTCGGAGTAAGGCCAAAAGAGGCTACAATGCCTCTTTTTTGTTATAATAATTGTAATGTCCAAACCACTTTTAATAATAACCCTCGTCCTTCTAGTTTTTGGACTGATTGTTTTGTCGTCGGCCGGTATTGTCGAGGGACAGAAGAAATTCGGTTTCTCGTATTATTATTTCTATCAGCAACTCATTAGTGTCGGCATAGGTTTGCTGGCCATGTTCATTTTTTCCAGAATTAACTACAAGTTTTGGAAAAAAATGTCAGTTTTGATTCTTCTCGGGGCTCTATTCTTAATGATCCTAGTCTTCATGCCCCAGTTTGGTTACGGTTTGAAAGGTGCAACTCGCTGGCTTAATATTGCGGGGTTTTCTTTTCAGCCCTCGGAGATATTAAAGTTGGCTCTGATCATTTATCTTGCCGCCTGGTTCGGAAATCGCAATGATCGGATGAGGAATTGGGTATACGGGACGGTTCCGTTCCTTATTATTCTAGGCATAATTGCCTTTCTTCTCTTGCGTCAGCCCGATATCGGGACTCTTTTGATTGTCATAGCTATCTCTGCCGTCATATATTTCTTAGCCGGTTCCCCGATAAAACATTTTTTAATGATCGGGGCGCTGATATTAGCCACTCTGGCCATTTTGGTTGTCGTTGAACCCTACCGCTTTGACAGAATCAAGACATATTTAGATCCGTCGATCGACCCTAAGGGAATTTCCTATCAAGTGAACCAGTCCTTTATTTCTATAGGTTCGGGCGGAGTATTTGGCGTGGGATTTGGCGAGAGTGTTCAGAAATTCGGTTTTCTTCCCGAAGTTGTTAATGATTCTATCTTTGCGATTGTGGCCGAGGAGTTAGGATTCGTCGGATCAGGTTTTCTTATCGGATTATTCATTGCTTTTGCATTTTTGATGGTGAGAGTTGCTAATGATGTGAGCGATAAGTTCGCCAAACTTTTTGTTATGGGAATGACTTCTTGGGTAGTTGGCCAGTCATTTATAAATATTGCCGCTATTTCCGGCCTCCTGCCTCTTACCGGGATTCCTTTGCCTTTTGTCAGTTACGGCGGAACGGCGATTGTAGCGCTTCTTACCGGAATGGGGATTGTATTCAATATTGCTAAGCGTGCTTAGCTTATAACTTGTCTGCTTATCTGTCGGGCCTTATACAGACTGCGTTTTAAGTAACCCGCTAATAGGTTCAACAAGTAAGTGCGACACTTCCGGTATCATAGAAGTGTATAAAATATCAGCATTTTTCTATCAATGAGAAAGGAAAAGGGGTCTGACCCCTTTTCCTTTCAGAAAACGACTTAACTATTTGATCCCATTAGAAAGAAGCCTTTAGTGTTACACTTGGAGGTTGAATGTGCGCGCTGTTTTATTTGACTTTATTTGGCTAATATACTAGAATATGGTCACGGTTCTTTGAGAGGAGAGTTCGAAAATGGCCGAAGAGCGTCTCTTCGATAGGATTCGCCGAATGACCATAGAGGGTCTTGATAGGATACAAAAGTCTAGAGAAGAAATGCGAAGGCGTGATGCAGCTAGGCTTCGAAAGGATGTTATTCCTGGCACGCTTCAGGAATGTATTACTGGCATGGAGAATATTGCAAATCAAGGGTTGAGAGAGGCTACTTTTGAAGTCGCGGAAGTTGTACCCCTGCTCGAGGATCAGGGCTCCTTCATTCGATCGGAGATTGCCAGACTGCTTCGACAAGAGGGTTTTTAAGTTGTTGAGCTTCTGAAGGTTTCTTATCCGAGAAACGAAGCTGTCGGACACCTGAATTCTACCCTCGGATTTAAGATTCACGTCCAATGGTAAACCAAAACCGCCGATTAAGGCGGTTTTAATATCTAACAAAAATGAGCCACCCGCTATTCGCAGACCATCTTTTTTCGAGCGGTCAGATGCCTAAACTAACTGATAATTTAGTCAAACAATAAATAGGGGTCGAGCCAGTCATCCGCCGGTTGGCGGATGACGGAGCGAGGAGGTGTCCCTATCTTTGCCAACTAAATTGAGGTTAATTTAAGAATTTGAACCACGGAGACAAAAAGCAGGTCGAGAAATAGCGAGTGGCGAATGCCTATTTCTTTGCAAATAATCTAGCCACTCCGGACTTTAATCGAGAGGCTTTGTTTTTCTTAATAACGCCGGTTTTGGCGGCTTTATCGATGGCCTTATAGGCTTTAGCAAGGAGAGCCTGAGCTTCTTTGACTTTCCCAGAAGAGGCGATAGCTTTTAGCTCTTTTACGGCTAGTTTGTAGGCATTTGAACGATTCAAATTACGGGCTTTTCGCCTTATCGACTGTCTTAATGCTTTTTTCGCTGATTGTGTGATTGGCACGTCAGTGAAGGTTCCGATAGGTCGTCCGCGAGGGTTCCCAAGCTTTCAATTTCCTTAAGCTCCCGAGAGGGAAAGTTGGGAAACGCGTAGGCGACCATTGGAATCTCTGTTGTTATAACTTGTCTAAATAATCTTAAGCTGCGTTCTAAAAATCCTAACTTAAAAAACTGACTTGCCTATTCTAGCACAGCATGCTATATAATACAAGGCTTTTGTTCTTTAATTGAGGAGGGGTAAATGCGTAGATCGTTTGGGGGCTGTCTAATATTTATTGTTGCGATTCTTTCAATCCCGGTTTTGACGTTCGGCCAAGAAAAACCGAGCAAGCCCGATTTTATGTATTTGGGACTTCAGGAGGATAGAGATGCCCCGGTTATGGTGGATTACTCCAAGTGGAGTAGAGAAAATTCCAATAAGGTTGATTTTCTCTTGAATAATGAGAGCATACTTCTGACTGCAACTCTTTATTCTTTGAGCCAGCGTCGGTGGCAGGCCCATGTTGAGGCCAGTGTCGCTATAGTTGAGAACCGAGAAAATAAGCCGTGGCTGGGCTTTTATTCAGAAAAAATATATGCGCTTAATGACGGCAGAATTGTGGCCATCTTTTATTACTTGTTTGAGCATAAAGACGGTAAGTGGGTATTTGTTAAAGAGTTTATATATAATAAATATCTTGATGAAGAGACTGCAGCCTTTCTGAAAGCAAGCTATAGTCTGGTCTGGAAGAAAAAGTAGCACTAAGCGGGGATTATCCTCGCTGTGTCCTCCTGTAGTCCGTTTTCGCCAGTTGGCGGATGGCGGACGAAGGAGGACTTTTATTTGACTTTTATTAGATGCAGTGGTATAATTGTAGATACACTAGGAAATCAAGGGAGGAAGATGATGAGAGACGCGTTGATCGTTATGGCTGTCGCGTCCTGCTTTGGAGGCATAGCTATACTGGTGAGTTTTCATGTACTTCCGAAGTATGCGGCGCTGCCTGTTGGTCTGGCAGTTTGTTACTGCGCAGGCATTTTTACCGGTCGTCTGTTACGTTATTTGCGGGGCTAGCCCCCGCTTTTGTTTGACTCAATTTCAAATTTTAGAGACCTAGAAAAACATTTTAAATTCAAGACCGTCTTTTTTCAAGGGCAACACAACAATAAAATTGGCGATAATTTAGTTATTAAACAAATTAGAGCGGAGTCTTCGATGGGGTACCTTAATTTGTTAACTAAATTGATGCCTATTTTATTGTTTGTCCGAAGAAATAAAGTAGGTCGAGAAATTTAAAATGTTTTTCTATGCTCCACCGGTTTTTATTTTTCTTATTTGGTCTCTTAATGCCAAGGCTTTGTCGTATTCCATTTTCCGAGCGGCCTGCTCCATAAGTTTAGTGAGTTGGCCGATAACCCTACCCTTAGTACCGTGGCCGAATACATATATGGCGTCACTTTCATTCTTGCCCCAGCGCCTAGTTTTGGTAATACCATTTTGCGAGATAGGCAAGTCAAAATCTCCGATCGCCTTTTTTATTGTTCTGGGAGTTATGGAGTTAGCCGTGTTATGAGCTTCTTGCTTTTTTCTTCGGCGCATTGTCTCTCTTATCGCCGAGTCTATGGACTTCGTCATTTTATTAGCATACAAAATCACATGGCCATTTACGTGTCTGGCCGCTCGGCCCATTGTCTGAATCAGGGTGGTTGTATTTCTAAGAAAACCTTCTTTGTCGGCATCAAGAATGGCGATCAAGGAAACTTCCGGCAGATCGAGCCCCTCTCTCAACAGGTTAACTCCAATCAGAACATCATAATTTCCGAGCCGGAAATCTTTTAATATTTTAAGTCTCTCTAAAGTTTTTATTTCAGAGTGGAGATAATTAGTCTTAATTCCGGCGTCGGCCAGATACTCGCTCAAATCTTCAGCCATTTTTTTAGTCAAAGTTGTTACTATGATCCTCTCCTTGTCCACAATCCTTTTTTTGATTTCTTCGATCAGGTGGGGGATCTGGCCTTCCGTCTTTCTTATTTCTATAGTCGGATCAAGCAATCCCGTCGGACGGATTAATTGTTCAGCGATGTTTTGTTTCCCGGCTTTTTTTAATTCATATTCACCCGGCGTAGCTGAAACATAAACCAATTTGTTGATCCTTTTTTCAAATTCAGCGAATTTAAGCGGTCGATTATCAAGAGCGGACGGGAGGCGAAATCCATAATTGACCAAAGTGCTTTTTCTGGAATGATCGCCGTGATACATACCTCGCAGTTGGGGTATTGAGATATGGGACTCGTCCATTATCGTCAAAAACTCCCCTTTAGACCCGAAGAAATCTAATAGAGTATATGGCGGTTCGCCCGATTTGCGGAAATCAATATGGCGGGAATAGTTCTCGATACCATGGCAATAACCGGTTTTCTTCATCATCTCTATGTCTTGCATCGTTTTTTCGTATAGCCTTGACGCTTCCTGTAATTTGCCGGCTTTTTTCAGGACCTTCATGTGTTTTTGAAGTTCGCCTTTTATGTTTTCTACGGCGACGGCCAGTTTATTATCCGAGGTCAGCCAGTACTTAGCCGGAAGAATCGTGGTCTCCAAGATCTTTTCGAATTTAGCGTCGTTGGTCTCAAGTTCTTCCGGTTCGGTTATGTCGGCATGGTATAGACGGATGACCTGGTCGTTCAGCAGAGTAATTTTAAAAACATTTTGTCCGTCGGGACCCATCAGCTCAATTTCGTTTCTTGTTTTACGAAAACATCCGCGCTTTAGCTCAATGTCCTGGGCATACTGAAGTCGGACCAGTCCCCGGATTAATTCATCCGGCTTTATTTTTTGGCCTTCAAAGATATTAAGCCCCATATTTTTATATTCTTCCGGCGAGCCGAGGTTATATATGCAGGAAACCGAGGCGACGATAATAACATCATCGCGGGACATTAGAGCTTGAGTGGTAGCATGCCTTAAACGATCCAGCTCCTCATTTATTTTAGAATCCTTCTCGATATAAGTGTCGGTGTGGGGGATATAGGCTTCAGGCTGATAGTAATCATAGTACGAGACGAAATAGTGGACGGCGTTTTTTGGAAAAAATTCTTTAAACTCTTTGTAGAGCTGAGCGGCGAGAGTTTTGTTATGGGAAATAATAAGAGTCGGTTTTTGGTGAGCTTCGATGACTTTAGCCATCGTGAATGTTTTACCTGATCCGGTGACACCTAAAAGCACCTGGTGCTTTTTACCGGTTTTTAATCCCTGAGTGATCTTGGCGATAGCTTGAGGTTGATCACCCGTAGGCTTGTATTTGGAAGTTAGTTTGAACATTTGACCATTCTTTTACCTTATGTTATAATTGTAATGCAAATGAGGAGGACTGGATGATCAGATTCAAGCGCTGGCAGTACTTGGTATTAAGGGAGGTTCTGATTCTTCTCTTCGCGCTTTGGATGGCCAGGGAAGTAATTCAGGGCCATCTCGATGTCGCTGGTTCTGTTGCGACACTGTTCGTTGCGGTGTACGTTATTTTTCGCTCCTTTGTCGGTATTGAGGGCCAGAGTTAGTTCACTGGCCCTTTTGATTGGCTACCCTATAATTTAATTACACCTTCGCCCTATGGAAATAAGCAAGAATTCGGCGTAATTATATTTTATCAGAAAGATAAGAAAAAGTCAATACTTCATTTTTCAGCAAGCGATGGTATCCTTAGTGTATGTTCTCATTCGTTGAAGGTCGGATAGAAAATCTGGAAGACCGCTTCGTTATAATAAATGCCGGCGGGCTTGGTTATAAGATAGAAATTGCGCCTAAACTAGCGCAAGCCTTAAAGCAGAAAGATTCCGGACAGCCGGTGAGACTATTTGTCCATTCAAGACTTAACGTAAGAGACGGCAGTTTTGATCTGTATGGATTTAAAGATAAAGATGACCTTGAGTTTTTTCACTTGATTACAAGCGTTAATGGGATCGGGCCTAAGGGCGCCATGGGTATACTTTCGGCCGTGGAGCCTAAGCATCTGAAGGCCGCCGTTGTTAATGAAGACGCAGATTATCTGAAAAAAGTTTCCGGTCTGGGGCCAAAGACAGCTTCGCGATTGATTCTGGAGTTAAAGAACAAGATGGATCATATTGATATGGGAGATATGAAGGGCGTTGATCTTGGGCAGGAAGGACAGGCGACCGAAGCATTGCTGGCGTTGGGCTATAGTCAATATCAGGCTAAAGATGCGCTGAAGGAGGCTAAAGGAAAAACAC
>C687J35174_10006616_pt1 | contig 15071 bp, 20 predicted proteins | sample RifCSPhighO2_01_FD_35174 | JGI IMG/M metagenome (IMG submission 35174) | reverse complement strand
CGGCAAGAAAAGAAAGTATCCGAACCTTCAGAAAAAGAAGCTTTTTATCCCCGAGCTCAATAAATCCGTAAACATAGAAGTTTCCGCCCGCGGTATGCGCACCATGAAAAAACGCGGCACTTATGCCACCCTTCTCAAAGCCGGACTAATAGAAGCGAAATAAAAAGCTCCCTGCCAGGGAGCTTTTTATTTTTACTGTGGCACGAAGGTAAGCGCTGTTCCTTTTTTGCCGCTGCGTCCGGTACGGCCTATGCGATGCACGTACGTATCGTATGTCTGAGGCACATCAAAGTTTATGACATGGGTAACGTCCGGAATGTCCAGGCCTCTCGCAGCCACGTCGGTAGCTATCAAAATATTTATCTTATCTTTTTTGAAGTCGTCCAGGATGCGGATGCGCTCACGGCTTCTCTTGTCGCCATGAATGCCGCCCACCTTGAACCCCGCGCGAGCAAGTTCTTTGGCCAGAGTATCCACACTGTGCTTCATCTCCCGAAAAATAAGAACTTTGTCCGAGCCGTCTTTTTTCAGTACCTCGTGAAGTTTTTCAAGCTGTTCGTCCTTCCCCCTGTATCTTACGACGTCCTGGTCAATGTTTTTTGCCGTTTCTCCGGAAACAACTGAAATAAAAATCGGGTCTATTAAATACTGAGCGGTTAATTTTTTAATATCGGGAGATAGTGTTGCCGAAAAGAAAAGTGTCTGTCTGCCTTCTTTCGGTGTTTTGCCGATTATGTAAAGCATATCGTCGCGAAAACCCATATCGAGCATCCGGTCCGCTTCGTCCAAAACCACGGAACGGCACGTAGACAGGTCCAAAACTTTTTGATTAATCAAATCCCGCAGCCTGCCGGGGGTGCCTATGACAAAAGAAACACCCATCTTAATTTCTCGGATTTGCTTACTAATCGGAAGCCCCCCGACGCAGGAAGCTGAAAACATGCCCAACCCGAAAGCCAGATTTTTAAAATCGCTCTCTATCTGAAGCGCCAGCTCGCGTGTAGGTGCCATTATGAGAACCGTTTCCTTTTTGTTTTGTCCTTTGGTTTTTGCGATTTTCTCTATGAGCGGCAGGAGAAATGCGGCAGTCTTGCCGGTTCCCGTGTTTGCCATGCCGAAAATATCTTTACCAGAAAGAACTATGGGAATTGCCTGATCTTGTATTGGCCTTGGGTGCATATAGCCTGCTCTTAGTATGTTTGTCTGCACCTGCTCGTTAAAAGGAAAGTCCGCGAAGGTGTGAGTTGAAACATACGGTTTTTCTTCAACATACACGCCTTTTTTTATGAAACGTGAAAAATCTATCCGCTCGCCACGGGACCTGCTGTTATTCTTTTTTGGGAAACGCGGTCTTCCTCTAAAGGAAGACGGGTGGCGTCCGAATTTACTCGGAGCTACCGATTGTCGTTTATACATAATGGGTCACTCCCAATATGTTATAGAGAGAATGATAAAAGAAGAATAGCATGTTGAGGCTATTTTGTCAATATCTCTAGGGCTTTTTGAATAATTTCTTCCACGGATTCGTAATAAAAGAAGTTAAAATTCTCATGGTCAACACCCTGAATAAGCCTGCTCACGGTACGACTTTTGTGAGCGACAGCCAAAACAGGAATGCCTTTTCTTTCTACTGCAGTAGCGATTTCGTAACCCAATCCCAAAGAAGGATGGTCACAGACAGCTAGGACGCAGTCAGCCTGAAGCACTTGGGTTTTTATGTCAAAACTATAAACTTCTTCCGGGGTTGCCGTTGATGCCTGACCTTTCCCTAAAAAATCCAAAATTTCAAAATTCTTTTCGAGTTCCCGCCTTAAATCCGAAATCATCTCTAAAAAAACTTCCTTTTCATGAGCGGGTAAATGAGTAAGCGAGCAGCCTATATATAATTTCTTTTTCATGCTTATCCAAAAAGTTTATTAGTCCCCTCCTCCAAATATACATTTTTTATCCCCGCCTCTATCATCTTATCCCAACAAGGTTTGCAGCACCACCAGTGTCCCCAAAGATATAAGTCCAAGCCGCCCGGAGCGCCCCGGGGAAATTTTTTTTGCAAAGCCGTCACCGCGCGGTATTCCCCGTGGTTTTTATGCGAGGCACAACCCGGGCACATCCAATATTTCTGCCCGGAAGGTACGTTAAACAATTTTCTTATGCACCAGCTTTTGTGGGTATTCAGAAGAAAACTGTTTTTAAGCACGGATTGGTTGGCGGCGGCCGCCAGAATATTTCCTCCGCTATCCACGATCACCGCTCCGGTCGGAACTTTTTTATCGGTGGACTCTGTCAGGGCTATTTGCTGGGCGGAGAGCATGTATGGATTATCCCTCGGAACATATAAAATTGTCCTTCCGACCGGCAAATACGGATATTTTATATTTTTTGTTTCCATAAATTTATATTGTATACTCTACTATATGACCAGTTTCGACACAATCTATCAAAACATAATCAAGCGAATAATGGAGGAAGGAGTGGAAGAGCTGAATGAACGGACGGGGCATAAAACCAGAGCAATCCCGGGGGTAACTTTCTCTTTGGATATTGAAAAAGAGGGATTCCCCGTACTCACTCTCAGAAAGCAACCCTTAAAGTCCCCAATCGCGGAGCAGGTCTGGTTTGTTCAGGGAGAAAAAGATGCTACCTTTCTCCGAAAATTTACAAAAATGTGGGATCCGTTCTTGGAGGCGGACGGAACTCTGTCCTCCGCCTATGGCTGGCGCTGGCGCCATCACTTTGGCAGGGATCAACTCGGAAAAGCCATTGAGCTTCTCGAAAAAGAACCGAGCTCCAGACACGGAGTGATAGTGACATGGGATCCGAAAGATGACGGACACGGAGGCACTCCTAAAAAAAACGTGCCTTGCCCTTATACCTATACGATAAACATAATAGGCGGCCGTCTGAATATGCACAACATCGTACGTTCCAACGACATGATACTCGGCTGCCCTTTTGACACGTTTGGTTTTGCCCTTTTGCAATGCATGATTGCCGATAGACTAGGCGTCCGCCCGGGAATTTATACCCACTCCATATCAAACGCTCATATTTACGATAATCATTATGAAGGAGCAAAAGAGATTATAAACAGAACCAACGAACATAAAAACATAGAATTGCATTTGCCGAAAGATTCATTTAAAAGGGCTGAACGGAAAGACGAAAACATTGTCGGAGAAATTTTAGCCGACCTGCAGGCGCAATATAATCCCCTACCGCCTATTGAAGGTCTACAAATAGCTTTATGATTTCACTAATAGCCGCAATCGGAAAAAATAACGAGCTTGGGAAAGGAAACACCTTACTGTGGTCATTGCCGTCCGACATGAAACATTTTATAAAAATTACCACCCTGCACCCCGTCATAATGGGACGCAAGACTTTTGAGTCCATAGGCCGTCCTTTGCCCAAGCGCAGAAATATAGTAATCACGCGCGATGTGAGTTATAAAAAAGAAGGAGTAGAGGTCGTGCATACACTAGCGCAAGCGCTCGACTTATTCCCGGACCAGAACGAAGAAGTCTTTATAATAGGCGGAGCGGAAATATATAAACAAACCATGCCCATAGCCGACAAGCTTTACATAACTCATGTAGGTGCCGAAGACAAAGATGCTGACGCTTTCTTCCCGGAAATAATTCCGATTGTCTGGAATGAGATCTCTCATGAAGAACATGAAGCCGACCAAGCAAACCCTATCCCTTACACATTTTCGGTGTACGAAAGAATTATTTAAGGATCTTCATCTGTTTTTATTCTGATAAAAACATCTTTGCCTTCGGGAGATTTTTCTTTTCTATATTTTCTGTGCTTATTGATTTCGATTTTTCGAGTAACTTCTTTTTCTAGGTCAAAACCCATCATTTCACACATACCAAGAATAAAAATTACCACGTCAGCGAACTCTTCCGCAGCCCCAGGTTGATTAGTATTGTGTTTCTTAAACGCCTCGGAAAGCTCTTCATGTGCACGACAAAATTCAAAAGCAATGTCCGTAGCGATATCGTTTGTAATGAATCCTTTCTCCAGCTTGTTTCTTATTACCTCCTTCTGCAGTTCCTTTAAATCTATCATGTTATTTTTTCTTGGAGCCCTTAGTGATAATTTTTTTAATTCCTAGGCTGATTATCATTTTGTGGCATGCGGTACACGGGGAAGTTTCGCAATACATGGTCGCTCCCTCAAGTGGTATTCCGAAACTCAGAGCCTGGGTAATAGCATTATGTTCCGCGTGAATAGTTCTTTTGCAATATTCGGAATCTCCGTTCTTTTCTATGTCATGCCCGGCTTCGGAACAGTGAGGTAAACCGGAAACTGAACCCAAGTAGCCTGTAGAAAGTATCCTGTTATTTATAGTAATAACACAACCTTTTCCTCCTCGGTCGCAGGTAGCGCGCGAACTTACAGAATCAACTATGCCTATAAAATAGGCATCCCAGGAAGGCCTCTTTTGTTGCTTAGTTTTTTTCATACATCTACTTTTCCGCCTCTCCGGCGGATCGCCGGTGAGGCGATTTCACCCATTAAATATACTCCAACTAATCCTTCTTTCCAAGGGCTTTCAGGATTTTCAAATACATGGATTCTACTATTTTTCTTTGAGCTGCCCCTGTTGTCACATAGTGGTCCAAGCCGGGCGCGGCGTTTATTTCAATAATGTAATAACTGCAATTCTTTGGATTTTTGGTTATGTCTCCCTTAGTCACCATTACATCTACTCCCGCTATGCGTAGCCCCATGCCTTTCGTGAGCTTTGTGGCAATCTTTCGGAAACCGGGGTGCAGAGTATTGGTGACATCCACCGCGTCGCCTCCGGTTGATAAATTCGCGTTGTCCAATAAAAATATCTTTTGTCCCTTTTTCAAAACACTGGCAAAAGAATATCCGTTTTGGCGCAATTTTATTTTTATCCTCCTGTCTGCAAGATTGATTCTTGTGTCCCGGCCACTTAAAATAAAATTTTTCTGTTTTTGCTTAAGCATGGAAAGTACTGAGCATTTTCCGTCCCCGGTAACGGAAAGCGCTATGCGTTCGTACGCGGAAATTACTTCTCCGTCCAAGACAACTATCCGATAATCTTTCCCGGGTAAATATTTTTCAACCAAGGCAACCCTGTCTCCTTTGAATACCTCGGTAAGGCTGTTTTTAAGTTCTTTTTCGCCCGAAGCCAAAGACACCCCTACCCCCTGGCTTTTACTGTTCGGCTTTATAATAACCGGATACCCGGTTTTTTTCGCGTACCTAGTAGCAAATGAAATGTTCCGGTTGCTTTTTACTATCTTAGCCCAGTCATCCTTAAAAACAGTTATGCCCGGCGCTACTGGATACCCCTGTTTTTTCATAAAAAATTTCGCGAAATCTTTGTCTCGCGCGATGTCGGAAGACGCTATGTGGTTCAGGTCAAGCGAATACATCCGGAGGGACCTTACCACTCCGTTTTTATATATAATCTGGGCCGCTATTCCCCACTCTGGCTCAACAACAGCCCTTGCCCCCACCTTTGGCGCAAGCTTGGTAATAAGTTCCGTGAGATAAGGCACTCCTAATTGTTTAGTTTTTCTTTTTTTACTCATTTTTTTTTACTTTTCAGATGCAAGCTTTTAAAAAGAGGTGCATATATATCATCCTTGGCGTTAACTATAATATCAGCTGGTTTTACTTTATTACTGAAAGCAACCGGCGCCCCGGAAATAACTGCAATCGGCATTCTTTCGTTCCCTTCCCCCATGCATACTACGGCGGAGGTGGCTAAGCTGTCCACCACATTAGCTTTTGAAATTTTTAGAACTCTGCCAAAAATATCTTTTTTGCCCACATAATTGCGCACCGCCTTAAACCCAGAAAAACCGAGCGCAATCCCCAAAGACCCGGTGCGGAGCGGCATCAGCCTGGAATCCGTTATTATGATGCCTAAGTTTTTCAGCCGGAACTTTGCCATTATTTTTTTCCGCAACAATTCCGCGGTTTTAAAGCTGTTTTTCGGCAGAAGAATTAGCTTCCCGTCCGCGTTTGATTCATCGATGCCGGCAGACGCAAGCACCATCCCGTCTTTTATCGTCATCCACACCACCTTTGTCTTTACGGCAAAGTCGCTCTCCTTCCTTATTAAATTTGTCTTTTGCCTCTCGCCTTTCTTCTCCTCTATCCTGCCTTCGGCCAATGCCACTATTTTAGACGTAACGACCAGAACCGATTTATCGGGAAGATTTTTTATATATTTAAAAATGAACGAGAGAAGGTCTTCGTTTGGACTAAATATTCCCGTTTTTATAGTTTTAATTTCCATACATTTCCTTTCTTTTATATCTTAACAAGAATGTACCTTTTTTATTAAGTTTTTTTGCGGATACGAGTATAAATTGATGTTTTTTGAATTTGGCTCCGGCAAACATCGGAACCCCGTTAGTAAAAATATACGGCTCAATGGTAACAAAAATCTCGTCCATTATTTTATTCTCTAGGCAAAAATTATAAACCAGGGCGCCGCCAACAATAGCCACGTTTTTGTAATTCTTACTTTGCAAAAAATTCTTCAAGTTACTTTTTTTGGGATTTAAAAAAATGACAGAGCCTTGTGATTTTAGCTTATCGGCTTTGGACGTCAGAACTATTGTATTTCTCTTTTTAAGTCCGGCTTCAGCCACCTTATATGTATTAAAACCGGCTATTACCGCGTCTGATTTGGAGAGTACGGATTGGAAATATTTCCAGTCTTCCGCGCTGGTCCAGTCTGTGCCCGATCTTGCTCCTTCGGCTATCCTGCCGTCAATGCTGGTTGCAACCAGGGCCGTATATTTAATTTTGGCCGACTTGCTCTTTTTCGTTGCCATAGTTCCTCAGTATGTGAACCCCGAGGTAAGAGAGGGGGGTAAAAAGAAATCCCATGAAAACTTTATAGATCCACCAGGCTACTATCATAAGTACCATATCGTGACCCGAGTATCTGCCGGTGCCGATAAAAGCGATGAGTATGAAAATCGCGCTGTCAAAAAACTGGGACCATACATTGGACAGGTTGGAACGTAGCCAGAACTTTTTTTCGCCAATTTGTTTTTTCAGGAAAAAGAAAGAAACAACGTCCTGATATTCGGCTATAACGAAAGCGGCAATAGAAGCTATGGAAAACCGCGCGGAAAGACCGAAGATAGTATTAAAAGATTCCGTAGCCCATGAACTGTTCTTTGCCCACGGCGCAATGCCGGATATAAAGGAGTAAAAAAGGAAAACAAGGATACTCAGAATACCGGCAATGACAAAATTATTCGCCATCTTTTTGCCGTATACCTCGCCAATGACGTCCGTCATAATAAATACGACCGGAAAAGAAAAAACCGCCACGGAAAGATGTGTACCGAACAAAAAAGGCATTGTTTTCAATCCGAGTGTGTTTGCAGCGAAAAGTGACGTGATATACAACGTCAGACAAATAAGGATTTTTTTATAATCTCTTTCAGTCAAATTGGTAAGCGTTTGCATTAATTTATTTTGCTAGTGTTTTAAACTACATCAATGCCCATAGAGCGTGCGCTTCCGGCCACAATGCGGATAGCTCCTTCGTCGTCTTTAGCGTTAAGATCCGCTCTTTTTTTATTAGCTATTTCCATGGCCTGAGAGCGGGTAATTTTTCCCGCCTTTGTGGTTACGTTTTTCCCGGAACCTTTTTCTACTCCCGCGGCTTTAAGGATAAGCCCTGTAACCGGAGGAGTTTTTACTAGGAAATCATAGCTTCTGTCTTCATAAACCACTATATTTACGGACACCTTGTCCCCCGCCATCTTGGCGGTAGCAGCGTTGAATTTCGTCACGAAGTCGCCGATGTTAATCCCTGCCTGACCAAGCGCGGGCCCTAAAGGAGGCGCCGGGGTTGCCTTGGCGGCTTGAATTTGTAACTTTATTTTTTTTGTTATTTTTTTTGCCATTGAAGTATATAGATTAGCTTAAATCTTCTTAATTTGCAAGAAATCGAGCTCCACCGGAGTTTCACGCCCGAACATGGAAACAAGCACCTTTACCTTCCCTCTATCCTGATCCACCGAATTTACTTTTCCCTCAAGTTCTTTAAACGGTCCATCCGTAATCAAAACGGTCTCCCCGACAACCATGTCAATATTATGCTTAAGGGTGCCGGCATCCATCTTTTTAAAGAGGTAGTCGACTTCTTCTTTTTTGAGCGGGACAGGGTTAACACCGGCGCCGACAAAGCCCGTAACCCGAGGCGTGTTTCTTACCACATACCAAGAATCGTCGGTAACAATCATGTCCACAAGGACATATCCTGGATATATCTTTTCTTCCACTTCCGCGCGCTTACCCGCCTTTATTTTTATTTTCTTTTCAACGGGGACAATCACGTTGAATATTTTGTCACTCATCCCGAGCGAATCAATACGCTGCTTTAAATTGCGAAGAACCACGTTCTCGTATCCAGCATAAGTGTGTATGGCATACCAATTTCTTACTCCTTGTGTTTCTTGTTTGGACATCCCAGTACTAAAATTTTAAATTTTTATTAATAATTTTCATTTATATTTTTCTTTCTAATTACATTTATCATAAAGTATTTTCCCGAAAATTTAGTACGGGACAGGTAAAATAAAGTTGGGGTTAGAAGCCTACTACCTTCTGTAATCCTTTGGAAAAAATGAAATCAAAGAGGCCTAAATAGTAAGCGATGGCTACCGACAAAATTATTACCACCAGTGTATAGTAAAAAGTCTGGTTTCTAGACGGCCAAATTACATGCTTTAGCTCTGCCCTTGTTTCTTTAAAATATTCGGTGATTTTTGACATTGATTTTGCGGAATCACGTCGCTCAGGTTAATTCTGCTGAATTATGTCGTGTTCTCCTTTAAAACACGACCGGCGCGACGCTACCCTTTTAGTCTCTTAAAAAAGCCCCTCGCAGGGCTCTTTTAATACTACTCTTTTTATCGGACGTAGTCAATCCGTTCTCGTATATGGGTTATTTATTTGAGTTCGTAAGTTATGGTAACGTCAGAGCTTATTATATTCTCTCCTTTCGGCAGTTGAGCTGGCGCTGCAGCATTACGCACGGAATCCAAAGACATCATTTCCGCCTTGCCAGCGTATATCGGATAATTCTCCGGCTCGCTGAACCCTCTGATTTTACCAAGCTTTACGCCAAGATCTTTGGCTAAAGATTCGGCTTTCATTTTCGCGTCGTCTATCGCCTTTTTCCTGGCTTCCGCCTTGAGCCCGTCTTCATTGTCTACTGCGAAGCTGGGGCCGTTCAAATTGGAAACTCCGGTAGCTCCAAGTTCTTGCATTATGGTTGCCGCATCATCCGTGTTTCTGACTTTTACATTGATGCTTTCGCTTGCCGTATATCCCACAATTACCTGCTTTCCTCCGCCGCAATAATAACTGGAAGCTCCGTCCGCAGGCTGGGGGCAAATAGCTGTTTTATATTCATACTTAGGACTGAAAGAAGCATCCGTAGTTTTAATATCTTTGTCTTCAATTTTTTTAGCCTTTAAAATATCCAACGCTTTTTTCTCGACTGCCGCCACGGAAGCCTGGGCTTCTTTGACTGTTGCCGCGTCTTTGCTGATAGTGAAGTATATATTAGCAATGTCCGGAACGGCGGTAACTTCCCCGTGTCCCGAAAAGGAGACGGTTGCCGGCTCAGCGCTCTCGTCGAACAGGCTGACCATTTTAACCTCAGAGAATACTCTAACGGCAAAATATGCGCACAGTATTATAAGGAAAACAAATAATGCCTGCCCTATTCTTTTTTTATCTTGTTCTAAAATTTCCATAATTTTTTTATTTATTAATTCCAATAAGTTCGACTTCAAAAATCAAAGTGGAGTTCGGGGGAATAACCGGCGGACGGCCTTGAGCTCCATACGCATCCTCCGGTGCTATGGTAAGCGTCTTTTTCTCTCCTATTTTCATTCCGACAATCCCCTTGTCCCACCCGGCAATCACCTGGCCTGCGCCTAAAGTAAACACAAAAGGCTCGACGTGCTCAAACTTCGGGTCGACATTGGAGTCAAAAACCGTGCCGTTTTCCAGACGGCCGGTGTAATTCATCGCCACCATGTCGCCTGTTTTTGCCACATCCGCGGATGGAGCCGGGGTATCTGTTACATTGCCGCTAGTGTCATTTAGATTCATACTTGTTTTTTTATTTATGCTGATAAAAACCAAAGCTCCTGCCACCGCCAGGCAGATAACCACCGCCAAAACCATATTCATGCTATTTTTATTTTCCATAATACCCCAATTATAGACGATATAATTTTTTACACAATATTGACCTCGGGCGACAATTCAAGTCCAAATTTTTCTTTGACCGACGCTATAATTTTATGAGCAAGGTCTATTAAATCGGCTCCCGTAGCCTTCCCATGGTTTACGAGGACGAGAGCCTGCCTGGAATGAACTCCTACCTCACCCTCCCGGAATCCTTTCCATCCGCATTTTTCGATAAGCCACCCGGAAGGAATTTTAATTATCCCGTCTTCCTCAAAATGCGGCATATCGGGGTATGCTTCCAGTAATTTTTTAAATTGTGCTTCGGGAACGAATACATTTTTAAAAAAACTGCCGGCGTTGCCGATAACTTTCGGGTCCGGCAATTTGCTCATGCGGATGGCGGCAACCGCGTCGCTGATGTCCTTCGGGCCGTTTACTTTAATTTTATTTTGTTCCAGATAATCCGTTAATATTCTATATGATAAGTTTTTATTTTCTCTCTTGCTTAGCCTCAATGTTACTGCTGAAATAAAATATTTTCCTTTTACTTTATTTTTAAAAATACTGTCTCGGTACCCTAACTCGCACTCTTCTTTTTGGAAGATTTTTTTCTCTCCGGTTTCAATTTCGTAAGCCTCGACATTTAAAAGCGTATTTTTTAGCTCTGCTCCGTAGGCGCCTATATTTTGCATCGGCGCTGCGCCGGCCGTGCCGGGAATCAGGGAAAGATTTTCAATGCCCCAAAGCCCGCGACTGACCGCGAAGATTACCATATTGTGCCATATTTCTCCTCCCATGGACCGCACGGTGGCTGTTTCCTGGTCTTCTTCCACTATCTCCATTCCTTTTAATTTATTCAGGACGACTATCCCTTCAAAATCCTTGGTAAAAAGAACGTTGCTTCCGCCTCCAAGAAATATTTTTTTGTTTTCCCTGAATTCGGGCAACTGAAAAAGCTCTGCAATATCTTTTTCCTTTTCCAGCGCCGCGAAGAATTTAGCGCTCACATCAACGCCAAACGTGTTTAATTTGGATAAGTTATAATCTTGTTTTATTTCCATTTAATTACAAATTTATAAAATTTCCTTCTCCAGCATTTTTTCTATATCTCTCTCGTTAAACGGACGTACCATTTTGTGCAATTCTGGGTCTTGTGATAAATCTATGCCTTGTTTTTCGAGGAGTAGTGCCATCATTTTTATAAGCTTGGTAACTTCTTTTTCAGAAATAAGGTTAAGTTGTAGGTGCGTTTCTTCGCGCAAGTCGTCAACCTTTGCCGTTCTATTTTGGGATATGAGCACGAAAATCGCGAGCATAATCGCCTCAAGCGATACTACGGTAGTAAGCAAATTGAAAGGGAAAGGGTCAAAAACAGCGATTGCGCTTATTTGTCCAGTATTGATAAGAACCCAGCCGGCAAATACGATTATGTTGAATACTAAAAAAGTATGACTGCCAAATTTAGATGTCATGAAGTCCGCCATCTTTTCCATTAGCGTCCTCTTGGCGTCAGCTTTGGCCTTAATACTGCGAAATATTCTTTTTCGCGTCTCTTCATGTTCGCCAAAGAGTTCTGTTAAAAATGATGTGTGATTTTTCGACATACTTTTTATTCTGCGGGGTCATGCCACATAAGCCAATCAAACGCGATGTTACTCCCTAAGTATACTGACAGAGCCATCTTTATGCAATTTTATAACTTTGGACGCCTTGCCTGTGAGCTCTCCCCCATCTATATAGAGGTCAACAGAGTCTCCGAAATACGCTTCCGCTTCGGTGATATTTTGCGCAACGGGTAATCCTTCAGGATTGGCAGAAGGAGCAATGAGCGGCCCCGTTTCGGTTAGCATATCGCGGAGTTTTTCTTGCGCTGGAATCCTGAATGCCAAAGTTTTTGTCCCGCGGTACAGATACGAAAAATTTTCATCCTCACAATCAAAGACAATGCTTACGGCCCCCGGCCAATACTCACCGATCTTTTTTCCCTGCTCTGTTGACAGGATTATGGAGAACTTTTTAATTTCCTCGGGCTCTCCAATCAAAATGATGCACGGTTTTTCGGGGTTGCGCCTCCGCAAAGAATAAATGCGGTTAACCACAGGCAAGCTGAGAGCGCTGCCGACTAGGCCGTAGACGGTATCCGTGGGAATGACCGCCACCCCGTTATTTTTTAGAATTTTTATTAAATTCTCATCTGCCAGCATTATGAAAATCATTCTACCCTTTTAATATGTGATTAGGCAACACGGTAAAAAGACTATTAAATTTTTTGACAGGATTGAAGATAAAATACGGAGAAAACTTAGCCATTAGCCCATTTTACATAGCTTTGTGAGAGACATAGGTTTAGTCTTCTTTTAGCGCGGAGAGGAGTATAATTAATATACTTATGAATATTTCCGCCGTAATTGAAAAACTTGGTTACCGACCGAACGAGGTCAAAATTTATTTGGCCGCACTGGAGGAAGTAGAGTCAACGGCATCTGGAATCGCAGTTAAAGCCAAGTTGCCCCTTTCCAGCGCCCAAATAGCCATAGAAAGACTCCATAAAGACGGGCTTATGAATTTTTACAGCCGCAAACACAGGAAATACTGGACCGCGGAGCATCCCCAGAAACTTATGCAAATCTTAAAAGAAAAAGAGGCGGGGCTGAGTTCTGTGCTGGAAAAGATAAAATCAAAAGAAAGAATAAAAGGTAAACCTGAAGTAGAAGTGTTTATCGGGGCTGATGAAATAAAACTAATCCACAAGAATATGTTAGAAAAAAAACGCCATATAAGAGCCATAATCCCCTGGGAAGCCTGGAGCAAAATGCTGGGTCAAGATTACCTGAATGACTTTATAAACTTACGGGTAAAATATTTTCTGAATATGCGCATGCTGGTACCGAGAACTCCGAGCACCCTGAAGCTGAAAAACAGGGACTCGAAAGAACTGCGCCAAACCAAATTTCTCCCTGAGAGCATGATTATCGAAGACGCGCTTTTCATCTTTAACGACAACGTGGCGATTGTCAGTTTAAACGAACGCCAGCCGACAGGAGTCGTCATTGAAGACCCCGCGACAACGCGCATGATGAAAGTATTCTTTGAAGACCTGTGGGAAAGGGCAAGTGAATAAAACAACAACATTTTTGTTGAAGTGAATAAACGTAGACTTGAGAAGATAAAAAATATTCTGACTTTTTACCCTTAAAACATAAGGCGTATTTTTTGTATTCTTTACAAAATATTTCATCAATGTTATGTAAAAAATTACTGCTAAAAATAGCTGACTTCTCCCGATAAGGCGGTATAAAAAAGATGGAGGTCGATATTATCAATTTTAATAAGTGGTTGTTCGCTTACTAACTTAAGAATATTTTATGGAAAAATTTAACTGGAATAAAACTGTTGGTTATGGCGCTCTAGTTTGGGCTATAATGTTTGCCCTCGTGTCTCTCTTGGCAGGTTACGCGCTGTATGATACTTTAATTTCAAAAATCATAGTGGTGCTTGCGGCAGGAGTTCTGTCTTATCTATTTGCCGTAAATACAAAACCAGGAAACATGTTTCAGGCGTTTGGCTATGGAGCAGCATGGGTAATCGTTGGAGTAGTTCTTGACGTACTAATTACAATACAATTCAACACAGCTTTATTTAGCTCGTGGGAGTATTGGCTAAGCTACGCTCTTATTTTATTCGCTCCAGCCCTTTATACCGGGCTTAACGAGACTGGAGACGTAAAAATATCGCACGCTTAGTTAAATGAAAAAAAACATAAAGGACAAAAGGAAACTTTTGCGCGAGGAAAATCATCTCACGAGACCGCCCCGGCTAGAGGGGATAGTTAAAAACGCGATGATGTATTCCGTACGCAAAAAGAGGAAAGTAAAAATAAATTCCTCATGAAAATTAATATTACTAACTAATAAAAATTTATGAAAACAGACAAACAAATACAACAAGATGTCATGGACGAACTGGAGTGGGATCCAGAGATTGACTCCTCGGAAATCGGCGTGGCGGTCAGGAATGGCATAGTCACTTTATCCGGACAGATTACAAGCTACGCGAAAAAGCTCGCGGCTGAAAAAGCGGCAAAAAGAATAAAAGAAGTAAAGGGGATAGCTGAGGAGTTGGTGGTAAAGATCCCCTCCCACGGCAAGCGTACTGATTCAGAAATCGCCGACGCTATTGTCAGGGCGCTCAAGTGGAACACCAGCATTCCAGACGAGAAAATAAAAGTAAAGGTGGAAGACGGATGGGTAACGCTTGAAGGAGAATTAAATTGGGAATTTCAGAAAGACCAGGCTAAGCAGGTCGTTGGTGAAATTACGGGAGTAGTGGGCATAGCGAACTTAGTTACCATCAAGCCTAGGGTAAAGACCGATGTCGTAAAAGGTAAGATAAAAGAGGCTCTGGAGCGAAGTGCCGATGTGGAGGCTGACAGGATACAAGTCGAGGCCGAAGGAAGCAAGGTAATCCTGAAGGGTAAGGTAAGAACTTGGAGTGAAATGAATGAAGTCGAGAGAGCGGCCTGGAGCGCTCCTGGAGTCACGAGCGTGGAAGATAACATGACCCTCTTATAAAAGCCATGATTACGTCAAAACAAAAAATTGCGGCAAAAAAGAACATAAAAAAAGCGCAGGACGTTTGGAAAAAAATGACACACAGGCAACATTCTCTCTCTCAGCCCGAAGGGCGGATGAGACAGCGCCCGGGCAGTACGGGCAAGGGGATGTTCTATCGAGTAGAAGTCCGACCAAAGAGAGAATTTACTTCTTTCCGGGTACAGGATGTCGGCCGTAAAGGCGAACTCGAGCGGGTGGCCGGAAGACGTTCGAGTGGAAGCTGGGATACAGTGGCTT
>C687J35174_10006610_pt1 | contig 15077 bp, 9 predicted proteins | sample RifCSPhighO2_01_FD_35174 | JGI IMG/M metagenome (IMG submission 35174) | reverse complement strand
CATCCGCTCCTCCTGTAGTCAATTTGACTTATCCTTCTTTTGGGGCTAAGATTTCAACAGCTAATTATTCAGACCTTAATTTTTCTTTGTCTAGTAGTGATAATGCAAAGATGGAATTTTGGGTTTACGGTACTAATGGTTCTGCTGATGGGATAGGGAGATTCTTATTGTATCATAGGACTAATGTTTCTAATGGGGACTTTTATTATAAGTGGATGGGAAGGCCTGTAGATCCTTTATCTAATAAACTGGTTGCGCTTTATCATTTCGACAATAATAGCAGGTATAAGGAGAATGATACGTTTGCTTATGATTTTAGTGGAAGAGGGAATAATGCTTCGGTAAAGAGCGGGGCATCTTATAACGAGACGGGTTATTTTGCTGGAGCTTATAATTTTAACGGAGTCGATGGCTATATGAACGTTTCTGATTCAAGCAGTTTAAGATTGAGGTCTAATTTTACTATTGCTGCTTGGATTAGACCTTATACTTTAGGTGCTGCTGGTGTATTTAAAACGATTNTAATTAANGANAAAGAAGATNTTGGAGGTTATCGATATGGACTGCAACTTAACGGCNCAGAAATTAGTGCTGGATTTACTAGTGGTAGTGGTGGAAATTGCGGAGGTCCAACAGCGAATACTTATACTACTTCAGGAGCGGGGCTCCAGACTAATACTTGGCAGCATGTGGCTGCTGTTTTTGATGATTCTGCAAATACTTTTAAGATATATTTGAATGGTGTGCAAAAGTTTAGTACAGCTGTTGGTGCTAATGTATTTCCGTGTGATTCTACCAATCATCCTCTTTTGATTGGTCGTACTTCTGGAGGAGAGTACTTTAATGGGCAGATAGATGAATTGGCAATTTGGAATAGGACATTAAGTGCTCAAGAGATAAAGGAACTTGCAGTTTTAACTTCAGGGAGATATTATTGGCAGGTTAATGTTAGCGATGGCAACTCTGAGAGTACAGCCAGTTCTTTCTTTAAGTTTTTGATTCCTCCTTTTACAAATAATCTCTTTATTAATACAACTTACGGAACAAATACAACTAATGAGAATTTAACTTGTTATGCAGATGTTTTTGATGATCCTAATGCTGATGAGTATGAGAGGATTTATTGGAAATGGTATAATGGCAGTACCTTATTTAGTCAAGGTACTAGGGATATGAGGACAGAGACGGAGAATGATAGCAGTATGGTTGTATTTATGCATCTTAACAATGATTCTAGTTTTGGGGAGAATGATACTTTTATTTATGACTTTAGTGGAAGGGGGAATAATGCAACTGCTGTTTGTGGTACTGGGGGAGCACCTTGTCCTAGCGTTGTTAATGGTACTTTTGGAAAAGCGTTTAACTTTACTTTTGTAGGCAGTGCTGCAGATCAAACTGTTTGTACTTTACAGAACGATAACACTCATCTTGTTATAAAAGATAGCAATGATTTGTCCATTCAGCCAAACTTTACAATTAGCGCATGGATTTATTATATTAACGATAGCGGTGCAGGCTATGTTACGGATGATCATGAAATAGTAACTCACAGCGGAGGAGGTGCAGATATTAGATATACTTTTGGAATAACTGATGACTCCGGGCGTGTTGGAAGATTAAGATTTGATTATATGGACCCTAATAAACATAGTCATTATGGCAATAGTGTTATTACACCATATAAATGGCATTATGTTGCTTTGGTTAGAAATGGAGATAGAATAATATTTTACATAGATGGGAATAAGGATGCTGATAGGTCTTTTTTAGTGGCTGTTGGAGACCCTAAAACTTTAATCATAAACCCTCCTTTTAACATGTGGATTGGCGAATCCGGAGAGACGCAGGATTGCAACGAAGGATGGAATGGGATGATTGATGAATTGGCAATTTGGAACAAGAGTTTGTCCGATGAAGATGTCTTCAAGTTATACCAACGTGGGAAAGGAGTTAATGTTATCAATAATTTGTCTTCTATAAATGCAGAAGAAACAGCCATTGGAAATATTTGGAATTGTACTGTGTTCTCGTCTAATGGAAATGACAATGAAACTCAAAATAATAGCGCGAACATAAGGATTTTGGGAGCTACGCCCCTTAGAATAAAAGATGTTGAGATAGGAGATAATCAAAATATTGCTCCTGGAAAAATGAAAGATATAATATTCTCAGTTATAGTTGAGAGTAGCGACTTGGCGTCAGTGAATTTACTTAATGCTAGCTTTGATTTTGGAGGAATAAATAGAACAAACTCTTCTTGTTCTATGGGATATAATTTAATAGATGCGGTAACTGCTAATTTCTCCTGCACAATTGGAATATGGTATTTTGATTCTCCAGGATTATGGAATGTTACTGCTTTTGTTAAAGATGATTTGGGGCAATTTGGGTTTTATAATGAGACCTTTAATTTGGCATCTGATGTATTTTGCGATAATAATGAAACTCTTGGTTGGACAGGATTATCTCCTGGAGATACAAACATACTATCTGATGATATCTTTTCTATAAGAAATACGGGAAATGTGGCCTTTCCTCCTGGCGGTGTGCAAATGAATTCTTCTGACTTGTATGGGGAAGACCCCTATTCATCTTATATAATTCCTGCTTCAAACTTTTTTGTGAATAGTGTCTTTCCTACCTGTGGAGGAATTCAAATGGTTAATAAAGAGAATGTCGATATAACGAGTGTGTTCTTAGATGTTGGGAATAATTCTGCGGGCATTGGTGTTCAGAATCTGACTTTTTGTATAGATAATGTTCCTATAGGTTTGCCTGGAACTGAGTATAAAGCAGTTGGAGTAAATTCCTGGCAGATTTTGTGTTCGGACTTTACGCCTTAAATTTTTTAAGTATTTTTATCGTCGTTGGAGTTTTTATTTCTCTTCGGTAATTTTATTGATGATGAGAAATAGTTTTTTCTTGTCGTAATCTCTTTATTTAACGAAAGGTTTATAAAGAATAATGTGCAAGGTTAAGTTATTAGGATAAAAGAGATGATGAAGAGCAAAAAGATTTTGGGTATTGTATTTTCTTTTGTGGTTTTATCTTTTGTTATGACTTCTTTTGTTAGTGCGAGTTTTGGAGATTGGGTTAGAGGATTGTTTAGCGATGAACCTAAGTTGGCTCCATTTAATGCTACAGTTACAATACAAGGTGTCTCTCCTGTTGTCAAGACTGTTTTTAATGTGACTGATGACTTTTCGAGTAGTTTTATTGATCAGGTTCAAGTTAATCCTGGTGCTGTTTCTAATGTTTATGTAACTTTTTTGGCTCACGATGATAATGGAGCAATTGATTTGCCAGTTTCTCCTAATTTGGCGACAAATCTTTTTATAAATATTACGTATGGTGGAAACAGGGTTGGTTCTGCAAGCTACATCGCTTCTGGTCCTGCTGATAGCTGTGTTTCAATAACGGGATGCACTCCTGGAGGTACATTCTGCGATTCTAATACAGAGAGGATTTACTTTTGTAATCTGTCCTCTTCTATGCAGTTTTATTATCAGCCAAATGTTAATGCTTCGCCTGTGAATCCTGGTTTATGGACTGTTGGGATTAGGATAGTCGATGGAGGTGCTTTGTCTGGTCGTAATACTACTAAGAATTTTACTTATTTAGAGTTTCCTGCTGTACAAAATATAGTCAATCTTACATGGGTGGGTATTTCTCCTTCTGCTACTAATCAAAAGGCGGCGGAGAATGTTACTATCATAAATAAGGGCAATAGATTTATTAATTCAGTTAATATGACTGCTTATAATCTTACGGGAAGTCTTTACCCTACGACTAGGGCTTATATTCCTGCCTCTGCTATTAGGAGTTATGGGCAGCCTGGTTCTGAGTGTGCTGACCCTCCTTCGACTACACTGGTAGAAGATGCAGGGTTGCTTGTAAATAGCCTTGGATTGGATTTTGGTGCTGCTGTTCAAAATCCATTGCGTTTTTGCATATATCCTTCTCTGGCTGGATTGGGAGGACTGGATTTGACTAATTCGCCTTATATTGCTGTTACTGGAAGGGCTGGAACACAGGATTGGAGGATAAATTATGGAGCTTAAGATGATGAATATGAGAGTTTTAACTTTGTCTTTAATCGTGTGTTTGTCGTTTGTAGTTTTAGGTGGCTTTGTAGGTGCTTTTGCGGTTGGAGTCTCTGGAGATGTGAGTTTGTATCCTGGGCAGACACTTGATGCAGGTTATGACGTTTTTAATACTTTAGGCGGTGGGGATATTGTTGTTGTTGGGCAGTTTTTAGAAGGTTCGAATGTAGTTTCCTTCACTCAGGGTAGTCGTTTTAACTTGCCTGCTGGAAGTGTTGTTTCTGTGCCTGTTCAATATAAGGTCCCAGCTAATGCTGCTGTTGGAACAGTTTATCCTATTAAGGTTATCTTTAAGACGGTCTCTGAGGGTGCTGGGGGCGGAAGTGTTAGCTTTGCGGAAGATGTTACAAGGACTTTAAATTTGATTGTTGTTGAGAGGCCTCAGTCAGCTCCTCAGATTCCAGTTAAGTCTGCAAATATTAATATTTGGTGGTGGATACTTGCTGTTGCAGTAGTTGTTATATTGGTTGTTTGGTGGGTGTTAAGGAAAAAGAAGAAGAGATAGGTTAGTTTGAGTTATACTTTTTTGTTATTAGGAATAATTAACTAGGATAAGCTGGCTGTATTAAATATCTTAGATATGCAGTATAGTCTAATACGATTTACGCATTAAGATAATTATGCCTTAGTATTTTTTAGTGAGATAAGTAATTTAAATAAGTTCATAATATTTTTTAATTATATAAACTAGTTGCTGAAATAGGCTGATTAATTTGCTTTGCACAATATTGTGCAAAGCCTTAAATATTTATGATTGCTTTTTATTTAATGAAAAGAGGAAAAGCCTTTGTTGTGGTGTTCTTGCTGATTTCTTTTTTGGGATTAAGCCTTGTAAGTGCATTTGGTGTATCCACGGTATATTCCGAGAATTATCCTTTGACTATGAAACCTGGTGAAAGCAAGGAGACTTTTTTCTTAATGAGGAATATAGTAGAGGGAGATAGCGATGTTGTTATTAGCTCAGATCTTGTTAAGGGGAAAGAGATAGCTAAATTATTGGATGAAGGCAAGAAGTATGATGTTCCTTACGGGGCTGAAGTTGAAGTGCCTGTAAGAATTGAGATTCCTAAGGATGCAAAGCCCGGTGCAAGATATACTGTAGGAGTTATATTTAAGCCTAGTCCAAAAGAAGGGGGACAAGGAAACATACAGTTTATTGTAAATATAGGGAAATCTTTCCCTGTAGTTGTTGCCGGAGAAGATAAGAAAGAAGATTTTAGTCTTACTGTTGAGGACGATGAAGGACTCGTTCAGGCTTTTGCCCCATTTGTGGAACAGCATAAGGGTCTTTTTTTTACCATACTCTTTTTATTTTTGATTAGTATTATTATCTTAGTTGTATTGATTGTTGTAATAAGTGCGAAGAGCAAGAGGTTAAGAGAAGCTGAAGTTACAGGCCAATTCGCTCAGAATCGCTAATTCCCCGAACTTTAGTTTAGACAGTGTTAAGTAAGAGGTATAGCTAATCAATGACAAATAGAAGAAATACTAAAATCGTTGACTATAATATGATTTACGTATCAAGATAATTATGCCTTAATAGTTTTTTGATTTTAAAATAAGCTTTTGTCAATAAGTAATATTTTGTAACTATCTTCGTTTCCAGCGTAGACTTTATGGACACATAAGTCTTAAATATATATCTTTGTTATTTAGGCTATGAAAAAAGAGGTTTTGAATGGATTAATTAATATAGTTTTATTTTCTCTTTTAGTTATTTCATTTAGCAATTTTGCATACGCGGGAATTGTTAATGAACTCTTTAATATACCTGACTTGAGTCCTTTCTTTCCTGGCTTCTCTCCTTTTAATGCTACTATAACAATTCTTTTTAATAACCAGCCGATAATACTTGATTTACCCAGTGAAATCTTAGTTTGTGAGGGTCAGGCGTTGGGATATTATTTTAACGTAAGCGATGCCGATGTAAATTTGGACAGAGTTGATATTAGCCCTGTTGATCCTTTTTTTGCGACGATTACTAAGAATCCTGAGCCTGGAAAGACGGTTTATGAGGCTTTGATCTTCTCTGGAGTTTTGGGGAAAAATAGAGTTAATAGAAATCAGGGATATAGGACTTATCCTGAACTAGTTTCTGCTATCGACAGGAATAATGGGATAGATACAAAAAATATAGACATAACTGTTATAGAAATAAATCATGCTCTCTCGATGTCTAATATTGGCGTAAAGACGGTTTGGACCATTGGAGATGATAATATCTTTGATTATCAAGTGCAGGCTAGTGATATTGAAGATGGTAATCAAAATTCGGGAAATTTGACTTTCAATATTAGCTTTTTAGACGGTGCACCAAGGTTGTTTAATATAAGTAAAAATGGCACGATGTTCTTTGATCCAAATGTAGACCTAAATCTTAGTGCTGTAAGTTTGCCTATAATTTATAATATAAGCGTTTGTGTTAATGATACTGGGCTTGAAGCTATTCATCAGAATATAAGTTTGTGTAATCAGGACGGAAAGAGTATGACTACTTGCCAGCAATTTAGCCTAACTGTTACTAATGAGAATAGGGCTCCTATAATCACTTCCCATTATCCAATTAATTTAAGCTTTAAAGCAAAAGGGGAAGAGGCGATATATTTTAATGCCAGTTATCGTGATCCTGATACGACAGTTCCAGATGCTTACTGGTATGTTGACGATGTTTTTTCAAAGTATAACAATGGCAGTTTATTTAGCGAATTTCAATTTAGTTTTCCTTGTGGAATTGGGGGAGAGCATAATGTTAGCCTAAGCGTTACAGATGGGGCATTGAATAGTTCTCTTCAGTGGAATATTAGTCTTGAAGCGACCAGCTGTCCTGTTAGTTCTTCTGGCGGAGGCGGTGGAGGCTTCTCAAGGTGTAAAGAAATGTGGGGCTGTTTTGACTGGAATGTCTGTCAGGATGCTGCAACTTCTTTTGAACAAGAGATATTATCAGAAGAGGATTACGGTTTGATAAAAGCAGGCTGTAAAAATGACTTTATTCCTGATGATCATTGCGGTTTCCAGATAAGGGATTGCACCGATGTTAACTTTTGTAATAGTACAAGACTTATGCCTGACCTTGTTCAAGGATGTTTCTTTGTTCAGAATCCTAGCTGTACTGATGGTGTTAAGAACTGCCACGATAATTCTTGTGAGCTGTTAATTGACTGCGGTGGAACTTGCGGTGCTTGTGCGACTTGCTCTGACAAAAAGCAAAATCAGGGGGAACAGGGGATTGATTGCGGAGGGCCTTGCCCTGGAATATGCCTTCCTAAACAGCCATTTTTTAGGCTATCTTTTCTTTATTACTTTTTATTTTTCTTAATACTACTGGTAATAATAGTGATAGTAATAATGATAATAAGGATATGGAAAGCTAGGAAAAAGATAAGCTATTGAGAATTTTTACTCTACTATATTTGGCTTAATTCTTGCAGTAATATTTATAAACTATTTTTACTCTACGTATTGGACATTTATTGGTTTAAAAAAGAGGTAAAATGGTGCATAGAAAATATATAAAAATAGGCAAGAAGATTTATGGCCCTTACTACTACGAGTCTTATAGAGAGGATGGCAAGATAAAGAAAAGATATATCAAGGCTCCTGTGGCAAGGGGGATTGTTAAGAGTAGAGTAAAAAGGATTGGGAGGGGGATATTTGGAAAAAATCTTTTAATTGTTTATTTTATTTTCTTGGCATTTTTATTAATCTTAACTATTAATAGATATACACTTCCTATACCTTTTGTTAAAGAGGGGATACAAGATGTAGAATTATTATTTTCTCCTTTGGGAGCAAGTACAGGCTTTAATGGCAATGCTAATTTAAGCATATGGGATGATACTGATTTGGGAGAGAACAGGTTTAGTGGAATTAGAGTTAACTTTTATGCTAATTATACTAGTAACTCTGGAGCTGTAATTGATTCTGTAAGTGGTAATTGCCAGATTAGATATAATTTTACTGGTGTCTATGGGTCGTTTGAAAATATGGCCTATAATTCTTCTTCTTTGATGTGGGAGAGTAATAGGACTTTTAATTATAAGGGAATACACTCTTTTGAAGTAAGCTGTACTAGCAGTTTTGGCGATATTACTTTGAGTAATTTGTTTGTAATATCAAATTCCGCTCCCGATATATTTGAGACGCCTGGTGGTTTTATAGATTTAGATGGGAATATACTGAATAATGATGTCTTTATGTGTTCTGAGGATAGCTTATGTTTTTATAATCTTTCAGCAAATACTACCGATTCAGACATTAATGATGTGCTTAATTTTAATTATATTGTGGGTGCAAATTCTACTTTGACAAACTTTAGTATCAATCAAGACACGGGGATTTTGACGATTAATGTTACTAACGATGTTAANACGGGAGTTAAGAATATTGAGCTTACNGNTGTAGATAATGACGGGGCGAGAGACACAGGGATATTAGTTATTGATATCAGTGCTGTAAATGATCCTCCAGTATTCACGAATTTGAATGATATTGGCTTTAACAGATCCTTTTTGTTTGAGGATTACATTATAGTTACTGATGAAGAAAATAATATTCCCTTTGTGTATAACATCTCATTTTTGAGCTGTCAAACTGCTCAGTGGTCAGATAGAGGCAATACAAATTGCGATTTATTTAATTCGACGCAGTACACTATAAACACTACTAATTACCTTAAAGATGATGTTCTTTATATTGGCGGTAGTATAAATATAAGTTTTATCCCTTCAAGAAATGATGTAGGGGACTACAGGATTAATTTTAGTGTTGGGGATTTTGGCGGCGCAAATGCGAGTATGGCTGTTAATTTTACAGTTTTGAATATAAATGAAAATCCCAATTTAACTTATGTTTGTGATAATGAAAGAAGCACGTTTGAGGATACAAACTTTAACTGTTATATAAATGCCAGCGATATAGATGAGATAAATAATTTAACTTTCAGTTCTAATTTGCCTTGGTTTTTGGATTCTAATAGTACAAAGGTAAACGTTACGACTAATTTCGAAGGTTCTATTTTGGTAAACTTCAAACCTTCAGATATAAATGTCGGAAATTGGAGTATTAATGTGACTGTTAAAGACACGGGTAACCCTGCTGGACTGGACTCTAGAAAGTTTTGGTTCTTTGTGGACAACATTAATGATAGCGTGAATATGCAGAATTTGGGCAGTGTGAGTGCTTTTACAAGCAATAATTATTATGCAGTTTATTTTAATGCCACCGATGACGATTTACTTATTTCTGATAAGGGGATTTATAATGAGGTCTTAACTTTCTCTTCTAATGCAAGTTGGGCAACAGTTAAAACATTCGGTGTTATTTCTAATAGTAATAGGACCGTCGGTATAATTGAATTTGACCCAAACAACGCGCCTTCTTCTGGAATACATAAAATTAATATTAGTGTAATAGATGCTAATGGATATTCTGTTGATTCAAAAATATTAACCATAGATATAGCAGGGAATTCCAAGCCCCAATGGATTGATCCTCCTATTAATCAAATATTAACTGAGAATGTAAGCTATTATATTAATCTCTCCAATTATGTTGTTGATGCTAATGGGGATTTTATTAACTTTAGTTATATTGTTGATTTTCCTTTTGCTGGCTTCTCTCTAGATTCAGAGACAGGAGTTATTAATTTCACGCCAGATGATATTGACATAGGAGGCCACAATGTTACTATTAATGCTTCAGATGGAAAGACGCCAAGTCCAATGAACTTTAATTTTACGGTAATTAATGTAAATGATTTACCAAGTATAGGGGCTTTACAGGGGAATAATTTTACAAGCAGTGATAATGGGGCTGAGATAGGTGTAATGGAGGATGATTTTGTACAGTTTAGCTTCTTTGTGACTGACGATGACTTAAGGATACTGGTATCTCAGAAGTCTTTTTACAATGAAGTGTTTAAAGTTAATATGACTTTGCAAGGGCCAAATAGTAATTTGTTTGATTTTGTGCAAGATGCGGAATTTGTTTCTGGACCTGGCACAGAGAATAAATTGTTGTTTAAGGCATTGTTTACTCCTCAAAAGGCAGATATAGGCAATTATACTGTGAGTGTTAATATTAGTGATGCTAGCAATGCTTCTTCTCTTTTGAGTTTCAATTTGTCTGTAAAGGAAATAAATCATTACCCTGTTTTAATGGAGCTAGAGGATCAGGCTAGTACAATTGATAGGAATTTGTATTACGACATAAATGCAACAGATGTTGAGGATGGAGATGACAATGAGGGCAACTTAACCTTTTCTTATGTGTTCTTAGGTGATGGGGATGCAGATAGTTTTATCAATGAGGATGAGGAGATATTTAATTCTACTTCTGGTGTTTTAAACGTTACATTTGTTCAGAGTCAAGGAGGGAGATACCACTTAAACATAACTGTAAATGATTCCACTGGGCTTCAGGACTCTGGGGATTTCTGGGTTTATGTTATTGACCTTCCAGAAATAATTTTTCCTCTTAATAATTTTGTATTTAATCTTAAAGAAGGTGTAATTGCTAATTTGAGCTTTATTGCTACTTCAAGTCCAGGGTTTAACATATCTTACTTATTTTATATTAATGAGGCTTTTAGAGGAGAGGTTGATAATTATTATGGAAATGGCACAAAACTTATTTGGCAAGCTTTGCCAGATTATGTTGATGAGACTTATGGGCTTCTTGGAAATTTGAGTTTGGTTGCTGCAATTACGGGCTATGAGTTCTTAAACAGCTCTAAGGATTGGGGAGCCAATATTAGTCATGGAAATGCTCCTGTTTCATTCATAAAGAATATTGGTGATAAACAAGGGATTTATGGCAAGGATATTCTTATTGATTTGAGAGAACATTTCTCTGATGTGGATGCATTTGACTTATATTATAATCAGAGTGTGCAGTTTATTGTATCAAGTAATTCAACTTTAACTGCAATAGCATATAATGTGAATGGCAGTTGGACTCTGGCCTTGAGCGCTTCTGGACCTGTTGTTGAATACTTGAAAGTTAAAGGAACTGACTTTTATAGCAATGGGAGCGCAATTAGTAATGCAACTAGCAATATCTTTGAGGTAGAATTTACAGACCCATTAATAGTGCCTCAGCCTGTTCCTGTCCCAGTTCCTGTTCCGGTTGGGGGCGCTGGAGGATCACAGACGGAGAAGCTAGTATCCTTTAAGATAATTCTTCCTGGGCCTATTTCAGCTAGAAAGGGAGAGGTTGTAAACTTACCAATACAACTTGTGAATGATGGCCATACTGCTCTACATGGGATTGATTTGTTAAGTCTTATTGTAAAGGATGGAAAGGTTAGAGATGCAGGTGTAACTTTTGATAGAAGCTCTATCGCAGATTTGCCTATTGGGGGCAGGGAAAATTTGACGATGTCGTTCAATGCTAGCAATGATTTAGGATTCTACGAGATAACGATTAATGCTACAGTTAAGGACCCTAAGTATTTTGACTGGGGCAAGATATTTATTAATGTTGAGGAAGGGGACACGATTGTTGAGAGACTTTTGTTTACAGAAGAATTTATTGTCCAGAATCCTGAGTGCATAGAGCTTAAAGAAGTTGTTGACGAATCTAAGAGATATTTGTCTACAGGAGATTTTGCTAATGCTCAGATTAAGATTGACGAAGCAATAAATTCGTGTAAGAGTGCTATATCCCAACAGTCGCTTATTTCTAGGAATAGGATTAAGGCAAAGTTCCAGGATAATGTATTTCTTTATTTGCTAATTACTACGATAATATCTGTTATATTAGGTATAGCCTTTTATCTTTATAGAATGATTTCTTTAAAGAAGTCTCTTAACGAGATAGAAAATGCAGATTTTGAGAAGGTTTAGAGTGATTTTACTAAATAGAAATTATAATTAAATAGGCTAAGATTTATTTTAGGTTATCTAGCATTTTATCATAATCCTTTGTCCACTCTGGATGTGTAATCCACTTAACATCCTGTCCATCTCCTTTCTTTCTTGGAGCAATATGAAAATGAGCATGGAAGACATCTTGTTGTGCCTCTGCACCAGAGGAATTAATAATCTGGACATTTTTAATTCCTACCTTTTTTTCATATAACTTAACTAATTTTTTTATAACAGACATAACCTCATTCAACTCTTTTTGTGGAATGTCAAAGATATTCGTATAATGTTTTTTTGGAATGATTAGTGTATGGTATAGGTTCATAGGATGAATATCTAAAAAAGCATATACCTGTTTATTTTCATACACTTTCCAGGATTTGGCTTCACCCTTGACTACTTTACAAAAAATACAATCCTCCATCTGGTGTTTAGTTAAATATACTTTTTAACACTTTCTAAAACCTTTGTGTTTCTTTAAAACACAATTTGAAAAAACCCGCAGAAGCAACAATACAAAGGCTTCAGAAGGTTTAAATAATAGGCGCGATTTATTTGTCTGTTTACTACAAAAAGAGATATGCCTAATAATATCGGAAATGTCGGATCTGGGATTGGATATAGAAGACCTGTTGTTAGGCAGAACTATGTTCCTCCCGCTTATTCTCAGCCTTCGGGGAGGGAAGTTAAAGTTCTTTCTGAAAAGTATTCAAGTGGTGATGAAAATAAACCTAGTGCTGATGATATAAAGAGATATGCAATTTTAATCGCTAATGTAAAAAAGGAAGTTGCTAAAGCAATAACTGGCCAGCAGAAAATTGTTGATAGTCTTATTAGAGCTTTAGTTTGTGACGGACACGTTCTTGTTGAAGGAGTTCCAGGAATTGCGAAGACACTAGCAATAAAGACTCTTGCTATAGCCAGCGGATGCAGTTCTAAGAGAATTCAGTTTACAGTTGACTTACTGCCTACAGATATAACAGGTATTACCACTTATACTCCTGGGAAAGGTTTTGAAACTGTTAAAGGTCCTATATTTGCAAATTTTGTTATTGCTGATGAAATTAATAGAAGTCCGTCTAAGACACAAAGCGCTTTGATTGAAGCTATGCAGGAAATGCAGGTAACGATTGGAAAGGAGACATTTCAATTGCCAAGGCCTTTCTTTGTAATGGCTACTCAGAATCCATTGGAGCAGAGCGGAGTATATACTCTACCTGAAGCACAAATAGACCGTTTTCTTTTTAAGTTAATTATGGGGTATCCCGAATATGAAGAGGAGAGGAAGATTATGGAAGAGAATATGACTTTAAAGAATTTTGATGAATTTGGTATTAAGGCTGCTTTATCTGCGCAAGAAATAATTAAAATGCAGAAGCTTACGAAGAGGGTATATTTGAGCCAAAAGATTAAAGAGTATATTTTGAATATAGTCAAGAGGACAAGGACTAAAGATTTCAAAGATGGGCAGTATATTGAGTGGGGCTGTTCTCCTAGGGCAAGTATTTCTTTGTATATTGCTTCTAAAGGAAATGCTTTGATGAGGGGAAGAAATTTTGTAATTCCACTTGATGTTAAGGAAGTTGTTCATGAAGTTTTGAGGCATAGAATTATTCTTACTTATAGAGCGAAGGCAGAAGGCATTACAAGTGATAGAATTATTGATGAGATATTGGATAAAGAAAATATCTAATCCTGGACTTTATTTTCTAGAGTAATCGGAGTTCCTTCGATTCTATATTCACTTACGTCTGCCTCATGAGAGATACAAATAGTCCTCATATTAACAAGGCCATTATAGCCCAGAGTATCTAATTCTTGTCTTACTCTTTTTCTATAGCTAAGATTTTCTTCGTCTATTTCTTCATATTTTTTTGACATGTCAAGAATTGTTCTTTCGCAAACTCCTTACTTTAGTTTGCGAGAAAGAAAAAACAATTCTTGAGCATGCTCAAGAACCAGACACACCATACAATTTATTGTATGGTTCTTGACATGAAGTATAGACTGTCTGCAAAAGTATATTTTTTATTGGGATTTCTTTTGTTTAGTTCTTCTAAAGAGCCGTTATATAATACAATCCAATTTGTCATGAAAAAAGGTTTGGTTTATTATTATTTAAAGGTTGTTATTGCTTAATAGCAAACATTTTTAATGAATACTTCTTTAGTAATTTAAACAAAAGAGTAAAATGGAAAAGGAAAAGTTAAATGTTGACATACCGAGAGCAATTAGTGATTTTGAGGCTGCTGCGAAAGAATTCGAATTGAAGGAAAAAATTTATAAAATTATCTTTAGAGGTAAGGGGCTAGACTTTGATAGATATAGGGATTATGCTCCAGATGAGGATGCTACAAGCATAGATTGGAAGGCAAGTAAAAGAGCTAATAAACTAATTGCAAAGCAATACATTGAGGAAAGGGAATTGAATATTCTTTTTGTTATTGATGTAAGTGAGGATATGCTTTTAGGTTCTGGAGAGAAGTTAAAATGTGAATATGCTGTTGAAATATTTGCTGCCTTGGCACATCTGATAATAAACTCTAATGACAGGGTGGGAGTAGTTCTTTTCAATAATAAAGTTAAGGATTATATTCCTCCAAAGGGAGGAACTAATCATTTCTTTATGCTTTGTGATAAATTATCAGACCCTTTAATTTATGGGGGCGGCTCAAAGATGGACGATATGCTAAGATTTCTTTTGGATTATATAGGTAAAGGGATAGATGCGGTGATAATGCTTTCTGATTTTATTAAGATTAAAGAGAGCCATAATGATGCTATGTTCTTAGTTTCTAATAAATTTGAAACTTTTGCAATAATGGTTAAAGATTTGCTTGACAAAACTCTTCCTGATATAGACAGAGAAATAGTAATTGAAGATCCTTCTTCTGGACAGCAAATTCTTATTAATCCAAAGATGATAAGAGAGATATATGAGACAGAAGTTTTTGAAAAAGATAGGCTTGCAAGAGATATCTTTAGAAGAAGCAATATTGATCTCTTGGAATTGACTACCGATAAACCTTTCTCTTATTCTCTCGCGGGATTTCTTGCCGAGAGAGCTAAGAACGCAAGGGAGATTATATAAAATGGAAATTAGTTTTCT
>C687J35174_10006608_pt1 | contig 15080 bp, 17 predicted proteins | sample RifCSPhighO2_01_FD_35174 | JGI IMG/M metagenome (IMG submission 35174) | reverse complement strand
GGATAGGGGAGGCGCCTCGATATTTAGGAAGCAGGGAAGGATGAACATTTATTGTGCCGTGAGAAGGGATATCCAAGATATTTTTCGGGATAATTTTACCGTAAGCTGCCATTATAAACATATCAGCGCCAAAAGCGGATAATTCTTCGACGAATTTTTTGTCTTTAAGATCTTCCGGTTGTAATGTTTTTATGTTCGCCTGTTCTGCCCATTTTTTAATTGCAGATTTCTGTATTTCGTAGCCACGTCCGGCTGGCGTATCCGGAGCTGTAACGATGTCAACAATATTATATTTGGCACAGCGCAATTCATCCAAAATAGGAATTCCAAATTCCGAGGTCCCGAAAAATATAATTTTATTTATCATATTCTTCGGATTTTATATAAATATGTAAACTTGATGGAAGCGCTTTGTCGATATAAAGAATGCCCTCTAAATGATCGGTTTCATGCTGAAAAACCCTAGCTAAAAGATCTGACGCTTTAAGTTTAAATTTTTCTCCGTTAATGTCATAAGCTTCGAGCGTGACGGTTTTGGCTCTTTTTACCGTTCCATACATTCCTTTTACTGATAAACATCCTTCTTCTCCTGAAGTTTGTTTAAAAGAACGTTTCAATATTTTGGGGTTGATAAAGACATCTGAAGGAATCGCAATATCGGGAAATAAACTTGTTTCTATCAAAAAAATTCTTTTTGATTCACCTATTTGGGGAGCCGCTATACCAATACCATCTAAAAATCGCATTGTGTCGCGCATAGTATCACAGAGATCTTTTAAGTATAAAAAATTGTCGTTCTTTGGTTTAACCGACAAGGACCGGTCTCTTAACGGATAATTTGGCTCTTGTATGGTTTGAAGTGTTGTCATATTACAAAATAGATTCGGGATTTACATCGATATCAAAATTAGCGGAAACAATTTTTTGCAGTTCATCCTGAAGCGAAAAACTTAATTTATTTGAATCTGCTACATATTCTTTTATAAGAATATGCCATCTGTATTGATTTTTAATTTTACGGATATATGCGGGATACGGTCCGATGATTTCAAAGCGTAAATTTCTTGATTTTTTCAGAATAGATAGATTTTCTGCGAGCTTTATTAAGCTTTCATGAGCAGAGGCTTCTTTTTTATTATGTGTTGTTATTTTAATTAGTTTAGTATAAGGCGGCCAGGTAAGTTCTTTGCGCATTTGGAGTTCATCTTTGAAAAATGTCTCAAAGTCGTTTTGCTCTAAGGTATTTAGGATTTTTTGTTCTGCTCGATACGTTTGTATGACCAAAATCCCTCCAGATTTAACTAAGCTTTTCAATTTAATGATGGTGTCAAATAATATTTCTTGCGCATTGAAATTGGGTATAGTTAGAAATTGATCAACTGCGACAATAGCAGCAATATCCACCGCTTTAATTTTTTCAGTTAAAGCCATTTTTGTTGCAATAAGTATACTGCTTTTTGTTCGGTTAAAATCCTCAATCACCCCAGCTTTATCTTTATCTGTTTTAACAGTACTTCCGTCAAAAAGAAAGATTTTGGCCTCAGGGAAAAACTTGTTTAAATATTCGGCTATTTTACTACTTGCCAACCCGATCGGTTTGAAGCGCCACCCACCGCAATTTGCGCATGTTTTAGGCGGGAGTATCATTTGTCCACAATGACGGCAAATCAGTTTATTTTGTTCGCTGTCTACTGAAGTATACAAAGCAAAAGGCGCGCTACATGCGGGACATTGTATTATTTCTTCACAATCTTTGCACATAAGTCCGCTGGCCTCGCCTTTACGTGCAGATAAAATAATCACTCTTCCTCCCTTTTTAATGATTTTTTCCAGATCATCAAGAAATTTAGGAGAAAACCTGTAATTGCTTTTGCGTTGTTTTTTATCAGTTAAATCCTCAATTCTAATTTTTAATTCTTTTTGTGCCGGTTCTCTAAAAAAATTATATATTTTTTCGGTTGATTCAGTTATGGATTCCAAAGACGGTAATTCTCCTCCAAAAATAACATCGCATTTGAGTATTTGTGCAAGAGCTAATGCGGTTTCTTTTGTATTATATTTCGGATGCTGGAGAGATATTTTATGAAGAATATTATTTTCATCTTCAATTATAATAAGTCCGATATCGCTTAGTGGAGCAAAAACGGCTTTTTTTGCTCCTATCAAAATTGTTTTTTTGGCGCTATATAGTTTAAGCCATAGTTCGTGCTGAGCTTTAGGATTTTTTGAAGATAGCATAACCGCGCGTTTCTTATTTGCGGGCGTAAGCTTTCTTGACACCTCAGTTTCTTGTTTTATTGTAGGTACCAATATCAGAACGTTTTGATCTTTTGATAATTTTTCGGCAATTTGTTCGTTGTATTCTGTAAATCTGTCGGAGCCGAAAGCGTAATTACGTCTTTCTGTTGTTTCGGATTTTGTTTTGTTTATTTTGGGTATTTGTTTTGCCGCGTGCGCTACTTTTTGCAGATCTAAACCCGATAAAACAGACTTAAATACCAGTCCTTTGGGCGTGATATAATATTTCGACACCCATTCAAGTAATAGTTTAGTATGTAACGGCAGAACCGGATTTTCTGATATAATAGATAGTATGGGTTTTAAATACGGGGGAAGAGGGTCGTTTTTTTGGTGCATTTCTTTAACTATTGCCGGAAAACTTCTTTTTCCAAAAGGCACTAAAACCAATGAACTAGGCGCAAGATCAAGATTCGTTTCATAACTAAATATAGAAGAGTGCGGTCGGGGAATATATGTTAAGGGGATAACGTTTACTATCTTTTTAATCATAATAGTATTGTAACATTTTACTAATTATATGGCGGATGCGCTAAATCAATCAAAACTGGTCAAGATATTTTTGGGTGGCGTAGGTATTAATGCTATCAAAAAGCAAGAGGCGCTTGATTTCGCTAAAGAAGTTTTAAATGCCGCCAATCACAAGACTGTTTTTGTTGTAACTCCAAACCCCGAAATTATTGTTGAAGCTTTACGGAATCCCGAATTTTTTAACGTATTGAATAATGCGGATCTATCTTTAGCTGACGGGATAGGTTTAAACATTGTATGTAAAATTTTTGGTCATTATAATATTGAAAGGATAACGGGTATAGATTTTGTTGAGCAGATGCTGAAATTCTATAAAGACAGAACGCTTAACGTTTTTCTTGTGGGCGGTGAAGGTAATACCGCTCAACTAGCCGCACAAAAATTAAAAAAACGTTTTGCGTTGCATAATTTTAGAGGAGCAACATTTGGACCGGATATTTTGCATGACGGCACGTTTAAACAAGATTATGACCGTAAAGAAATTATTAAAGAATTGGCTTATTTTTTTGCAGATATTATAGTGGTTGGTTTTGGCGCTCCCAAACAAGAATTGTGGATAAAAAAAAATATGAGTTATTTCCCGTCAGCAAAAATGATGATAGGTGTCGGCGGGGCTTTGGATGTTTGGGCCGGAAGCAAAATAAGAGCGCCTAGTTTTATCAGAGCTTTGGGCTTTGAATGGTTGTGGAGATTGATGACGGAGCCCAGACGCGTTAAGCGCATTTTTAATGCACTTATTATTTTTCCGGTTTCACTTTTGCGTCATGGAAATAAACATACATAAAGCAAAAAAAATTCATCTGGTGGGCATTAAGGGTGTGGGCATGACCGCTCTTGCCCAAATGCTTAAGGCTTTGGATAAAAATATTAGCGGTTCGGATAAAGAAGAGGTTTTCTTTACAGATAATATTTTAAAACGATTCAAAATTAAAGTATTTAAAGGGTTTTACGTAAAAAATATTGATACTGATACCGATTTAATAATAAGCTCTGCTGCTTATATACGGAAAAAAGGCAATACATTTTTGGGTTCCGGCCCAGGTACTAAAATTATTAATTATGCCATCTCAAAAAACATTCCGGTATTGTCATATCCGGAAGCCATTTCTCAGCTTTTTAACAAAAGTTTCGGAATAGCGGTTGCGGGAACACACGGCAAATCGACAACAAGCGCTATGGCAGCGGTGATGTTGGAGCATTGCCGCAAGGATCCGCGCGCAATTATCGGAACAAAAGTATTGAATTGGCAGGCAAATGCACGCGTTTCTCAAGCCTCATTACAACGAACGCCTTTTGTTCTTGAAGCGGATGAATATAGGGATGCGTTTTTAAATTATTATCCCCACGTTATATTGCTTACAAATATTGAATGGGATCATCCCGACTATTTTTCAAATAACGCGATATATAAAAAATCATTCTTAAAATTTTTAAAGAATTTAGATAAAAGAGGTTCATTAATATATTGCGCTGACGATCCCGGAGCGACTGAAATTGCTGAAAAAAATCAAAACGTACCTATGTTAAGTTATGGTTTTAGTTTAGAAAGCCGATTGCGCATAATTTCTGAAAAGGGTAGCAGTAAAGGGACAAATTTTAGTCTTGTTTTGAACAACGAAAATATAGGATATTTCAATATAAAACTTTTTGGCAAGCATAACGTTCTCAACGCTACTGCCGTTGTGGCCCTTGGAATTATTTTGGGGTTGCCGGTTAAAAATGTGCGTAAGGGTCTGGCGGCGTTTAAGGGCACTGCAAGACGCCTTGAAGTGATCTCATATCGACCAAATATAATTGTTGATGACTATGCGCATCACCCCACAGAAATTTCAGCAACTATTTCTGCGGTAAAGAAGGCTTGGCCGGATAAAAATATCGCTGTATTGTTCCAACCGCACACATTTTCGCGCACCCGAGCGTTGTTTGGAGGTTTCGTTTCTGCGTTAAAGAATGCGGACAGATCATTTATCTTAGAAACTTATGGTTCTGCGCGAGAAAGGGCAGTAAAAAATAAAACAGCAAAAAAACTTGCCAAAAAACTGAATTCGTTGTATTTTAATAATATCAGTACCGCGCAAAAAAAACTGCCTAAAGTTTTAGGAGATAAAGATGTTCTTATCACAATGGGTGCAGGTGATGTGTGGCGCGTAGGCGAAATTTTAAAAAAACAAAAATTTCAAAAGAGGTAAATAATATGTCAGGACCAGAAAAACAATTCCGAGAAAATGATTGGACCGCCGATCAGCTTAAGCGAGGTGAAATAGTTATGACTCCGGAAGAAATGGAAGAATATCAAAAAGAAAGGAAACCGCATCCGGATAGTTTTGGCGGAGATATAGATCCAGAAGAAGAAAAGCCACGTATAGACGAAGAATAAAAAATCATTTCAAAAACCGTCTTTTGATAATTCAAAGACGGTATTTTTTTGCTTGACATCAACAATTAAATAAAGATATAATCATACATGTAGGATTTGTAGGAATTTATATATATGGAAGAAATGCAAAATCAAAAATTTTACGGAACCACAACCCTTGGCGAGAAGGGTCAAGTTGTTGTTCCTGCAGAAGCAAGGACCAGTATGAAACTTGGTAAAGGAGAAAAATTACTCGTTTTTGGTATGGGTGAGGATATGCTTATACTGTCTAAAATATCAAATCTTGAAAAATTTGCTTCACATTTAGCAAAAAAAATGGAGGTTATTCAGAATATTATCGATAAAACTACTAAAAATTAATTTACTGTATGAAAAAACGAATTATTTTTTTTGGTTCAATTGGGTTTATTATTTTGGTGGGTGTTGGTTTGGGACTGATCACACAAACCAAAAAGTCTCTTTATGAATTTGTTAATGTTCAGCGCGGAACGCTTGTTGAACGCGTACTCGCAACAGGAACCGTTAAAAAATCCGATGAGATCTCTTTAGCATTTGCAGCCAGCGGACGGGTTAAATTAATTTCGGTTAAAGTTGGCGAGCATGCAGAGACAGGAAAAGAATTTGCCCGTCTTGATACCGCTTCAATTGAAGCGCAAATCCGTAATGCCGAGGCGGCTTTTGATGTGGCAGAAGCCAATTTAATTAAAGCGCAAGCCGGAGCTTCGGCTCAGGATATTGCGGTTGCCGAAGCCGCTGTTATAGCCGCAGATGTTGCATTACAAAATGCTATTATTGCCGCAATAAAAGCGCTCGAAAAAGAATATCTTGATGCATATAATTCTATTCAAACAGTTAAAGCAAAAGCAGACGGAGCAATTCAGGAAATGGATAATTATTTTGAGCCTTGCGGCGGAACTCAATGTTGGAGCAATTGGGGCAATTTTTATACGACCATAGAAGCGATCCATAATGCAGAAGTAAAAAAAGTTGCCGCAGATGCAGCACTTTTACGCGTTAATGCAACAATTTCTTCGGTGACAAGCGCTTCGGCAACAACGTCTATTGATTCAGCATTTATTTCGTTGGCTAGTGATCTTGCAATAATTCGTGCCGGAGCACAAGCAACTTATGATGCGCTACAGACCGGGACTCAAAAAACGGCAGTTCAAGCAAAGATTATTGATCTTGATACAATAAGTGCAACTTTACGCAACGATGAACAGACAATAATCTCAGTTAAATCTTCAAACGATTCAAGTATCCGTACAGCAGAATCAAATTTGGCTACAACTAAAGCTCAATTGGAACAAAAAAAGGCACCTGCGCGCGCTGTAGATCTTGAACCCTTAAGGGCTCAGGCTTTGCAAGCAAAAGCAAGCTTGGATTCAGCTCGGGCAACTCTTGATAACTCAATCATTAAAGCGCCGCTTGACGGTATTGTAATAGATATTCTTGTTAGTCGGGGTGAAATTGCTGGAGCAACCGGAACAGCGATAAAATTTTTGCCTGACGCACCATTTACAATTGAATCAAACATACCCGAAGCTGATATTGCCGATCTGACTTTGAACGATCCTTTAGCTATAACTTTGGATGCAGTTAAAAATATTGAATATCAGGGAAGGATCATCAGCATTGATCCGGCATCAAAAGATGTAGGCGGCGTAGTAACATATCGTGTAACTACGAGTATTGAAGATGGAGATGAAAGAATAAAAACCGGTATGACGGCAAATTTGGATATAGAAACAGATCGCCGCGAGAATGTACTTTCTGTCCCGCAAAGAGCAGTTATAGAGCAAAACGGAAAGCGCTACGTTAGAATATTGAACGACAAACAAGTAGAAAATATTGAAGTTGTCGTAGGTATTCGTTCGGCAGACGGACTTATTGAAATTAGATCCGGGGTTAATGAAGGTACTGAAATAATCAGTTTTGTTCGTGCTCAATAAAATTTATGTTAATTGAACTACAGGACGTTAAGAAAACTTTTGATGAAGGTGAAAGTGCCACTCATGCATTGCGTGGCATTTCGTTATCTATAAATAAAGGAGAGTTTGTTGCCATAATGGGCGTCTCAGGATCGGGGAAATCAACTCTTCTTCACATATTAAGTTTTCTTTCCCGTCCGACTAGCGGTCGGCATTTTTTCGATGACAAAGATGTGAGTAATTTTTCTTTGATGGATCTGGCAAATTTACGAAATAAAAGCGTTGGATTTGTTTTTCAATCATTTAATCTTTTAGCCCGAGCAACAGTTTTAGAAAATGTAGAATTGCCTATGTTGTATGCCAATATCCGGCCAAAAGAACGCCGTCAACGAGCGTTAGCTGTTATTGAAAGGCTTGGTTTGGGACATCGGACAAAACATCTTTCAAATCAACTTTCCGGAGGAGAGAAGCAAAGAGTTGCTATTGCGCGCGCATTAGTAAATCAACCCGAGGTGATTTTTGCTGATGAGCCAACAGGGAATTTGGATTCATCTTCAGGCGAACAATTAATGGGGGTTCTTGAAGAATTACATGGTGAAGGTAAAACAATTGTTCTTATAACTCATGAAACATATACCGCCGCATTTGCCGAAAGAATTATTCATATAAAAGACGGTTTGATAGAAGCCGATACTGTTGTTGAAGAACGTTATTCGATCAAAGATCATAAATTTATAAAATAATATGGGATTCTTTGATCTGATTAAAACATCACTAGCGAGTTTGAGCGCAAACCGTTCCCGCTCAGTATTAACTATTTTGGGTATTGTAATTGGTGTTGCGGCAATAATGCTTGTAATGTCTTTGGGTGCGGGCGCGCAAAACCTTATTCTTCAACAACTTCAAGCAATAGGCTCAAAAACAATAGCGATTATTCCGGGAAGAGAGCCCAAGGGTCCGACAGATTTCCTTTCCGCTTTTTCGGATTCACTAAAAGAATCGGATCTTAAACAGCTTAAAAATCCTGCAAATGTTCCTCATGCCGCAAGGGTTATACCAATGGTATTTGGAAGCGAGGTTGTATCTTATAAAAATGATACTTATCAGACAACTATTTTTGGTTTCACCGAACACTATGCGCCCTTGTATGATCTTTATCCAAGCCAAGGTCAGAATTTTACTGCAGATGATGTTGAGAGTTCGTCTAGCGTTATTGTAATCGGTTCAAAAGTTAAGGAAGAACTTTTTGGAAATAATGAAGCGGTAGGGGAGAAGCTGCGTATTAAAGATACGACTCTCCGTGTTGTTGGTGTATTACCCAAAAAAGGCGGCGCATCTTTTATTAATTTTGATAACGCAATTTTAATTCCTTATACAACCGCACAGAATTATATTTTTGGTATTAAATATTTTAATCGCATTATTGTTGAAACTGATGAAGAAATTAATGTTCCGGTCACCGAAATTGATATTATATCAACCCTTCGTAATGCACATAATATTACCGATCCAAGTAAAGATGATTTTTTTCTTGAAACACAGGCTGGAGCTATGGAAACCGTAAGCGCCATAACAAGCGTGATGACATTATTTGTTGCCGCGGTAGCCGCAATATCGCTACTTGTCGGCGGAGTTGGAATTATGAATATTATGCTCGTATCTGTTACTGAACGGACCCGAGAAATAGGTTTACGTAAAGCGGTTGGAGCAACCGACAGAGATATAATGCGTCAGTTTTTGCTTGAAGCTATGACACTTACTACTTTGGGAGGAGCGCTTGGAATAATCATAAGTACTTTGCTTGGTCTGATTATTTCTGTTGTGCTTTCCAAGGCTCTTAATGCGACATGGACATATACATTTCCGGTTGTTGCAATGATTCTGGGACTTTTTGTTGCGGCCGGAATAGGAATAATTTTTGGTTTGTATCCGGCACGCCGCGCAGCAAGACTAGATCCCGTTGAGGCTTTAAGATATGAGTAGGTTCGACTTACTGCGAATATTAAATTAAAAATTATGCGTGATAGACTACTAAGAAAAATTCCTCAACGAAATATACAGTTCCGCAAAAATAACCCGTATTGGACTATTGAAAAAATAAAAGAAGGATTTAATAAATTTTATTTAGAAAAAGGATATTATCCAACGCAAACCGAAATAGATAATTGCGATTATTTGCCATCCTCAAGGCAAATCTTGAGAAGCTTTGGTGGTCTTAAAAAATTAAGAGAATTATTGGGTTTGGATATAACAGACTTTACTAAGGGCGAAACCAGAAGCTCTTCGGCAAAGCTTATTGGTAAGCGCGGTAAACAATGGGAGCAAACCGTAGAAGAGGGCTTGGTCAATCATTTTGGAGAGGTATTTGTTCATAGAGACAAGTTTATCAATATCGTTAACATAAAGCCTGATTTTGTCGTATATGCCAAAAATAAAACTTTTGCGGTAGACGTGTTTTTCCCGGCATATATGCATTCTTTAATAGGATCTGTAAATTCTAAGGAAAGAGTTTATAAAAAACTGGATTTATCCCTAAATATCTATTTTGTATACGTAAATTCTGAAATAGATACTCAAGAAATAGAGCTGTTTTTACAAAGAAAAGTAAGACAATTACAGCAAAACTATAGATTATTATCCTTAGTCGAATTTCTAGAAGCAATTAAATTAATCGAACCCCTGGTAAAACCTCTTAATTATAAGCCTTTTTATAAGAAAGCCTAATAAGGCTTTATTTAATAAGGTATGTGATACTTCGCAAAAGGTATATTGTGCGAAGTATCATCACTATAGAAAAAGGCTAAGGAGACTTGTCCCCTTAGCCTATTTTGTTTGCCACTTTGGGCTGCCATCTGATATTTACTTTATATGTTTTAATCGCGTCTTCAGGAAAGCCGTTTTTTCTAGGATCAAACGCTCGACCGGGAATCCAATTTCTGTCCGATGGCGTAGGAATTCTTATATACTCAGCAATCCTATCGGACAGTCCTTCCCAGCTATACCCATGAGGATGACCGATCTTTAGAAAATATTCTGCGTGACCATAAATAGGATGGTCTTCTATGCTAATAATTAACACCGCTTCCCATAGTTCTCGTGCGGTACCGGAATCTCCAGGGACTCTTTTTCTGTATTCTTTACATGCGCCTAGACGAGTTTTCATTTCCAGACTCCCTAAATAAATGTTAAATATCTAAGTTAATTACTATATAGAATTATCTGCACAAAAAAGCAATACTTAAAACTAGTATTTACGTCAATAGCAACTTTTTGCCATGGTATATCCTACAGATTCAGCCTCTTCTTTGGTGCCAAACCATATCATATTTTCTTCTGCTATCCTAAATGCACCGGGGCATTCCAGAGGGTAATACTTTTCTCCGCTTTTGGACGCTACATAGGCTTCTTGAGCCTGTTTTTGGCCATTTTTGGGGGCATTAATGACCGAATTATCTCCCGTTTTAAGGGCTTCTTGAGGAATATTTTTTATAGTTAATTTGTCTTTTTTGGGTTCTGTAAGAATTAAATAACTATATAAAACAATATTTGCTATAGCTAAAGTGCTTAAAATAGCGATCCAAAAATTTTTACTGATATTGAATTTTTGCTTAAGGGTTAAATCATTCATAGTTATGTCGCACAATATTTTTACTCAATTATAACTATTTCATTTATAGGTTGACATATATTCTTAGTTCTTATAAAATCCATAGGTAAATTATTAAGTATTTTAAGTTATGTCAAAGACAAAAGCCTCAGGTTCTACAAAGCTCGGTCGGGATTCGATATCTAAACGACTTGGTATAAAATTGTTTGCCGGAGAAAAAGCAAAAATCGGATCTATTTTAGTTCGCCAACGAGGCACTAAATTTTTGCCCGGGAAAAACGTTAAGCGCGCCGATGACGATACTTTGTTTGCGCTTTCAACAGGTACGGTTAAATTTAAAACAATAAAAAAGAAAAGATTTGATGGGAGGATGCGATTAACAAGCGTTGTAAGCATTGAATAAAAATATTATTTTTATATAAAACACTCCGTCTTAAAGCGGAGTGTTTTGATTTATAACTTATTATTCTTTTATTTCTTGAGGCAATTCTTCAACTATGACCTTAATATTTGCTTCAAGACCGTGGTCAAAAGAAAGTAAAACCGTATATTCCCCCACCGCATCCAAAGTCTTTTCTAACTTAATTTGTCGGGATGGAACTTTAAACCCTTGGACAGCTAAAGCTTCACTTATAATTTTCGATGTGATACCGGCATACAAAGTTCCGCTTTCGTTTGCTTTTGCTGGTATAATAACCTCATAATCAGCTAGCGCACTGGCTAATTCTTGAACTTTTGAAAGGTCTTGTTCGGCAAGTTTAGACAAAGCCTCTTTTCTCTTGTTTGCTTCAGCGACAGCATCGGATGTAGCAAGAACGGCAAAACCTTTAGGAATTAAAAAATTACGGGCGTAACCATCAGCAACGCTTTTGATATCCCATTGTTCGCCTAGATTATTCACTTGTTTTAGTAATATTACTTTCATACTAATAATATTTTATTTTTCCGCTTGAGACCGATCAGTTTTAGGCGGAGAGTTTAACCATATTACCTTAACGTTTATTACTTTGGCAAGAGGCGGACCGTTGTTGCACCAGGAAATAAATTTTTCTATATTTATTTCCTCTCCCTCGACAATAAATTGTACTGTTCCGTCAGATTTATTTTTCGTTATACATTTTAAACCAAATCGTTGAGCCAATGAAAGTCCGCCAACTCTAAAAAATACCCCTGTACCTTTCCATAAATTAGAATAGATGCGCGCACATTATGTTAATTATTGTTTATGCGTTGCAGTAAAATCTCTTTTGCTTTTTCGTATTGAGCGTCTTTTTGTGTATTTTCTGATGTTTCTGTTGCGGTAACTTCTACCGTAGGTTTAATACCCTCGTTGTTTATCGAGATTCCATTTGGTGTAAGCCAACGTGCAACAGTAATTTTTACCGCAGAACCATCAGATATTGATTCAAGGCTTTGTACCGAACCCTTACCAAATGTTTTTTGACCCACCAAAGGAATGTTTAGGTTTTCAGATAAAGCACCGGCAAGAATTTCAGAAGCTGATGCCGAACCCTCATTTATTAGAATAATAAGCGGGATATCCTTAAGCCATCCATTTCCTTCCGAACGCAAAATTGTACGGCTTTTATCTTTAGTTTCTTCCATAACAACAACTGTTTCTCTGGGCAAGAACCAACCGGCAATATCTACAGCTCTGTCCAAATAACCCCCGGGATTATTTCTAAGATCCAAAATTATGCCGGATGGTTTTTGTAGAAGTATATCTTTTGCGGCCTTTTCAAATTCCTGGTCGGAACGTTGAGAAAAATTAAACAATTGCAGATAAGCTATATTATTATCTCTCATTTCCCAACTAAGTGAGGGTATTGTTATTTGATCTCTTACAATTTCGATTATGAAAGGTTCGCCTTCATCTCTGATAATCAAAAGTTTAACAGGGGTATTTCTTGGTCCGCGTATTTTAGATACCGCCTGATCTAAGGTTAGATTTGCGGTAGAGATCTCGTCTATTTGTAAAATTATATCCCCTGCTTTTAATCCGGCGCGCTGGGCCGGCGTTCCTTGTATCGGCGCAATAACAATAATATTTCCTTTACGCATTCCGATTTCTGCGCCTATGCCTTCAAAAGAACCTTCTGTATCGGAAAGAAAAAGCTTAGCTTCTTCAGGATCAAAAAAACTGGTGTACGGATCCCCTATTGAACTTACCATACCTCTTATCGCACCAAATAAAGCTTTTTCAGAATCCAATGCCGATGGATCTATGTATTCGTCGTTTAATAATTGCCATACTTTATCCAAACGAGAATGATTTAACGTGGTTACTGTTTTATTGCTTAAATTAGATGAGGCAATATAAGTTTGAATCGGCTGCCAAGAATATTCAAAAGCCATCCCAAGAACAATGGCGGATATAAAAAGAATGCTTTTTAGAAAAAACTTTTTTGAATATTTGAGTAATATTTTCATTAATTAAAATTTAATACTATTATTTTCTTAAAGTTTTGCCGATGGAACCGGTTTATTTTTGTACTTACGAAAATATTTATACGCGCTTGCCGCATGGATTCGGGTTTGCTTGTTATTAATAATATCTAGAATTCCCCTGCCGGTATGGCTGGCTTTCTGGTGGTAATGATAGGCCAATGCTTGAGGAAGATAAACTACAGCAAAACCATTTTCCCAAAACCTTCTGCACCAGTCAACATCCTCAAAATACATGAAAAACCTTTCATCCATAAAACCTACTTTATTCATGGCAGAGCGTTTCACACAAAGAGCTGAACCCATTAACCAATCAGCGGCCAGGGGTTTATTATAATTTGCAGCCAATTCATCTTCCATTAAAAATTTACGTATAGCTTCTGCGCCAAAAGTTGTTTTAGCAAGGAACGTTCTACGCGCCATTACCGTAAATGGTTTATAAAATTTGAAGCATGAGTGTTGGTGAGTTCCGTTAAAATTTAATAATTTAGGACCGACTAACCCGACTTTTTCGTTGTTTTTAAGATATTCAATAAGAGTTTTTGCGGTATCCTTAAGCAAAACTATATCCGCATTTAAAATAAGCACATAATCGCTTTGACTAGTTTTAATGCCTGAGTTAACCAAACGGGCATATCCTACGTTATCTTTAAAAGCATGATGCTTAACTTCAGGGAACTCATCAGCCAACATTTCTATGGTTTCGTGCTGAGCTTCTGCGTCGCTAACAATAATTTCATAGTTTATTTCCTTGCAGGTTTCTTTGATAGAACGAAGAGCCAATTTTAGTAAATGTGGTGTTTTATAGTGTGTAATTATTATCGAAAGAGTATCAGACATTTTTATCGTTTAATCACTTTATTGATAATTATAATTATTGAAATAATGACTAAGAAAATAATTATTACAATTCCAATAAGTATACTCGAAGCTATAAATATCCCTAGAAGCTGTATAGCTAATAAAATTACTAAAGAAGCAGTAAAGATAAAAATAAATATCGGGGTCCCAACTGCAATAATTTTATCAAGAAATTTAAAGTATTGTTTAAGTAATTTAGACACAATATATTTTTTTATTATTCAGAAAAAATATTTCGGGCAAAATTATGTATATCAGAAAAATCACCTTTAGTCGGCAATAAGATATAGGATCCTTCGGATGTATAAGTAGACATTAGTAGTCCGCCGGAAGTATCCAAAATTTTAAGCGTGGGTTTTGAATCTTCAATTTTTTTAACAACTGAAAATAACTTTGTAATTTCACTGACAGTAAGGTCTGTTTTTACATTTCGACCAAGAATATCTAATAATTTAAAAGCTTTTTGCGGGCTTGCCGATAGACCCATAGATTCGGCTTTTTGCCTTATGGCAAGTATAATTTCCTGTTGTCTTCGCGCGCGATCAAAATCAGAAGTAGTAAATCTTGAACGGGCATACAATAATGCCGTATCGCCGTCCATATGGTGTACTCCCGGTTCAAACGAAAAATTCATACTTCCCCATTGTAAATTTTCACTAAATTTTTTTGTTACATTCACATCGATTCCGCCCATTAAATCCACCGTCTCTTTAAAAGCAGTAAAATCAACAACAATAGCGTAATCTATATTTACGCCCGTAACTTCAGAAACAGCAAGTTTTGCAAGGGCAATACCGCCACCGTTGCGTTGTTTTTGTTCCCCCACCTCATATGCTTCATTTATTTTTGCAGAAATATTTACTATCGGAAATTTAAGATATGTATCTCTCGGGATAGAAATAAGGGCAGTTTCGTAAGTTTTTGTGTCTATACTGGCTAAAATAATAGTATCGGTTAGTTTCCCTCCGTAAGGGTCTTCATCGCCACGAATACCAAGTATCAAAATATCTAATCTATTACGTTCTGCCGG
>C687J35174_10006603_pt1 | contig 15086 bp, 20 predicted proteins | sample RifCSPhighO2_01_FD_35174 | JGI IMG/M metagenome (IMG submission 35174) | reverse complement strand
TCAAACTATTTTTTACTTCAAATCTACGATACCAGTTTAGAATAACAGAAAATGAAAAAAGATATTAAAAGAAGATAAAACAAAAGTGAACAAAAGGAACCCTGCAATTAAAATGTGTATAATAACTTCTATTATGAATAATCTACCTGACGAGAATTCAAAAAGATTTATTGCTGTTTTGAATAAGAAAGTTGAAACTGGTAAGTTAATGAATGCTTTAGGGCATATGACAGCTGGTCTTGTTGGCGGATTTGAGAATATTGAAGATATGTGTTTTTTGCAATATGAAGATAAAGATTGTGGAAAGCATCCAAACATTTCCCACTTTCCATTTATTGTTCTTCAAGCTGATAATTCAAACAAAATTAGAATCGTTCGAAACGAGGCGATTACTCGGGGGATTCCATTTACTGATTTCACAAGCACAATGACAGTTGGGACATCGGCAGAACAGGTTCAATCAACAAAACTATCACCTGAAATAGAATTAGAATATTACGGGATTTGCTTATTCGGCACAACATCTGAACTAAAAGAAATCACAGGAAAATTTTCGCTATTTCGGAGCTAATCTATGAAAATAGGCATTCTTGTAACGGTAATGTCTCGATTTGTTTGTGTATAATTTATAAAATGTTTTTTACGCCAAGCAAGGATACACTTGAAAAGTTAGCTTTCATAAATAAGTTACAAGATGTTAGCGAAAAAGAAGGTTTTAAGCTTTGGCACTGTGGTTCATGGGCGATTACGGCGATGATGGGGGAGTTCTTCAAAGATCTAAATGATGTGGACGTTGTTGTTATAACAGAAGTTAACAAAAAAAGGTTGTCGCAAATTGTTGAGTCTTTTGGGCTTAGATTTGTTGCACAACATCCTTGGGGGCCTGTCGAATATACAAACGGCTCATTTGAAGTTGAGTTTGGTTCTGCTGAAGACAAACGAAACAGTTTCTACAAGGCTATTTTTGATGAAAATAATTATGGTTACATCAATGGAATTAAACTTTATATTGCAGACCCTAAAGAGATACTTCAAAGCAGACACGATATGATTAGGGCGGGTTATAAGCAATTGGATGACACACAAAAGCTCATGATTAAAACTGTGGAAGAGTTTATAGAAGATAGAAGAGTCTAATAGGGATCTGTCACGCTCGCTTTGATATGCTAGAATCGATTTATGATTACTTTAATTGATTTTTATGCAGACTGGTGTGGGCCATGTCATGCTATGAAGCCCGTTTTTGAAAAGGTAATGCCAGAGTTTTCTGGGAAAATTACTTTAGAAAAGGTTAACGTTGACGTGGACCAAGCAAAGGCCCAGACTTTTGGAATTATGAGCATCCCTACTATGGTGATTGTTAAAGATGGAAAAGAAGTTGATAGAAAAGTTGGAATGCTTGCCGAGCCAGCATTTAGAAAATGGCTTGCTGGCAACACATTATGAATATTGCAATAAATGGATTTGGGCGAATTGGAAAAGCAGCCTTTAAGATAATTCTTGAAAGAGTTGCTTTAGGTGCCAACATAAACGTTGTTGCAATAAATGATCTCGGTTCTTCGAAGGCGCTGGCTTACTTACTAAAAAGGGATACTGTTTACGGGACGTATGCCAAAGAGGTATCACATACTGACCGAGCGCTTATAGTTGACGGCAAGAAATATCCGCTTTTTAGTTCGAAAGATCCACACGAGCTTCCATGGAAAGATTTAAATGTTGATGTTGTTCTTGAGTGTACTGGAGCTTTTACGAAATCAGAAGCTGCGCGAGCTCATATTACAGCTGGCGCTAAAAAGGTTTTGCTTTCGGCTCCTGCTAGTGATGATGGATTTAAGACCGCAGTTTTGGGTGAGGATGACCTAGATATTAGTGGAAATTTAATTTCAAATGCTTCTTGTACTACAAATTGTATAACGCCTGTTATGCATGTTTTATCGCGCGACTTTGGTGTAGAAAAAGCCATGATGACAACAGTTCACGGATATACTGCAAACCAAGCATTAGTTGATAGTCCAGATGAAAAAGATCCAAGGCGCGGCCGTGCGGCCGCGCAAAACCTAGTTCCGTCAAGTACTGGGGCTGCAATTGCAACCGCAAAAGCTATGCCCAGGTTCGAGCATATTTTTGATGGCATTGCCATTAGAGTACCTGTTATTTGTGGCTCAATTTCAGATATAACAGCTGTTTTGAAAAAAAATGTAACGGCCTCCGAAGTTAACGCAGCATTTAACAAGGCTCAAAACGAGGACCGATTTAAAGGAATTTTGTTGTATAGTGAAGAGCCCCTTGTATCTTCGGATATTATTGGTTCACCATATTCTGCGATAGTTGACGGCCAAATGACACACGTTGTAGCTGGGAATTTTGTCAAAGTTTTGGCTTGGTATGATAACGAATGGGGATATTCAAGTAGGCTTGTGGATATGGCGATAGTCTTGTCTAAGAAAATCTAAAATGCCGAAAAAATATTTAGTTGCTCCAAGATCTCAAAAATGTATTGGGTGTATGCTGTGTGTTTTAGCAACATCTAGGTACGAAAAGAAAAAACTTGGGACAAAAGATTCGCCAATTACAATAAAAGGAAAACCGAGTGCGTATAAAATTCAGATTGATTACGGTGATGATCTAAAATTCCCCGAAAAAATAGTTCAAATTTGTCCGCAAAATTGTTTTGATACCATATGAACTTTGATTATAAAAGAGTCCTATATATAAATCTTGACGAACAAACATTTGAGTTCAAAATACATGAGGATTTGTGGAAATACATTGGTGGAATAGCTGTTTCATATAAATTGGCATTTGATAATTTTGAAGATAATCCGATGGTTTTAACATGTGGCCCTCTTTCTGGTTTCTTTCCGTATGTCTCTAAGTCTAGTTTTTTATATCTTGATGGCGGGAAGACTATTGAAAAATATGGTGGTGGAAATATCGCTTTGAATATGAATCTTGCTTCAATTGACGGCATTGTTATTTTAGGACGGCCAAGTGATTTTGTAAAAGTCATCGTTTATGATAAAGAAGTTATATTCACAAAGGAAAACGAGAGAGATTTTGATACAGCAGTTTATGATTTTGTCTTAAAAAGGGACGCATTGAATTCATTGGGCTATTTTTCTTTTCGAAATAATGAATCAGAAACTATAAACATTGAAGGTGGTTTTGGAATTAAGATTGAGACTTCAAGATCTTTGGATTTAAATGATTTTTATGATTATGAAAATTTATACAATTCATTTTTGAATCAATATAAAGAGTTAACAGTTGAGCCAAGAAATAATCCTTCATGTGCCGGGTGTCCGATGGGCTGTGACAACTCCGCAAAAGGTGAAGATGATTTAAATATAGCAGTTTTGCCACGTTGTTTAATTTCGTGCGGATATGCTGAAGAACTTTATAAGAATATTCCGAATGTATACGCAGCATTAAATAGTGTAGGATACAGATATCACCATTCTCATCTTGAGAACCTACCAAAATTAGTCGGTGAAATAAGGGCGAATTTAGCTAAAAGAAACTCATGAAATATTTACTCGCTAACTGGAAACAAAATATGTCGATATCTGAAGTAAGAAACTGGATTGATGTTTTTATTTCGGAAGTTTCACAAGAATCACTATACAGAAATAAAATCATTATTGCTCCGTCATTCATTCATTTATTTGAGTTGAAAAAATTACTAGAAGAAAAAGGTTTAGTTGATAGGATTTCAATTGCTTCACAAGATGTTTCATCTTTTGAAAAAGGCTCACATACAGGCGAAATTGGAGCTTTCCAATTAAAGGAGATTGTTAAATATGCAATTATTGGCCATTCAGAAAGAAGGTCGTTAGGCGAGAACCTCGAAATGATAAATAAAAAAATAGATGTAACAATAAAATGTCAAATAAACCCAGTAGTTTGTTTTAGCGACAAAGAAGAATACAAATCGATAATGACATCTAATATCAGAGAATCTAATGAAGCGCTTTTTTTGTTTGAGCCATTATTTGCAATTGGAACAGGAATTCCAGCAACAGTAGATGATGTAATTTCTGTCCATAATGATTATGCAAATACAGATTTAATTTACGGTGGAAGTGTTGACAAAATAAACGTTGTAAACTATCTTTCTTGCAGTTTTGTTAAAGGTTTTGGTGTCGGAACTGCAAGCCTTGATCCTTTAGACTTTGCAGGTATCGCAAACGCAATATGAGCATAATTAAATCCAAGATAAAACATTTCATTTTCTTTTTACTGACTGTATTTGTACTTATTGGCGTTGGGTTTAAATCTATAATTCCAAACCAAATGGCAGGATTTTTTAAGCCTGTTTCAGTAATTTCTCAAGTCGTTCAAGAAACGAAGCTAAAAAGCGATGATGGAAGAACAAATATATTGGTTTTAGGTATAGATAGTAGAACTGGAGTTGCTTCTGCAGGAACTTCAGCTTTGACAGATACAATCATGGTAATTTCGATTGATCAAAACGGGGCTAGGCCAGTTATAATTTCCGTTCCCCGTGATTTATGGGTTGCTCAAACTGCTTCAAAAATAAATTCCGTTTATCCACTTGTTTTAGCTAGAGAAAAACGGGTTTTTGGCCAAAATGCCGAAGAAGCAAATAAAGTTGCAATAGAAAATACGATAGTGGCAGTTAGAGAAGTAGTCGGAATTCCAATTCATTATTATGTAGTAGTAGGTTTTGATGTCTTTAGAGATTCTGTTGATTCTGTAGGTGGAATTAAAATAAATATCGATAGAACGTTTGATGATTATCTTTACCCTATTGAAGGGATGGAAGCTGCTTTAAACGAAAGCGATAGGTATTTACATGTTCATTTTGATGCAGGTCAACAAATTCTAAACGGAGAAAAAGCCTTACAATATGCAAGGTCAAGACACTCCATTAATACAGAAGAAGCTGGCGATTTTGCTCGTGCAAGAAGACAGCAAAATGTAGTTGATGCGTTGAAAAACACAATCCTTTCATCTGAAACTTTATTAAATCCAGTAAAACTAAAGGATTTATATTCAAGCTATCAAAAAAATGTTCAAACAGATATTTCAATTTCAGATGCGTTATTATTTTATAAGTTTGCAGATCTTAGTTTAGGAAATATTTCGCAAATTGTTTTATCTAACGAAAGAGAAGATCTTACTATGCTTGGCTCTGGAACATTAGTTTCACCAGATAAGGAAGAAAGGGATCAAAAATATAGCGGACAATATGTTCTTGTTCCAAATGATAGAACTTACGATAATATACATGCGCTAATCAGAAACGTTCTTTTTGCTGATTAAAATGCTTACCATAATTGTTATTTCTGGGAAATCAAGTGGTTCGGACGCAGTAGGCATTTTAAATTTCATAAAATCCAGAAAAAACATATATGCGGGACAAGAAATAATTGAGGCTGAAGCAAAGAAATATACACCAATTCAAATTGTTGATATATCAAAATCGGTTGGAATGTTTTTTAGCAAGAAGTTAATTATTTTAAGGCCAGAATTGGTTTCTGACGTTGATTTTAGTGATGAGTTTTTATCGTCAATTGCAAAAAATAATGATGTCGAAATAGTTATTGATACAACAAAGTTAATAAAGACCACAAAAATATATAAATTACTAATAAAGCTTGGCAAGAAAGTTTCATTTGATGAAAAGAAAAATTATGATGTGTATAACATTTCGGATGCATTCTTAATCCAAAATAATAAAAGTCGTGCAATTGATTTACTTTTAGACTTTTGTAAAACGGATGATGATTTTTATATTGTTATAAGTAACCTTCATTTTGGTCTTAAGAATTTAGTCGCAAGTGTAGAAAAAAACAAAACATGGGAATCTATGCACCCATTTGTAAGAAGAAAGATCACAAATGCAAAAGTTGATATTGAAAAATTAAAAGTAGTTTATAAAAAAATATTTTTGCTCGATGCAACTTCTAAATCTTCGTCTGAAAAACGGCTGAATTTGTTAATTGATTTTATGTTAGAATCGAATCTGTAAAGATAGTGGATAAATGTTTAAGCCCTATAAATACGAAAAACATATTGAATATAGGTCAGCTAGAAACCTGCCCAGGCAACTAGGGGTGTTGACAAAAAAATCACCAACAGCAGTAATATTCCTAGCTATTGGAATTCTTATCATGTTTGTAAATGTCTTGCTTCCTGTTGTTAAAATTCAGGCCGACAGCGAAGATAAAGCTCCAATTATTAGTCCAATTTCATCAAGTTACTCTGCAAATTTAGATTCAGTAAATGAAAATGAGGAGAAATTTACCTTTTCCGAACTCTCTGGTGGATTTCGGAAAAACGGTGATTATATTGAAATTGACGGAATTTCCCAAAAAAAGGAGGAAGTAGAAAAATCTGTTCCAGAATACTTTTATTTGACTATTCCTAAACTAGATATTGAAAATGCAAAGGTTATTACAAACTCGACTAAACTAGACCCAAATGATGCTTTAGGACATTACAATGGAAGTTGTTTACCAGATGAGGGATGTAATTCATTTATATTTGGCCATTCCACATTTAAAGGTTCCAAAAATAAATATAAAGAAGGCGATTACGGCGCAATATTTGCAAGTCTAGACGAACTTGAATATGGTGATGAGTTTTATATAAATTATGATGGTAAAGAGTATCGATATCTTGTAGCATTGAGTAAGGTTCAAAGGCCGGAAAACGTTAATCCTTTAGAGTCGCCGTTTCCTAAAAGCTTAGGCAAGCATGAAGGAACTGTTGAACTTTTTACATGTACGCCTTCTGGCACAACAAAGTATAGATTATCAGTTATAGGAAAGTTAGTTGAGTAAATTTATGAATGCAAAGTTAATGTCGATAACTGTTCCAGTATTAATATTTTTAGCTACAGTAATTGTCGGAAGTTATATTGTTTTTTATTCATTGAATTTAGATTCAAAAAAATTTGAAGAAGTTAAAGAAACACCAAAAGAAGCTTTGGTTATGGGTGTAAATACAGAAGCCAAAGAAGTTATTGATACTTCAAACGCAACACCTGTATGCGAGTCGTTTACGAAGTTTTCAAATGGTGAAGAAGACGAATCTGAATTTTCTTTTGAAGTTATTGCATATGAAACAGATTCAATTGATTCAATAGAAAAAGTTAAATTTTCGATTTTGAATGCTACAACAAATGAAAGCGTTAAAGAGTATATGTGCAATATGGCCGATCAAAAAAAGGTAGCCGAAGATGGTTCAAAGTGTCTAAATTCGATAAATAAAAAAGATTCCACAGAAAAAGTCAAAAGTGTTTTATCTGGTGTTGTATTTCCAAGTAGTGGTGATTATTTTATTAAAGCCGTTGTGGAAAGTTCTGACGGAACTTTTTCAAAATGTGTAGTCACAAAAAATAATGAATAAAGTGAATTTGTTCCTAGCCTTTTTTATGTTGACGATATTATCTGTTAGTGGTGGAATTGGCATCGCTTCGTTTGATTATTCTCAAAAACCTCAAGCACAAGTTGCTGGAGTTTTTGTATCAGAACCACAGATAATTCCAAAGGGAGAGGAATATGCAATGTTAGTTTCTATAGCAAAGGCAGCTACAAAGCCTATCTGTACATCTTTATTATCCGACATTAAATCAGGAATGGCACCTCTTGATGTTAAATTTACAGGTTCGGGTCAAGGCGATTTGCTTTCCTATAAATTTATTTTTGGTGATGGCGAGCAAGTAACAACACTTGATTCACAGACAATCCATACATATGTTAATCCTGGAGTTTATTCTGCAAGTCTGCAAGTTATTTCAAGTAAACTAGAATCTGATAATACAAATTCATGCAAAACAGAAATTACAGTTACAAAAGAAACTAAAGTTATTACGTCTGACGCTGTTGTGACAGAAGCATCACATTTAGTTTGTAGGAATTTTGCTTGTGTTAGAGTTGCAGGAGAGGGCCAGAATGAATGTAGCTCAAATGCTAATTGCATTGTGGCAAAACCAGTTGTTGAGAATAGCACCAAGCCAGAATCTGAAGCCAAACCGTTGGTTCCCGTGACAGGAAATAGCCAATTAGCAGTATATTTAGTCACCGCACTTGGGTTTATATCAGCTGGATTAATATTATTGATATTTATCTAGTCTGTTTTAATCTTCTGGGTTATTTACGAATTTGATGAAAAGCGGATAGTCAGAACCGTCTACAGACCCATCTTTGTTGAAATCATATGTTGTATCATTAAAAATGAATGCATCATTGAATTCTTTTATAAGCATTTGATCGACTATACTTGTGTTTTTTCCAAGAACAGTATTTCCATTATTAATTAAGGAATCAAATGTAGGTTGTGTAGACTCTTGGTTTTTTTCTTCGACTAATATGCCTTCAAAGTCATCATTAATTGATTGTTCAATTTGCGATGTGGGCTCTACTAATTCTTTTGTCGTAAATTTTAAAGCTTCACTTTCTGGGAAGTATTTGTCATTAGGCATTTTCACATAAAAAAAGTATTCAGTATTTGAATTTAAATTTATAAGTTTAATTGAGTGAGATTTAGTAGGCGTTGCTTCTTTTACATCAATACATGTGGAATTTGTTACGTCACACCTTATATCCGACATACTAAAGGCTATGTCGCCCAAGGTTTCTTCCTGTGTTGTCCAAATTATTTCAGCCGAAGTTTCAGTAATATTCTGAACCAATATGTTTAAAGGAAAGATTTTTGGAATTGAAGCTTTGATTTCTGTATTTTGCGTTTGTGATATATAGTTGAAGCCGAACAAAACAGTAAACAATATACCTACTAGTATAGAAAAAGTTATAAAGCCTTTATATCCTTGCGTGGAGTTCATAAGCTATGACTCCTTTTATTAAGCGTCTGACTTTCTATATAAAGAAGCAACTCCAAGTCCTATCATTGATAAAGAAATAATAAAATAGTAAACAATTTTGTTGTCTCCAATTCCTGTTGCTGGAACCGATGCTACAGATGTTGTTGCAACTGACGGACTACCAACCGCTATTGAAGCAACAGGTGTTGTTTCTGGTAAGCTTAAATTATATACGCCATTTATTGTTTCTGTTAATAATTGTTCTCCGCCTGCACCATTTATTTGGCTCGTCGAACTTATTGTTAATTGAACTTGACCAGTCTTTTCTAATGCCTGGAAATCAACGGATGCAATTTTGACTTTTCCTGATTTGTAGTTGCCTGCATTATTTACTGCGTTTATAGAAATTTCTCTTGTTGCTGGATTATCAACTTTTTCTAAGTAACTATCGAATTCACCATTATTTACTGAAACAACTTTTACATTTGCTGGATATGTGATTTTTAAATTTGCGCCAGCCATTTCTGGCTCGCTTGTTGTTGACTCAACATAAAAACTAACTTTGAAGTTTTCAACAGTTATTAGTCCTGATGTTGGTGAAACGTACGCAGAAGATGCATTCGCTTTAACTGTTAAAGAAGAGAACAAAACTAAACTGAAAAACAAAACGAAAATTTTAGTGATTTTGGGCAGAGAATTCATTTTTTTTATAACAAAATTTTACTACTAAAAATCAGTCTATCACAAAAATTCTTTTAGAAATACTTGATTTCATTCTGTTGCCTTTATTCTTGTGTAAAACGCCGTTTTTTACTGCTTTATCAATACGTTTTTGGATTTTTGAAGAAGCCTGTTTTATATCTTTTTTTCTTGAAGATAAATCGGTTTGTGACAATATAGCATTCAATGCTTTTACTGCAACTTTAACTTTATTTTTCCACGATTTATTATAATCTGTCTTTCTTTTTGTCTTTCTAACCATCTTAATTGCTTGTTTTGTATTTGCCATGTTGGTAAGTATTCTATCAAGTCGTTGTATATCTCGCAATACACATGATAGTATCCTTTTGCTTATGGTCATGAGACTTATTCAAAAAGGATCCAAGGCGTTTACTTCTCAGCAACATACAATATTGTCTGCGGCGGCAGTAATAGCTGTTATCTACTTACTTTCAGCCCTGTTAGGGTTTATTCGTAATCGTTTATTATCTGGGTATTTTGGAGACTCAATCGAACTTGGGATTTATTTTGCGGCTGATGATATTCCAAGTTTGATTTTTTCATTAATAGTTTCTGGTGCTTTGTCAGCTGCATTTATTCCAGCATTCACGCAAACATACAAAAACAACGAAAAAGAAGGGTGGAATTTAACATCAAGTATTTTGAATATTTCACTTGTAGCATTTTTGATAATTGGAATATTTATAATGATTGGGGCAAAAACAATTGCGGGGGAAATAATTGCGAGAGATAGCTCATTGACACAAGAAAACATAGAATTAATGGCGAGCATCATGCGAGTCATGATGCTCGCCCAAGTCATACTAATATTTAGTAGCTTTTTTACAAGTGTTCTTCAGTCATTCAGACGTTTTGTTATTCCATCACTAGCACCAGTTTTTTATAATATCGGAATTATAATTTTTATATTGCTTTTCATTAAAAGGTTTGGCGTTTTTGCGCCTGCCTGGGGAATGGTCTTTGGGGCTATTTTACATATGTCTGTTCAACTGATTGCTGTAAAAAGACTTGGATTTTCATATGCATTTAATTTTGATTTCAAAAATAAATTAGTTAGGAATGTTTATAAGTTAATGGCGCCAAGAGCAATAGGNCAGGCTGCACAAAAGTTTTTGGATCCACTGTATACAAACCTAGCTTTGTTTATATCAGCTCCTTCTAATGTTATTTTGACGTTTGCAATGGATATACAGATGCTTCCAGTAAGGATTTTTGGAATGTCAATTGGGCAAGCTGCTTTACCTATTTTGGCAGGTGCATATAANGAAGACGACACAAAAGAATTTAGTGATCTACTTTTAAAGACAGTTAGACAGATTGTCTTTTTTGTTTTACCTGTAAGCATTTTAGTGTTTATTTTGAGGGTTCCATTAGTTAGATTGAGCGTTGGAGCAAGAAAGTATTCGTGGGAAGCAACAGTAATGACTGCTTACGTCTTAGGCTTTTATTGTATTTCTTTAGTCGCGCAGTCTTTGATTCTTGTTTTAGCAAGAGCGTTTTTTGCAATGCATGATACTAAAACACCACTTAAAGTTAGCTTATTTGCAATTTTTATAAACGCTTTTACAGCAATTTTGTTTATTAGATATCTAAATTTGGGTGTTTGGAGCTTGGGTTTTTCGTACGCACTTGGAAGTATGGTAGATGCATTTATGCTTTTTTATTATTTAGTTTCCAGATTAAAGAATTTAGATATGGCGAAATTTATGCATGCGATCAATAAAATAGTTCTTGCATCTGTCATAATGGGGATAGCCCTTTATGTACCGTACAGAGCTTTAGACGTTTTAGTTTTTGATACAACTAGGACGCTTGCTCTTATAACTTTAACTGCAATTGTTTCATTTATTGGGCTTGTTACATATATGGCATGTGCTTGGATATTTAAAATAGAAGAATTCAATATGATTATCGAGATTGTTGATAGTAGATTTTTGAAGAAAGGCTTTCTAAGGTTTCGACGTCAAGGTGCGGATCAACCTCAAATGCCTTCTCAATTTTAAATTCTGGTAATGTACTTCTTGTAGAAGCAATATAGGCTTCGTAGCCTATCCATGCAGTTAGTGTTATCCCTACAATTATTAATAATTTAAAAATCTCTTTTGTGTTCATAGATTTAAGAAATAACTTGTGGCGTTTATATTGAGTTCAACTATATTGTCACCGTATTCTCNNTCTGGCTTTATTTCTACAGAATTTATATTGACAGGTGTTAATAAATTGCTCATGTCGCTAAACATGGCAACTGTGTTTTCGTACGTTCCCGTTGCTTTAAAGTTAATTACAATTACTGGATTTAATTTATCAAATTGAAATTGTATATTAGAAAGCTGGATGTTGTTTTTTGAAGCAACAAAATTTATATTATTCAATATATCTGATTCGTTTGAGTTGTCTGTTATCGCGATATTTAATAAAGCAATTTGGCCTTTTCTTGACTCTTCTTCTGATTTAATTTGTTCAAGTATTTTTATTTTGGTTTCTAATCTTTGTGATAAATCTCTATACTCTTTTGACCTTTGATTTAATTCTAAAATCAGGAGTATTGAAGGTCTTATTATAAATAATCCAAAGAAAATTAAAGTTGTAAGCGTTATTGTTAACATTAAATAGTCTTCAGAAAGCCCAGATGGCTTATTTTTAGGATCGTTATTCATTTAGGTTAACCTCCATTGAGAATGTATAAGATTTATCTTCAATAACGTAATTGCTTTGTGTTAATAGGATATCTTTTATTTGTGAATCTGAAATTAATATGGTTAAAAACTTTGCGAATGAGTCAGATGAGTTTGCGGTTGCAGATAAGGTAACACTATTTCTTGTATAGGTGATTTTTTCTATCAAAATATCGCTTGGTAGGCTCTTTGAGAATTTATTAAATCTTTGAGTCCAGTCAATTTTGTTTGTTTTCACCAAACTTAAAAGCTTGAGCTTTTTTTGTATTTGAATATGGTCTCTTTCTGTTCTAACTAAGCTTGAAATTTTTGGTTCTTGTGCCTCAATTGTTTCCACGGATTTTGAAATATCGTAGTCAATCTTTATTCGTATAAGAAATATGGTGATTACAATTGCTGCTGTGACTACGAGAATTTTACGGCCGCTTGCGATTGTCCAGTCAAAGACAATCGCAAGCGGCCCCTTCTTTTCTTCTTTGGTATTTAGTAAATCGTCTGGAATAAAATTTATTGGATCAACTGTTTGTGGCATTGAATGAATTCTAACAGAAGGTTGTATACTATTTCCATTATGAAGGCTTCTGGCATAAGGAATTACTGCATCATTGCTCATATTGATCACGGAAAGTCGACTTTGGCTGATCGAATGATGGAGATAACAGGTGTAATTAGAAGGGAATCAAACGCTAAACAATTTCTTGACAGTATGGATCTCGAAAGAGAGCGTGGAATAACAATCAAACTAAAGGCAATAAGAATGAAGTATGTATATAAGGGTGATGAATATCAATTAAATCTGATAGACACTCCAGGTCATGTTGATTTTGGGTATGAGGTTTCAAGATCTCTTGTAGCGTGCGAAGGTGCTATTTTAGTTGTTGATGCAAGCCAAGGAGTCCAGGCTCAAACTATTGTTAATTTGGAAAAAGCTAAATCAGAAGGTTTAAAGATTATACCGGTTGTTAATAAAATAGATTTGCCTTCAGCTCAAGCTGAAGCATGTGCTTTGGAGTTAATTGATTTAGGTTTCAAAGAATCAGATATTTATTATACTTCCGGAAAAACTGGAGCTGGAGTTGAAGATTTAATAAAAGGTGTAATTGATAATGTGCCTGCTCCGCAAGAAGACAAATCAGATTTAGGCGTTCCAAGAGCTTTAGTTTTTGATTCATTTTTTGATGATTACCGTGGAGTTATTGTTTTTGTACGCGTTTTAAGTGGTGAGTTTAAGTCGACGGATTTCGTGAAATTTATCGCAGCAAANTCNGAATCAAAAATTGTTGATATGGGCTTTTTATCTCCAACAGAAATGAGAACAGATTCTTTATGTGCTGGTGAAGTTGGTTTTATTGCAACAGGTTTAAAACATATTGAAGATGCTAGAGTTGGGGATACTGCAACAATTTCCGGCCAAACACCTTCAGCAGTTTCTGGGTATAAAGTTCCAATTCCTGTTGTTTTTTTGAGTTTTTACCCAGATGATTCTTCTGAATATTTAAATTTACGGGAAGCGATGCAAAGGCTTGCACTTAATGACGCTGCTTTTTCTTTTGAGCCTGAAAGTATTGGCACAATTGGGAAAGGTTTTAGATGCGGATTTTTAGGCCTTTTACATGCTGATATTATTCGTGAACGTGTTGAACGCGAGTTTGGGATTTCTGTCATTACGACTTCTCCGTCTGTTAGGTATTTAGTAACAACAACTTTGGGAGAAGAGATGGAAATAAAGTCAGCTGCAGAGTTTCCGGAAATCACAACTATTGAAAAAACTAAAGAGCCTTGGGCAAGTTTAAGTATTTATACCCCAATTGGGTATATGAGTGAAATTATGACTTTATGTAAAGAAAGACGTGCTATTTTTATTTCAACTTCCCAACTTGACGGAAAACGGATGAAGGTTTCATACGAAATTCCGCTAATTGAACTTATTATAGATTTTTACGATAAGTTAAAATCAATTTCTTCTGGATACGCTTCTATTGACTACACTTTAATCGATTACAGAGAATCTTTGGTTTCAAAAATGGATATTTTAATAGGTGGGGATATTGTTTCACCTCTTTCTACTTTGGTTCAAAGACAATACGCTGAAACGGAAGGTAAGCGTATTGTTTCAAAGCTTAAAACAATAATTCCAAGACAACAGTTTGCAATTTCAATTCAAGCTGCAGTAGGTGGGAAGATTTTAGCTAGGGAAGATGTTTCTGCTTTTCGAAAAGATGTTACTGGGTATTTATATGGCGGTGATGTTACTCGTAAAATGAAACTTTTAGAAAAGCAAAAACGCGGTAAAAAAAGATTGAAAAGGTTTGGAAATATTGATATACCACAAGATGTTTTTTGGAAGGTTATGCAGCGATCGTGACAACAACTATTGGTTCTCTTCCTGTTTCCTTGAATAAAAATTGTTGGAGTTTGTTTTCTATCTTTTTTTCATCTCTACCTTCATTTATTGATTTTTGAATAACATTTTTTGCTGATTCAAGAAGCCTTTTTGATCCCTTGATGAATACAAAACCTCTTGTTATTATTTCAACAGTCTTTCCATGTATTACAACAGCAACCATTCCATGATTTGCCATTTGGATTCTGTCTTTAAGAACGCTTGCACCAACATCGCCGACTAAGTTTCCATCTACGTAAACTTCCTTTAGTTTTAATCTATCGCCAAGCCCCGCTTTTCCATCTTTAAAAACAATACTTTGACCATCTAGTAATTGAGCCACATTTTTTTTATCAAATCCATTTGCATCTATTAGATTTGCGTATGCTCTCATATGTTTTATGCTTCCGCCGATTGGAATGAAATATTTCGGCCTAACAATATTTGCAAGTAAGACCATGTCGCCTTGTCCGCCGTGACCTGAAACATGAAGATC
>C687J35174_10006601_pt1 | contig 15087 bp, 18 predicted proteins | sample RifCSPhighO2_01_FD_35174 | JGI IMG/M metagenome (IMG submission 35174) | reverse complement strand
GATCTAAAAAAGAAATCGATGTCTCTTTATTTGCAAAAGAGCTTGGAGGCGGAGGACACAAACTTGCAGCTGGCTTTGTCCTGCCAAAGATGTCACTAAATTTAGCAGAAGAAAAAGTCTTAGAAGCAGTAAAAAAGGTCGGAATACAAAAAATTTAATAGTTATTGTAAAGTGACAGTACTTACTTCTTAGAATACATTGCACAATAATCAAATATTTAAACTAATTCTTCATGCCACCATCATGTTCCCAATAAATGAAAGGAGGTTTACAATATGGTATTAGATTTCGCAAAAGAAGCTTTGGCAAATTCTGAAAATTACAGCATTAATTTTGATGAACTAAGAGCTGGTAAAGCAAACATTAAAGTTTTTGGTGTAGGAGGTTGTGGTTGCAATGCAATAACATGGCTATTCAACAAAGGAATTAATGGAGCAACAATTTACGGCGTCAACACTGACGCCTTGCACTTAAGCATTACAAAAGCTGATGAAAAAATTCTTATCGGAAAAGAGTTAACACGTGGACTTGGTTGTGGTGGTTTCCCTCAAAAAGGAAGAGAAGCTGCAAAAGAGTCCCTCTCTGAACTGAAAAGAGCTGCGAGCGGTGCGGATATGGTTTTCATAAACGTAGGTCTTGGAGGAGGTACCGGAACCGGTGCTGCCCCAGTTATCGCACAGCTAGCAAAAGAATCAGGCGCAGTTGTAATTGCAGTTGCTAACATGCCTTTTGATTGTGAGAAAGCAAGACATGAAAAGGCCGAATTTGGATTGCAGGAAATAACTGAAGTAGTAGATACAGCGATTCTTATTGACAACAACAGATTAGTAGATATTGCGGGTAACTTGCCGATGGAACAAGCATTTGCAGTTTCGAATGAATTAGTCAGCACAATGATAAAAGGAATTGTAGAAACAATTACCTTGCCTTCATTGATCAATCTTGACTATGCAGACGTTTCTGCGATTATGAAGAACGGCGAGGTTGCAGTTATAGGAGTTGGTGAATCAGACACTACGGCAAGAGTTGACGAAGCAGTAAGGCAAGCGTTAACGCATCCTCTTCTAGACGTCGATTACAAAGGAGCTACTGGTGCACTTATCCACATAACTTGTGGCCCAGATTTCAAGCTTGAAGAATTCGCAGGAGTTGGAGAATTAGTAACAGAAAACATTAGCCCTGATGCACAAGTAATTATTGGAGCGAGAGTCAATAAAGAATTCGCAAACAAAGTACGTGTCATCACAATAATGACTGGAGTTAAGTCCCCATACATCTTAGGTCGTCACAAAGAAGAGCATCGTGTTACTTCAACAAAGCCTCAAATGTCTGATTTAGGTATAGAATTTTATAACTAAATCCTCTTTTTTTTCTTTTTTTTCTTTATTTTTTAAAAGCCTTTTATTTGTTTTTGTTTTTCAGTTGTTATATTTTTATCTAATTTTCTTTGAACAAAGGCATCTACGTCTTTCACTAAAGAATTATAATTTATCGCTTCCCCTACTTCTTTCATAGAAATATTTGCGCGATTCTTTAATGCATCTATAAGGGTAAAATATCCTTTTGATTTAAGTAATTCTGTTCTTACATGCCCTTTATAGTTTCTGCAGAACTCTTCTATAAACGCTCCCTGTTCTGCAGGAGTTATTTCAGCAAGAGTAAGAAACTGTTGCCCATTTAAATTATCTAAAACCTTATATTTTCCTAAGAAATGTTGCCATAATCTAGCTCTTTCTTCCACTTTTGGATAATCTATAAAGAAAGTTGCCAATCTTCCTTCTCTTGTAAGCGCCTCTTCAAACGAATCAGGAGAAAGATTTGTAGATACAGACAATACTAATTCTCTATAATTTCCTATATATCTTTTTAATATATCTATTGCTTCCTGATAACCCTTTGAGAAAGTTTCTGCTCCTTCCTCTGCTGCTTGAACTAAAATTGAAGCCTCATCAAAAGAGACGAATGATGGTTTCTTTCTTTTTTTTGCTTCAACTAGAGCCACTTCAAGCACTTTCTCTAAATTTTGTGCAAAATCATTAACAAAATGAGAGTTTATTTGCGCGAAAGATTTGTCCGTAGAATATGCCTCTGCTCTACTATAAACCTCTCCAAGCGCTTTCTGAAGAACTGTTTTTCCAGTTCCAGGAGGACCAAATAAAATTGCTCCACTATAACTTGGTTCTTTTCCTTGCAATAATTCAGGAATAGAATACTTTACAATTATCTCGTCTAATAAGGCGGGATTAAGAACAACATCTTCTAAGGGTTGCAGAATATATTTTATTTTTGCTTTATTTGAAGAAAACTTTCTCCCTTGTTTTATTCTATTGTTTTCCCCTCTTTGTTTTGGCTTCTCAACTTCATCTTTAAATTTAGATACTTCCCTTTTCCATTTTTCATCAGACTTAGGAAAAGTACCCGCAGACTTATTATTCGTGGACTTTTCCGCACTATTAGAATCTTCTTTCTTACTTGCCTGGTCTGTATAATCTGTCATAAAAAAACAATTATTTCGAGGTTTATAAATCTTTATATTGTTGCTATTTAAAAGTTACAACTTTAAACTCATTACTCTTTATCTTCTTTCAGACTGTCTAGCTGAATCATCTAAAACAAAATTCTCTCTTAAAACTTTTTCAAGTACTCTATCCACCTTGTATCTATGTTTCAACTTTAATTTATCTTTTATAGGATCGTATAATAAAGTGGCCCTAGTTCCATCCTTACACCTAAAATCAATAACATGGGTATATCCATAAAGGATTTTATTTCTTCCTCTAACAGAACAAAGTTCCATACCTTGATCAATATACTCCTTAACGCCTTCTAGCAAATTTTCCATTTAAATATTATCTCTTAAACTGCATAGGATCTATCGGCTCTTTAAATATAGTGGGCCTCTTTCCATTTCCCCAATTTTCCCAATAAATAGAGTTCTCAAGCTCCTTTTTCTTTGGCTTCTTTTCATAAGACTTCTTATCTTCATAGCCGACAGGAATAACCGCTTCAATTTGTATATGCTGGGGAATCTTAAGAACTTCTTTTAAAAGCTCATCAGAGTAAGCTCCAACCCAACAACTCCCAAGTCCCAAATCTGCAAGCTTGAGAATAAAGGTTTCAATCGCAGCCCCTGCCTGTTGCCTAGAATAAACTCTTCCCCTCTCCCCATATTTATCTTCGAGAGTAGTCTCATCAGAACAAACAATAACGATAATTCCTGCTTCTCCAATCCAAGTTTGTTCAGCATGTTTAGCTACTTTGGCAATTGTTTCCTCTTCCTCAATAATTAAAAATCTGAGATTATTAAGATTACCTGCAAATGGGCCATAATTAGCAGCTTCAACCGCATCAAGCACAGCCTTCCAACTTGCTCTTTTCTTCAAGAAAGAATGCGCCGACCTTCTCCTCCTAACAACTGAATCAAATTCCATAAATATCTTAAATATGTCTAATATAAAAATGTGTTGCCAAACAAAAATAGTTTTATATATAGGTTTCATCTAAAGTTACCAACATGGCCCTATCAAAGAATGAAGAGCAAATTCTAAAATCAATAGTTGTAGCTTCAGAAAACGACCCAAATAAACCTGAATTTCCTGCTAATAATCCTAAATTTCCAGCAACTCCAACTTATAAAATAAAAGTCCCTGGATTTGATAACGTCTGGTTAAAAGATGAAAGTCATAATCCTACAGGAACGCATAAGGATAGAATGGCCTGGGAAATAATAGTTACTTACAAAGATTTCTTACTTGCAAAAAAGAATGGCCAAATTGAAGGAGATTTACCAGAAATGTCAGTTATTTCTTCAGGTTCTGCAGCAATAGCAATACAAAATCAACTTAAAAAATACAATTTACCAAACTTAAGAGTTTTAGCAGATAACAATATAAATAAAAATATTTTAAAATCAATGGACGAAATTGGATGTCAAGTATTCCAAACAGATCTAAGCAAAAAACCATTTAACTGGAAAGAGATTTTGACATTAACTAAAAATAAAAATGGTTTTGATATTACTTCAAGTGAAGCTTTAGATCCAACAACTCGTTTTTACGATTGGATGAGTTATGAAATAATTAATTCTTCTCCAGATTATTGTTTTATCCCATTTGGAACAGGCAATCTATTCGAAAACGTATTGAATATAAACAAAAAAGAAGTATCTACAAAAAATCACGATCCTAGATTTAAAGGAAATCTAGACAAATTAAGAGAATGCAACTTTATTGGAGCTACTACAAATAATCCTAACTCAAAAGCCGATAAATTATATTCACCACATCTTCCTTTCGTCCATTACGATGAGCAATGGATAAGATTATACAAATATGCAGGTTTCTGTGGCCCATTATCGAATGTTCATTTAATAGATGAGAAATTCCTAGACGCGGCCATGAAAATAGCTGAAAATCAAGGAATAACTTGTGAACCTTCAGGAATCGCAGGCCTTGCACTTCTCTTACAAATGAAGGATAAAATTCCAAAGAAAAAGAAGATATTAATTGTGAACACAGGAAAAACAAACTATCCAATAGCTTCTAGAACCGCATTTCCCCGCTTGCCAATACTTTCTCCCCAGAGTAAATAACAATAAACTGCCCTTCAGCAAGAGCCTCAACAGGTTTACTGAAGACGAACTTATTTCCCTTTAACTTACCACCATACAATTTCCCCAAATGCCTTATCCTTGCCTTCAAACCCTTGCTTTCCTTGCCTCCAATAAAATGAATTCCATTTATCTTTATCTCCTTCCTCTTTAACAAATCATCTCCAGCAGGAACCGCAACAATTGTATTCCCTTTCTTAGCAGCAATATACAATTTATCATTTCCCTTATCATTTAATAATTCAAATCCTAATCTCTCTCCTATCCTCTGCCCTATTGTATAATACATCGCTCCAGGATGATATCCAATTATCTTGCCTTCCTTATCAATCACTTGCCCCTTCCTACCTTTTATCTTTTGTCCTAAAAAAGACCTCAAATCAACCTTTCCAACAAAACAAATACCTCTGCTTCCCTGTCTATCAAAATTTGGAAATCTTGCTTTCCTCGCAATTTCTCTTACTTTCCCCTTCATCAAATTTCCCAAAGGAAACAAGGTATGTCCTAAATCCTTCTGTCCTAACTCCGCTAAGAAATAGCTCTGGTCTTTCCCCTTGTCCTTCCCTGCTAATAGCTCAAATCCTCTCCTCGTCCTCTTTATTCTTGCATAATGTCCTGTTGCAATAAAATCTGCCCCAATCCTCTTTGCCTCTCTCCAAAGCAAAGGAAACTTTATTATCTTGTTGCAAAGTATATCTGGATTTGGCGTCAATCCTCTTGAATAATCCCTAAAAAGAGGATTAATTACTCTCTCCCCAAACTCCTTCTCAAAATCAAGTGTTATGAACTCAATTCCCAAAATTCCAGCAACCCTTTTAGCCATTCTTTGATCCTCAATCCAATTGCATTCCCCAGTTACCTTATTCTTGCTCTCAGAAAAGTTCTTCATGAATGCTCCTATTACCCTATACCCTCCTCTCTTAAGTAAAAGCGCAGCTACACTTGAATCCACTCCCCCAGACATACCAAGTAATACAGTTTTCTGTGTCTTCATAAAAATAAGAAAATTAGAAGGTATAAAAATCATTCTACAAGTTACTCCGCTGCGAGTATTCGAGCAAGAGAGTAAACTTGCAGTAATATTTATCTACTCTATTTCCCAAATAAAAAAATGCGTAAAAGAAAATTCTTCCTCATCGTTCTTCTAATAGCAATGTTAGTAGCAACAATGCTTGCCCTCATTCTTTAAAGACAAACGACTCTGCGAGGGTTCGAACCTCGGACCCCATGATAGCTGTAATTTACTCCAAATTCTAACAGTCATGTGCTCTACCAGGCTGAGCTACAGAGTCATTTCATGTAAATCATAGATTACATGATTATCAACCATCTTATAGTAATTATTTAAAGCTTTGGGAATCAAAACGTATATCTTATACTTATTTTTTAAAGCATCAATTTTCTTTTTCAATTTGATTGCTTTATCATATCCTCGCCACATAGTACACTCTATCAAAACATTATTATTGACAATAAAATCGGGGAAAAAGCAGTTGCCTTCAAAATTTATGTACGGCTCATATTCGTAATTAAACCCTAGTTCCTTCAGCTTATTTGCAGTCTCCAATTCCAATTTGTTCCTTACCTTTTCTCCATTTTTTGTTACAAATTTATATCCTCCAACTTTTTTGAATTTTTCATATTGCTCTTTATAATATTTCTCAGGAGATTCTTTCTTCATAGTTTTATGAAATCGTTTCATATAAGTAGAGCTCTTTCTGTGACAAAGTTGCAATTGTTCTTCAAAAGTTCCATTTCTTTTCTTTATCTTTACGCAATTTACCCCACCCTTAATTTGTTTCCAATTATCTGGTAAGGTCTTTTCAATATCTTCTTCTTTAATTTTGATATCTGCATAATTAACAATTTTATTTAGTTTTATTTCACTGAATGGTCTTTCTTTTCTCAAATATAAATAAAAAGCAGACTTTGCAATTTTTAATTCTTTAGACAATTTCTTCATATCTCCAGCTTTTTCTCTTGCTTTGCCTATTATCTTTTTAGTAGCTTCTTCTTTTAATATATAATACATTAGAAATTATAATCTACAAAGTTAATATACTTTTGCTTCCATACTGAGGTAAAGATACTACTTGTTTAAAATTACAGATTAAAGATTGCTAATTTTAAATTAATTGAAATTACCAAATTTTCTTTAGAATTGAGCTTACTGCTGAAACCATTATGAAAAATAGTCCAATCCCTAATGCCGCGTGTAAAGTTGGATAAAGATTAGTTCTTGATAAAAACAACCAATGAATTAAAAGTGCCAAAGCAACTGAAATCAAGGCACTAAGACCATAATGCTCTTTATCCTCTTTATTTCTCGCCATAATTTATCCAAGAACCCCATATTTAAAACTCTTTGCAATTACAGTTTAAATATTGCTAATTGGTTCAAGATTAAAGATAGAAGGATATATATCAAAAAACAAATAACAGATATAATGGTGTCGCGTATTTTTTATATATTTGAAGCAATTATATTACTAATATTATTACCAATCGTTTTAATAACAAATTTAGATTATCAATTACCAACTTTTTCAGAAATATTTTCTATAATAGGAATTATTTTTTATATAATACCTACTATAACCATCTTAGGATTTATTATTATTTATTTCTTATACGGTTTTGGCAAACTAAAGGTAAATGAGCATAGCAACTATTCTCTAATCTTTACAGGAATGGCGATTTTATTAGGATTGATATTATATGCGTTAAGAAGAGAAGAGGGGACCGGTATATTTTTTGCATTTCTATTTCCACCCTCAATTATACTCTCAGCAATATTTTTAATAATCTCTATATTTTCCAAAGAAAAGTTTTAGACACATCTTTGCAATCATATTTTAAAGATTACTTAATCTTTTCTTCTTCATCTTATTAATCCTCTCCAAATGCCTGTAAGTATTAGCCTGCTTCGTTCCCCTGACAAGAGCAGTTATACTTTTAACAATCTCGTCCATATTCTCGCTATGAGCTATAATTCCAACATCATTATCATGAACAACAATCTCTGCTCCAGAAATATCTTCCATAGTCTTTCTAGTCCTTCCCTGCCTTCCAATTATCCTTGCCCTTACCTCTTTGAGATTCTTCTTCCTAGTAAAATCTTTTATACTCAATACCCTAAAAGACATCCCCTCTTCCTTAAGCATTAAAGCCTTTGAAGCAGAAAATCCTCGACTCATTGCATCAAGAATAATCATAGCCTCGTATTCATCAAGAGCATCTCCACTTATTGTGACTTTCCTCCCAGTAGCGCTTATTTTAACATTTAATTTCCTCTCAAGTTCTTTCAAATTCTTTCTAAGCTCATTAGTTCTGTCAAATATTATTGTTTCCATTTTAAATTAAAACAATCGCAAAAGGAATGCCATCTATCTCATCCACCTCTCCTTTTTTTATAACTCCCGCTTCTATACAAGCATTAATAGAATCTTTTCCAATTATATTAAAAGTAGAATCTTCTTGCAACTGCCTTCTTAAAAGTTTAACAGCTCCCTCCATTCCAACTTCCTCCCCCTTAAAGAAATTTTCCCTAATATCCAACTGTCTCTTCCCCTCTTCAAATCTCTTTCCTATAAGATTACTATCACAAACTGCAACTACATTCCTATAAGACCTGTGTATCTTTATGTACATTTTATTAAAGAGCATATTTAATAGGAGACTTTGCACCGCATGCAAGGCAATGCTTGAACTTAATTCCTTTATCCACAATTAATTCTGTATCAGGTTTCCCGCACTCATTGCAAATTACAAAATGTTTGGCAAANATCCTAATTTTCTCATTCACTTTTGCAGAATTTAACCTAGTTCCAAGAACCAATCGCCCATTATCAATTTTAGCGGCTGTAGCAAGCTCTTTTTGCAAGAATCTAAGAATCTGGTCAACAGGTCTTCTCATATAGGAAGCGATAGCCATTATATTAACAATTATAGTATTCTTTCCAGAAACTTGTCCCTCAACATTTGGTATCTCAAACCTCTCGGAGCCACCGCTAACTCTCTTTATCTTTCCATAAGCTTCTTTCAGCACTTGTTCGTATGATTCCATAATTAAGAGTGAAAAGATAGCTTTAAAAAGATGTTGATTAACGGTAAATTATGAAAAAACTACTTAATTACATTTATGCAGGCAGCCTTCTTCTAGCAGGATGCGACAGAACAACAGAGGTAACTACTGAATTATCCGATTTGCTAAACGAAGATTCCATAGTAGTAGAGCATAAATATACTCCAGCATATACATTACTAGTTCCTACAATTAATTTTGATTTAGAGGGAGATGTAACAATTGGAACCAAAATTGAAAGTATTCCAGATAATTATAAGGTATCTTTCAGCAAAGGAGAAGACCATATATTTGTGCAAGAAGGTTCTAATGCTAAATACAAAGATTTATATGAAAGATTAAATGAAGGAGATAAAGTAAAAGTATATTTCAGAAAAGTATATCGTGCTACTTATGATTTAACGAAAGCCGAAAAACAATTATCAAAAAAAGAATTAAAAGACTATGAATTTATTGATGCAAAGAAAGTCGAACACAATTGAACTCATAGAAGCCTTTTTATATACAAATCTCCTAACAATAATCTAAAATGATAAACGTAAAAAATCTATTACTTGGTATTGGTATTGTAATTGTCTTTGGCTTAGTCCTTTGGCAGGGAACAGAAGTCTTTTATCCCTCTCCAGACTACGCTAAATTCTGCAATTACAATTATGCAAAAACAGTTCCAGTAATTAATCCAGGAACGGATGTAAGATGTACTTTCTCCTTGCCCTTACAAGAACAGCAAAACCAATGTTACGAAAAAGGTGGACAGCCAATATTTACTTATGACACCAACGGGTGTGCCTTAACTGTTGAAAGCTGCGATATGTGCCAGAAAGAACTTGAAAAAGCACTAGACAAGCACAGCTGGGGAGTCTTCATAATCTCAATAGTTGTAGGAATTATTGCCTTATTCGTAGGTTTCTCAATCCTAAGCATTGAACCTGTAGGCAGCGCACTAATCGGGAGCGGTATCTGGGCAATATTCTGGGGAAGCTTAATCAACTGGAGAAACTTCGGCACTGTATGGAGATTTATACTTCTATTCATAGCGCTAGTAGCATTAATCTATATTACTATAAGGCTCAATAAAGCAAAACACGAAAAGCAAGACAAACCAAGAATCTCGATTAACTTTGGTCTTGCTAAATCGAAAAAGAAGAGAAAGTAACTATTCTATAAGAACAACAAAAAGGGAGCATTTATATAGGCTTAAAAGTTTGCCTAACTATGAATAAAATCAAAGTCGGAGACGAAATGTACTATCGTGATTCAAGAGAAACGTTAAAGGTAGAAGTTTTTGGTGTTAGAAATGACCGGTTCGACAAGACAAAGCTTTCAGTATATACTTTAATACCATTTGAAGTTATTGAATCTCATTCAACACGTACAAAGAGACTAAATATACCATTTTATGCCTCAACAAAATACAAAGAAACAGAAGGCGACTCATGGAGTTTAACTCGCTCACTTTAAAGCCCAAACAATAATAATCTACTCGCAATAAAAGCTATCCAAAGTTAAATCTATTCCCGCATTAGGCCAAGGTTTAGGTATATCCTGTCCTGCCAAAAATAGCTTATTCAAAAGGAATACAACGTCAGTTAATTCAATTACACCGGTATCATCTACGTCGGCAGCATCAAGGCAAGGGGGAGAAACACCACTTGTAAACAAAAAGTTCAAGATGAAAACTGCATCACTAATATCTACTTTCTTATCATCATTTGCGTCTCCTCTAATAAACAATCCTTGTTGAGCGTTAGGATAAGAAAGGTCTTTTACAAAATCTTTCACTTGTCCATTATTGAAAGACTTAACAATAATTTTGCTATCTAGTACATAAAAAATACGTGCACCACCCTGGCTATCAGAGGTTACTCTAAAGTCTGTTCCTTCATTAAAAACAACTGGTGCAGTCACGCTCCCATCTACTCTTAAAAGTAATACAAAGAAAACATCTCTCCCGGCGATTGTATCTGTCCAAGATATAACCCCTCCCCTCTTACCATCAGACACAATTGAATTTAATCTTCCAGTATCACTAATTTTAATAGGTGCTAATTTGCCAAGCCTTCCCAAATTCCCACTTTTATCAATGAATTGAGCAAAAATACCGCTGCCTGTTACTGATGCATCAAAGTTTCTCCATGCAATTAGCGCTCCTCCAATACCATCGGAAACCATAGAATATTGGTTACTTGAACGGCCCAGATTGATTGGGCTAACCTTGCCTAGTTCTCCAGCCTTATCTAAAAATTGAATATTAAGTTCCTCCGACTGTGATTGCCAAGCTAAAATAGCCCCATTATCTATGTCTTTAACCATAGTCATACGACCATCAGGTCGAACAGTACTAGTAATTTGAACCTTAGAAATTTCTAAATTTAAATCTTTATTATAAAATTGAGCATATATGTCTTTACCATCTCTTCCCGTGTTCCAAGCTATAATAGAACCTCCATTGTGAGGAACAAAAGCAAAAGAATAGGCCCGTGTATCCTGGCCAGTTCCACTAACAAGTATAGAAGTTGTCTTCTTCTTTTTATTATCTTCATCAATAAACTGTGTATAAACCGCATCAGTCGTAATATCTTTCCATGCAATAATAGCACCCCCAATACCATTAGAAATAGCTGATGTTGAAACAGCACCTGCATAAATACTCAGAGAATTTCCTTTAGGAATGCCTTCTTTATCTACTGGCTGTGCTTGCAAAGTTAATGAACCAAAACCATGAGCAACCCATAAAATTAGATCTCCTGCCTCTTGAGAAACAATAGAAACAGATTCTGGATACATTAAGTCAGGAAAAGACATCTTATTAACACGAATATAAGGTTTACCTAACTTCCCTACATTTCCCAAATTATCTATATATTGCGTAATAATTCCATTTCTCTTTAAAGACCTTAAAGCGACAATTTTCCCATATTCATCAGTTACATATTGAAAGTAAGCTTCTGGATTGTAAAGCACCCCAGGTAAAAAATAAAAGAAACTTGTCTTAAGATCCAGGCCATTTCCTTTTTCTGTATAAACTAAACGATAATTGTCTGCATCAGTAACCATATCCTCTATCTTAACAATCTCGTTAACTTTTATTAGAAATTTTCCTTGATCAATAGGATGTCCTAATAATTTTAACTGTAACTTTGCATTTTCTCGTACATCAATATCAAAAAGCTCGGTTTGTCCTGCATTTAAAACTGTTTCAAAAGTTGAACCTTGAGAAGTGTCTTCAAAGACCCTTATTCTGGCCAGATCATCATTTAATACTTCAAGTAAAGTAATCTGATAATTTATACCGTTTATTGAAAAGGGAACCTTTCCTTGATCAAGAGGAAAAGTATTATCTTTGGAAGAATCCTTTAAATAAAAAGAATTATCTGTATCTTTTATAACATAAAACATACGGCCATCATAAAAAGTTGGAGAATAATACCTATACCTAAGTACACTTTCCTCAATAATTTGAGAACTACCAACATTGTCTACAATCCCACTAACAATTCTATTCGAATCAGGTAAACCCGGATATGTTTCCACTTTAATTACTTGCAGCTCTCCAGGATATTCCTCATTTACAGCAAAGGAAGTAGTCTCCCAACCTTCCCCATCTAAAAAGAAAACTCTTGAATTTATATCCCTATTCTTCCTTTTATCCACATCCCATATGCTATTAAATGCAAGAAACCCCATACCATGATATAAGTCCTTAATTACTTCTTGTCTAGTCTGGTAAATACTTGTTTGTAAATAGAAAACAGAGTTCCCTAGAATAAAGGGGGCAGATTCATCAATAGGATACTTCTGATTATTATAAAGACTCCACTTTTTATCCATAACAAAAAAATAATGAGGGTCCGCCGCATCATTAAAATCAGGCTCTCCAGAAATGTCAAGACGATATCCTCGTATATCTCTTTCTGATTGTTCCCAACTCTCATCAACATCATCCCAAAGCAAAATACCTCCCCAAATTGTCAAATGATCTTTGAAGGCATAGATTCTCTTTAATTCCAATGGAAGATCAGTCATAACATGGGTGTTGGGATCTCTTGCCTGTTCTATAAAATCATTTATACTTAATCTCTTTACTCCAGGATCAGTTGCATCAATGACCCCATCCACAGTATCATAAACATAAATATCCTGATGATTATCAAGCCAAGCTATATACCGCCCATCTTTCCTATCAATAACAGGATTAGAGTAATCATGCCCGGGTTTATTTCCATCAATTGTAAGTTTAATGACTTTTTTTCCTCCCTCCGGATCATCTCCAACACCCAATGTATTGCCTGAATCAAAGACAGCAATATCATATCTATTTTCCGCAACCTTTTGTTTAAAAACAATATATCTACCATAAACATGGGGATCAATTTGATCACTTGGAAGATCAATTATTTGCTGTTGAATCTCAGCAGAAGCCAAAGTAAAAAGAAAAACAAAACAAATTACAAGCATCACCTTTTTCATCCTTTTTCTAATCAACTTCAACTTTTAACTCTTTCTTCCATGACTAGCAAAGCAAGATTATCACTACAAAATAGTAAAATTTATATACCTAACTTCTCCTCAAAAACATAATGAAAACACCTTCACAAAGTAAAATACTAAAAGGATTGCACACTCTTCTTTTAGGAGGAGCTCTATTCTTTTCTAAAGCTAATGCTGCAGACACTTTCATAAGAGGAGATTCTAATAGTGACGGAAGAGTAAACATTGCAGATGTTATTAACAATCTCAATCACCTCTATCAAAGTACTCCTATAAACTGTCCTGATGCTGCAGATATTAATGATGATGGGAAAGTAAATCTAGAAGATCCTGTTTTAGCTTTAAATTACTCTTTTAAAGGAGGGCAGAAACCTGCAGAACCTTTTCCCGAAAAAGGCTATGACATTACAAAGGATAATTTAGATTGTAATGGACAAGGAGATTTAGAGAAAATTATTGAAATAAGACAAGAAAACATGCCTTTAACTATAAATGAAAGCGGTACTAGAAGTAACCCAATCTATTTCCTTTTAAGGGAAGAAGTGCGATCTCCAGAAACCGCTATTAAGGTAAATGGTAATAACCTCATTATTGATGGAAATAAACAAAAATTAATTTATGGAGAAGAAAACTCCAGAGGGGTCTATGGAATTCACGTTAAAAATAGAGAAAACGTTGCCATAAAGAACTTAGAGGTTCATTCTGCAATATTCGGACAAGGACAGAGCGCAGATATTTTTCTCCAGAATGTTACTAATGCTGAAGTAATAGGAAATACTCTAAGCAACACCACAGAACTATGGGGAAAAGGAATACAATTAGAAGGTTCAAACAATATCACTTTGGAAAGAAACAATATAGTGACTTATGGGCGTTTTGGAAATGGAATAGATATTAAGAACTCGCATGATTCTAAGTTTAAAGATAATAAGATAATTGCAGTTGGTGAATCTGCTCACGGTATTGAATTAAATGAAAGTTCAAAAAATGATTTTAGAAATATTGATGTAAATGCCCCTGGATTTTTAGCTAGAGGAATAAGCGTTCTAGGAAATTCTGATGGCAATTCATTTCACGACTCCGTTATTGATGCACCTTCGCTTTATGATATTGTTTTTACAACCGATGCTTCTGGAACTCTTAAAATTGCCAATACACAATTAGGAAGAGCAGCTTTAGTTGGATCTGATAAAGCAAAATTAGAAGTACAATGGTATCTTGATGCCATAGTTAAAGATAAAAATTCTACTTTAGAAGGAGCAAAAGTAGAGATATATAACGATAACAAATCCATTGCTCTAAGTACAAATAATTATGGAAGAATTCCTAGACAAGAACTGCCATCTTTTGTCCAAACAATGCATGAGAAGAAGAATGAATATCCATATTTTATAAGAATAAGTAAGTCGGAATACAAGACCCTAAACACTCAGTTTGATCTTGATGGAAATAAAGATTTAGAATTTAAGTTAGAGAAATAATTATTTGTGATCTACTTCATCAAGAATTATTCTTTCCTTAAAAGATCCTCTTGAATTCAATTTCTCTTCTTTTAAATCTTTAACTTTATCCTTATCAACATTCTTAAAATCACAAATAGCATCTATTACTTCTAAAACATCTGCAAGTTCTTCTTCGTTGTTTTCTTTTAAGAATTCATTAACTTCTTCCAATAATTTTTCTTTTAACTTTTGTTCATATTCTTCTAAAGTAGCTATATGAATAACTGACTTCTTTTGCGATCTCCAGAAACCGCTATTAAGGTAAATGGTAATAACCTCATTATTGATGGAAATAAACAAAAATTAATTTATGGAGAAGAAAATTCCAGAGGGGTCTATGGAATTCACGTTAAAAATAGAGAAAACGTTGCCATAAAGAACTTAGAGGTTCATTCTGCAAT
>C687J35174_10006599_pt1 | contig 15091 bp, 11 predicted proteins | sample RifCSPhighO2_01_FD_35174 | JGI IMG/M metagenome (IMG submission 35174) | reverse complement strand
ACTTGGTCAGATGCCGGTCTACGGTCAGGTTTTGTTAGTTTTAATAATATTCCGATGAGCCCCACAAGTGCTGATTTCAATAAGGCCAGAGAGTTATTATCAGATGTTAGCAGGGTTCCGCATCCACACAACATGGAATACAGCGTCTATTACATTAATTATATTATTGGCATATACAAAAAGTTAGGCATGAATTACGAGCTCAAGCTTTATTCCGACAGACTTGGAAGGGAGCTTCCTGCAGAAATCTCAAAGCCCCTGCAGGAGAGAATCAGTTCTGCATTGGCTCATTAGCCACTGAAACATCAAAAACCTATATAAATCCTTATACTGTTCTTTGGGGCATGAAGGTTGATGAGAAGCTGATAAGGCATGTTGCGGAAGTGGCGAGGTTGAATTTAACTGCTGATGAGATTANNGAATTCCTGCCCCAGCTTCAGGAGATAATGAATTAATAATGAAGGTGTGCGGCACTAATTGCACTAATAATACTGTTGTTGTACACTACATCATCCGTGATGATATCTGCCCTTTCTGTTGTACTGTACATTTTTGTTGTATATTACAACAGAAAAGCTTAAATACAAGCTATATGTTGTACATAACAACATGAACGAAAAGGAGAACGTGCTGATAGAGAACTTCCGGGAATACTACCAGCTGGGCCTGGAGGCATTCAAAAGGGAAAAATTCAACAGCGCAGCCACACTTTTCTTCAAAGCCATTGCCGCGCTGTGCGACCTCTACATCCTAAGGAAAGAAGGGATAATCCCCTCGTCGCATGCCCAGCGCTTTAGGTTGCTTGAAGACAAATATCATGATATCTATCGCATCGTTGACCGCGATTTTCCATTCTATCAGGACAGCTACACAAATAAACTGGACAGGGAGGCTGCTTTATTGCTCAAGGAAGATGCTGAATCAATTAAGAAAACTCTTGGTGTCTGAAAAGGCAGATAAAACGATATTTGACATTATAATTTACGGCTCTGCCACAAAAGGCAAGGCAGATGTCCGTGACATAGATATAGCGGTCATCTTCCTGGAAGGCTCATTAAGGCAAAGGCTGGATAAAATTCACGGGATAAAGCAGAAATTAAAGCACCTAAAAAAGCCTGTAGACATAAAGCAGATTCCGATCAAAGACCTCTTTTCATCCAATTTTCTTGCGCGCACGGGAATACTGCTGGAGGGAGTAAGCGTCTTCCAAAACAGGAAGTTCTCCGAGATTCTTGGATTCAGGGCATTTGCGCTGTTCTGGTACCAGATTAATAATCTTAGCCATTCTGAGAAAGTCCAGTTTAATTATATTCTTGCAGGCAGAAAATCCCCGGGGCTTCTAAAAGAGCTTAAGGGAGAGCGTATTTCAAGCGGGGCAATAAAGATTCCCATGGAAAATTCAGGTGAATTTGAAGAGTTTTTGAAAGCGAGGAAGGTTCAGTACAAAAAGAAGGATATTTTAGAGCCTCTGTAGCGCCTAATCTCTCTGGAAAGATTGCAGTTTCTGGGTTTGGAAAAGTTTGTTGAGGTAACGGCCTCTTCTTAGAGAATTATTTAAATACTCCCCCCCCTCCAGAATCACTCTAAGATGCAAAAAGGGCTGATGCTTTACTCCGAAAGAATCGGAAAAGAGCTGCCTCCGGAATTAGCAAAGCCATTGCAGGAGAGAATCAGTTCTGCATTGTCCGGTTCCCGTTAGCATTCTAAACATCAAAAACCTATATAAATCCTTATACTGTTCTCTGGGGCATGAAGGTTGATGAGAAGCTGATAAGGCATGTTGCGGAAGTGGCGAGGCTGAATTTGAGTGATGGGGAGATTAAGGAATTCCTGCCGCAGCTTCAGGAGATACTGAATTCTTTTTCGGAGCTGGACAAGGTTGATACTGGAGGGTTAAAGCCGAGCTTTCAACCGGTATTGCTTAAGGATGCATTAAGGGAAGATATTGAAGAAGAATGCTTATCCAAGGAGGAGGCCCTTGCAAATACAAGCCACAAGAAAGACGGCTATTTCAGGGGGCCAAAAGCGGTATGAAATTAAGGGAATATTTCAGGTTTTCAAGGCTTAAGCTGTTTTACACATTCGTCCTTTTCACATTGGGCAAGTTTGCACTATTCCTGATATTCATCTCGATTTTTGGGATTTCCGCATTCTTTGCCCTGCTCGCATCCTCATTTGCGATTTTTATTGCCCTAGTTTTCATAATTTTGTTTATTGCGTATGTCGGTGCGTCTTACATACTAAGCCCGCTCAGGAAAAAATGAACTCGACAAAAAGATTCATTGAAGAAGTAAAGAAAGGGAATGTTGACTTAGATGACTTTTATTCCAAATTAGTTGGGGAATTGAAGAAAACGGACAAAGAGTTTCATTATTTCTCAAAGCTGGATGAAGAACACCTATCAAATCAGCTAAAAAACTTTTCATCAGGGGGGAAACTTGCGGGACTGCCTGTTTCGGTCAAGGACTGCATATGCGTTAAAGGATTGGAAACAAGGGCTTCCTCGAGGATTTTAACTGGCTATAAACCGCCTTTTGATGCAACTGTTGTAGAAAAAATAAGGAAAGAAGGCGGGATAGTAATAGGAAAAACTGTGCAGGATGAATTTGGATTCGGGGGATTTTCTGTTAATGTAGGATTGGGATTTCAGGTTCCATTAAATCCTTTCGATAAAAAGCGCTCTACTGGTGGAAGCTCTGGAGGCTCTGGAGGATTAACACAGGCAATTAGCGTTCCTCACATCAGCCTCGGGGAAAGCACAGGCGGGAGCATTGTAAATCCTGCATCATTCTGCGGCGTAGTTGGGTTATGCCCTACTTACGGAAGGGTATCAAGGTATGGGTTGCTTGATTATGGGAATAGCTTAGACAAAATTGGCCCAATGTCAAGGAATGTGGAGGATGCTGCATTGATGCTTGAGGTTATTTCGGGATACGATGAGAAAGAAAGCACATCGCTTAATGAAAAGGTGCCAAACTATTCTGATTCGGTCGGGAAAAGCGTCAAGGGTATGAAGGTAGGGATAATCAAAGAGGCGTTTGGAGAGGGTGTTGATGACAAGGTCGAAAAGAAGGTTAAAGATGGCGTTAAAAAATTAGAGTCCAAGGGGGCGAAAGTTGAAGAGGTTTCCCTGCCGATTTCAATCAAATACGGAATTCCGACTTATTACCTTATTGCGACTTCGGAAGCATCAACTAACCTTGCAAAGTATTGCGGGATGAGGTATGGAATGGAAGAGAAATTAGAGGGAAACTTCAACCAATACTTTACTGCTGTAAGGTCTAAACATTTTGGCAAGGAAGCAAAGAGAAGGATAATATTGGGAACTTTTGCAAGGATGGCAGGATTCAGGGAAGCGTATTACATGAAAGCAATGAAAGTGAGGACAAAGATAATTGAAGAGTACAAGAAGGCGTTTAAGTCATTTGATGCGCTTGTTTGCCCAACTGTTCCAATATTGCCTCCAAAATTTGAGGAGATTGACAAGTTAACAATCCTTCAGAACTACATGATCGATGTGATGACTGTAGGCCCAAATCTTGCAGGGCTTCCGCACATGAACATTCCTGTTGGCTTTGAGGGAAAACTGCCTGTTGGTCTGATGCTTATTGCAGACCATTTGAAAGAGGAAAAGCTGATTCAGCTGGGAAGTGCTTTAGAATGAGAAACGAGCTTAAAATAGCAATTAAGGCAGCAAAGGAGTCGGGAAAGATACTTAATTCATTTTTGCATAAGGATGTCAGGGTAAAAAAGAAATCCGATAACTCGCCTGTCACAATAGCGGATAAAGAATCAGAAAAAAAGATAGTCTCTATCATAAAAAATCATTTTCCGGACCATAACATACTAGCCGAGGAGTTTGCATACAACAAAACGGATTCCCGGTATAAATGGATAATTGACCCGCTCGATGGAACTAGAAATTTCATGAGAAGAATTCCCTTTTTTGGGAACAGCATAGCGTTGGAGAAGGCTGGTAAAGTTGTTGTTGGAGTAATTAATATGCCTGCGATGAATCTGCTTGCATACGCTGAAGCTGGAAGGGGTTCGTTTCTAAACGGCAAAAAAATAAGGGTGTCGGATGTAGATGAAATAAGAAATTCTTTCCTTAGCTTTGGGAATGTTGACAGATTCTATCAGCACGGCTATTCGAAGCAGTTTTCGAAGCTCGTGAATACCTGCTACAGCCACAGGGGATTCGGGGACGTTTTAAACTATGTTTTCCTCGCTCAGGGGCTTGTTGACATTGTGGTTGAGTTTGCCAAGCCATGGGACATTGCGGCTGCTAAAGTAATCGTCGAAGAGGCAGGAGGAAACCTGACGGATTTTAATGGCAATGACAGCATATACTCGGGAAACAGCCTGGCAACAAACGGGAAACTGCACGGCAAAGGGCTGGCGATAATGAGGGCAAAATGAAGTTTACGACTGACATTGTCATAGGGCTTGAAATCCACACGGAAATTAATACAAAAACAAAGCTGTTCTGCGGCTGTGCAACGCATGGAAGCGAAGAGCAGAACACAAGAACATGCCCGGTTTGCCTAGGAATGCCCGGTTCAAAACCAGTTCTTAACAGGAAAGCAGTTGAGTATGCACTGAGGCTTTGCCTTGCACTTGGCTGCGATATTTCTGAAGAGCTGATATTTTCCAGAAAGTCTTACTTCTATCCGGATCTTGCAAAGAATTACCAGATATCGCAGTATGAAATTCCGCTTGGGAGGAATGGAGCATTAAAGCTGAAGGATGGAAAGGCAGTGAAAATTACGAGAGTCCATATGGAGGAAGACCCTGCATCGCTGGTGCATCCTGCGGGGATGAAGGAATCTACTTATGTTTTGGTTGATTACAACAGGTCTGGAAATCCGCTGGTTGAGGTTGTTACCGAGCCAGACCTCCACAGCCCTGCTGAGGCCCGAGAGTTCATGAAGCAGCTGATTACAGTTTTGTCTTATATCGGAATATTCGATGAGAATAACGGCATAATCAAGGCGGATGCGAATATATCAATAAGGGAAACTGGCTATACAAGAGTTGAAGTAAAGAACATTACCGGCTTTAAGGAGATTGAAAGGGCGCTGAATTATGAAATCGGCAGGCAAAAGCAAGAAAAGGTTGTTCTTGAGACAAGGGCGTGGGACAGCAATTTAGGGGTTACATTTTCTTTGCGGACAAAGGAAACAGAGGAGGATTATGGGTATATCATAGACCCTGATTTGGTCCCGACAGAAATAACCAAGAAATTAGTTGATGATGTCAGGAAATCATTGCCGGAGCTGGCTCACGAGAAGGTTTCAAGGTTCGTTGACAGGCACAAGCTGAAGAAAGAGGATGCGGAGATACTTGCTGCCGAGAAGGAATTGGCGGAGCTGTTTGAGAGGGTTGCGGAAGAGGTTGACCCTTTGCTTGCGGCTAAATGGATTCGAAGAGAGCTTGTGAGGGTTTTGAATTACGGCAAAAAGGCCCTGAAGGATGTTGAGGTTGATGAGAAGAACCTCATTAAACTGCTGAAGCTGGTTGAAGGGAAGAAGATAACCGATACGGTTGGGCAGAAGTTAATGGAAAAATTGGTTGAGGGGAGTTTTGATGTGGAAGAATATGTCAGGAAAGAGGGGTTGCTTGCAGTTTCTGAAGCTAAAGAGCTGGAAAAGTTTTGCGCTGAAGCAATAAGGGAAAATCCAAAGGCTGTTGAAGACTACAAAAAGGGAAATGAGAAGGCGTTGAATTTCATTGTCGGCAGCGTAATGAAGAAGACGAAAGGGAAGGCGACTCCTAACGAGGTTAATGCAATAATCAAGAAAATGATTTAATCAAGATTTAAGATTTTTAATGCGCTCTTCCTTATCCTGTCCTCGAAGTCAGAAACTCTCTCTCCTTCATCCTTTGCTTCGCTGAGGGATTCGATTAGCGCCTTGGCGATTTCGTATTCCTTTTCCTTTGCCAGCCCCTCAACCTTAATCTGCCCTAGATGCTCCCTGATTATGGCATCCTCAACATCTTCTATTGAGGATGTTGAGACTGATATGCCTTCATATTCTTTTGAGGAAAGCGCGGATGTGTTTTTCATGACAAAGTATGCTGATTTGCCGTAAAGGAGGTCGTAAATTTCCTTGAAGTTTATGTCAGAGGGCTTTCCTGATGAAAGCGTTCCAGAAAGCCTTATTGTCACAATTGTATCGTTGAATTCATGCTTTCTTATTTTTTCAGTAATTTCTAACTGCACCTGCTGCGGGGACTTATGATTGCAGTCCAAAGCGATGCTGAAGGTATTGTAAATCTGAATTGGGTGGAACTTTGGAACATTGTTTTCCACAATGAAGAATCCGCCTCTTCCAAGCTCTTCCAGTTCCTTAAAGCTGTTCGGGAATAATGGCCCGGGATATGCTATTGTGCCGTAACCTTCCACATTGTGAACTGAAACTTCGTGGACATGGCCTGCCGCATAGTAATTGAAGTTTCTCGGCAGAAGGGACAATGGAGACGAAATTATGTTTTCCATCTGCTTTGATTTAAGCTCATCAATTCCTGAGTGAAGCATGAAGATTTTGTAGCCCTGCTCCTGCTCCAGATGCTCCCTGATGAGGTGCTCGTAATAGGCTTTTTCCAGCCCGAGCTTTTTCCCGAGAATTCCGGTTATCTTTGCCCCTGTTTTTTTGTCTGTTGTGAACTTCAGCCTTAGCTTTCCATCTTCATTATCGCCTTTCAGCACATTCTTTGCCAGTCCTGCGCCCTCAAGCACGTCAAGCATGGTTTTGCCTGATGGCGAGTAGTCATGGGAGCCTGCGACAAGGTAAATCGGGATTCCAAGGTCGTTTGCCTCCTTCATCTTTGAAACTGTTTTTTTCAATGAATCCATCGCAGGCAACGGCGTATTGAACAAATCGCCTGCTATCAGGATAAAATCAACTTTATTCTGGATTGAAGCATCAACTGCCCTGCTAAATGCTTCTGTTGAGATATCCCTTAATTTTGGCTCTCTCCATGAGCCGATGTGGCAGTCAGCAAGGTGGGCGAATTTCATGAAAGGGGGGTGTTTTCGGGGTTATTAAATGTATGTCAAAACTTCGAAAGGTTTAAATACATTCTAAAGGGGTTTAGCCCTAAATGAAAAGAGGTAATATTCTCTTAATGGGCGTACTGCTTCTAGCTGCCTTGTTCCTCTATGGATGTCCTACCGATATAGACAAAGATGGGTGGAGCAGCCTGAAAGACTGCAATGACAATGACCCGAATATCAATCCGGGGGAGAATGAGATTTGCACTGATAGCATAGACAACGATTGCGACAAGCAGACAGACTGCGCAGATACTGAATGCGCACAGAATCCGTTATGTGCGCAATGCATACCCTCTGCTGAGATATGTGACGATTCCAAGGATAACGACTGCGATGGCAAGGTGGATTGCGGGGATTTAGAGGATTGCCCGCCAACTCAAGACCCGTGCAGGACTTGCTATGATGGGGATAATGATGGCGTTACAACATGCGATGGAGATTGTGATGACAGTAATGCGGCAGTAAATCCCGGAGCTGCCGAGACATGCAACAATATAGACGATAACTGCAACGGCCAGGTGGATGAGGGCCTGAAAAATACCTGCACCAACTACAATGACTGCACCAGCTACACGACCTGCGGAGCATGCCCATCTGCGCCGGCTGAAGTTTGCAACAACATTGATGATAATTGTGATGGCAGCGTAGATGAGAATTTGGGCACAACAGCATGCGGAGTAGGAGGCTGCCAGAGGTTTGTGCAGAACTGCGTGGATGGAGTGCAGCAGACATGCGTTCCTGGCGACCCAACAGAGGAAACCTGCAACAGCATAGATGATGACTGCGATGGAGATATAGACGAAAATATTATTGGCTGCTGTGTTGATATAGACCAGGATGGGTTCTGCAGGGAATTTACTCCAACCGGGGCTGTGCTGAATATGCATCTCAATGAGCCGGCAGGGGCTACTGCTTTTGCCGATTCTAGCGGAAGAAATAATAATGGTGTATGTAATGGAAACACTTGCCCAACTTCAGGTTTACAAGGGATAAAAGGAACTGCGGTTGGCGGGTTTTCAGCATCTCCGGGCCGCAACATAACCGTACCAAGCAGCCAGGATTTTAACTTCTCAAACGGATTTACAGTTGACCTTTGGTTCAAGAAATCAGCATCAGGACGTGCCGGTCTTGTGGGCAGGGTTAACGGTTCAATGTACATGATTAACAACAAATGGGTGATGGACAACTGGGTTATGGGATGGCCAGTTTCCACTACAAGCGAAAAGCTTATGTGGGAGATTGGGCCGGGATATGCTTACACTCTCCAGGATACTGCGACAAACAAATGGTACCATGCAGTGGGAGTTTATGATAACAGTGGCCAGAAGCTATATTTGGATGGAAAGCTTCAGGGCAGGACTACGGCTTCGTCTGTTTTAGTGAGCCAGGATCATCCCATCATTATCGGGGCTATAAGATATAACAACTTAGCTGTATTGCAGTATTTCAATGGGGTTATAGATGAAGTTAAGATATACAATAAGCCATTGACTTTAAATGAGTTTTCGTTTGACTGCAACGATGAAAATGCAGCTGCAAATCCAGACTCTGCTGAAGTTTGCAATGGCTTTGACGACAACTGTGATGGAAGAGTTGATGAAGGATTTGATGTTGATAATGACGGGGTTACAACGTGCGATGGAGATTGCAATGACAACAATGCGGCTATGAAGCCAGGAGCAACTGAAGTTTGCGATAGCTTTGACAATAACTGTAATGGGGTCATAGACGAGGGATTTGATAATGACCAAGACGGCTATGCAGTACCGTGCGAGATAGACTGCAACGACAATGAATACCTCATCCACCCAAGCGCAATTGAGTCGTGCGATAGCATTGACAACGATTGCGATGGCGTAATTGATGACGAATGCTGTACAGACAACGACAGGGATGGAATTTGTGCGGTAAGCGAAACTTACTCAAGGCCGACAAATGGGCTTGCATTACTGCTGCATATGAATGAGTCTACAGGGGCTACGACTTTTGCTGATTCTTCAGGCAACAACCTTCATGCGAGTTGTAGCTCCCTAAGCTGTCCAACTGCTGAGTTAAGTGGTGTGTCAGGTACTGCTTTAAAGTTTAACAGCAAGTTTTACAGTAGTGAATACATAAGGGCTGGAAGCTCGCAATCTGGGTACATTCCGACGGAACTTACGCTTGAGGCATGGGTTAATCCTTCTGAAATAAAGCAGGGCGGCATAATTTATAAACCGTCTACAAACCTGAAAATAAACAGCGATGGCACGATAGGATTTAACGTTTATGACAGCACCCAGTATAATTCCAAGTGGCTTTACCTAAATACGCCAAGTGCGTATTCGGCAGGTTCTTGGCTGTACATTGTTGGAGTGTACAAAGCTAATAATTATATGAAATTGTACATAAATGGTAATTTGCAAGCTACCAAGACATTCACACAAAGCAAGTTAGGTACTACTACAGAAGTTTACGTGGGAGTTGCGAACAATAATTTTTTTGAGGGGGTAATAGACGAAGTCGCAGTTTACAACAGGGAGCTGACTGCAGAGGAGATTGAGGATAACTACTATTTCACAAGAACGGATTGCGATGACTTTGATGAAAAAGTGTATCCGACTGCTCTGGAACTATGTGGGGATTATGCTGATAATAACTGCGATAGCAATTTAGACTATGCCTGCGATTGGCAGAGCAATTGCAGGCAGGGATTGGTAAATTGCAACAACACCCAGCCACAGAGGTGTGCGATAAAGAGTGATGGGGATAGTTATTATATCAATGAAGGGACGGTTTGCGAGCCACCCCTTTTTAGTTGTGTGGGTAAGCTCTTTATAACAGAAGGTGATACCCGAGTTGCAAGGGTGGGTTGCTCAGGTGACGTATCTCTTTCTGGGAATAGGAAGGCTTTCTCAATATGGGGATACTTGACTTTTCCAGAAAGAGTAAACCCACAAGATTTTGGTCTAGAACCTAACTCTTTATCGCCTATAGGGTGTGTCAGGATTCTCGATGGGTACTTTAGCATCGATACTAATTTGTGTCCAAACTTAAAGCTCCAGCCAGGTGAAAAAATAGAGGTTTCACTTTCTTTTGATGGCCGGCTCCAACCCAAGATTTGGTTTGATGCTAACGGAGATGACATCCTTGAAGAATGCCCAAGTAATATCTGCACAGAGCGCAAGGTAGGGTACACCCGTATTTATTATACTATTAAAGACGGCTATACACCGTTATCTGGGACTGTACAGGGAGCAGTTGGTGGTGTTAAAAAAATATGTGATGACTTTACCGATACAGATTTTGATGGCTTTTCGATTTGTACGGGTGATTGTGATGATAATAATAAAGAAATATATCCTGGAATTTCGAGGTGCGTGGGAAATCGGCCTGAGAAGTGCGAAAATGGTTATTTTATCCCTACGAGTGAGGCATGCAATCTGAATCAGGAATGCTTTTCAGTTAACCCTAAGGTGGAAGGTGCATTTTTTATATCCAGCAAATCAGGTTGCGCGGATAAGCCGGCTTTAAGTGGGAATAGGGTTTCAAATAATTTTGGTAATATAGAGTTTTCACCAGGGCTTGATCTGCAATCTAATTTAGGCTGCATAGATATTAACGAAAGATACGTTAAAGTCGATAGCTCGTGCACGTCAATAAGCCGAACTAAGGCGGTTGTTTCGTTAAAAATGGGATATCCAACCGCCGAGATTCCTCCTTTATTTGTTGATGAAAATGACGACGGCGTTTTTGATCCCTGTCCGCCTGAGTTATGCAAGCCATTAGGCATTTTTGGAGATTATTATAAATTTGAAATGGAACATTTTACAGCCGCAACCCCAATTGATGGAGGATGCGGCGGTTGGTTGGGTGGTAGTGGTGAATGTAAAAAGGCAGGTGATACGGTTAGAGCAAATTGTGGATTTGTCACACCAAGATATGTCGAGATAAGTGTGTACACTTGCCAGTATGATCGTTATAGCCATCTGGTGCCTGTGCTTAATAAGTATAACTATCCATCTACCTGTGGAATAAGACAAAGATGTGATGGTAGTGGAAATAATGCTAGAATCTGCCAAACGTTTTTTAAATGTAAACCTCAAACCGATCTGAGCTGTAAAACAGATGTTTATACAGGTGAAGGTGGTAGGGAATGCTGTTCACAAGACTTGTGCGGAACAGAAAAAGTATGTTGTCCCGAGGGTAAAATATGTGCACCAAACAAAAGAGGTTGTTGCGATAAGGACCCCGCCAATCCAACAAAATGTAAGGCTTGCGATGCAAATAACGTATGCGAGGGTAAATATTGCGGTGATTCGTCAGAAGATTGTATAAACAAAAATGGAGATAAAATTATTTGTAAAAACTGTCCAAAACCCCCGTCAACTGCGCCCGGCCCATGCTATTACACCGGCAGCAGATGGACTTGTGATATTAGGGGGTGCAAGGAAGGCGAGGTTAGTTGCTTAAGTTATTCTGCAGAACCCCAACCATGCTGCCCTGCTGGTACGGAATGTAAATATCAAGAAGATAGTTGGAAGTGCTGTACACCTGGCACTGAAGATTGTAAGTGCCCCGGCGGTACATCTGGCCCGTGTCCTCAAGAGCCTAAGTGCAGTGGTCCTGACAAGGACTACGATGGCATCAAAGACAATTGCGACAACTGCCCAGAAGTGTCAAATCCCGACCAGGCGGATTCAGACGGTGATGGTCAAGGTAATGTCTGTGACTGTGATTGTGAGCCAACTCAAATCTGCATCAAAGATAGTTCGGGAAGGGTGAAAGGATGTCAAGGTTGCACACAAGGGGAGACAGCTTGTGGAAGTACATGTTGTGTAAAAGGAAACTCTTGCTTTTATTATGGCGCCAAACCCCAATGGTGCATTAAGGATTGCGTAGATCAATATGGGGGTGGGGTATGTGTTGGGGAGTTGTGTTATACTCGTTGTAAATATCAGGATGTGACTTTTTTTTGTTGTAGCGCTCCACAAGGCGATGCTACTTCCATGTGCCGAGGCGTACCAAATGTTAACCCTACAATGGCTATCTGTAATAAATGCAGTGGTGGGTTTTATTGTAAATCTGGTAACCAAGAAAGATGCTGTGCTGACTCTGCTTGTATTTTTGCTATTAACCCTCCTGGAGGAGCGCCTTGTTTCTAAATTGTAATCTGTAAGCCAATGTCGGTAGCATCGTCCAAATAGATAGAACTGTAATTACTATGGTGTGGTAATATAGGAAAGATTTAAATAAATATTACGCTTCTCTAGGGGGCATGAAGAAAAAGCATAGCCTTACTATTGCAGTCGCTGGTTTTGCAGCTGGTCTCGCGTATGTCACTTTTAATGGCGCGTATACCTGTTTTAACCTTTTAGGGCAAGGAAAAGATGGAGTTAGGCTAGAAGAAAGGCTTGGGAGTGGCAAACAAAACTTTGAAAATATTTTTACTTCAGAACAAGCAGCTCAGAAGGCAGACAAAGACGAAAATGAATGCAACACCCCCTATTATAAAGGTGATGCCATCCTTTCTTCTAGTGAGCTTATAAGCAATCTTGATTGTTACGAGTCTAACCATTTCTTTGACACAAAAGCGGGCAAGGATTATCTCAAGGATTTGTTGAGTTATAAATTTGATCCACGGGCTAAATATAGGGATATTCTTAGAAATCCAGAGGACCTGCAAAAAGCTGTGAATCTTTTGCTAAATCATGGCGAGAAGAGTTTCATCACAACCTTTGTTTTTGATTTTTTCGAAGCAGTTAATAGAAATATTGGGGATATCAGCTTCTTAGGTGATGGCCTTTATTGGCTGACAGGCTTGGAACCATTAGAAACTATCCCTTTAAATCCCGAAGCGGAAAAAATCCTTGAAATGTGGCAGGAGCTTTTCGTAACATATTTCGATAGTGCAAAAAAAAAGTATTATTCGGGAGATAAAGAGGCGCTTCACGGTATTGCTAACTGGGTTGGTCTATTAAGCTCATCTTCCGATACGCCATTTGTGTTCTCTTACGAAGATTTCGAAAAGATGCGTGAGAATTTGAATGATTCCAGCAGCCTTGAAGAAATAAGATCTGTTGAGACAATATTCTATTGGGATGGTTCAAATCATACAATGGGTAAAAGATTTGGAGAACTCTTTGACAAAAAGGCAGAGGATGCATTATCTAACAAGCCAATTAAACTTATGATATACCGCCTCCAAGGAAAAGTTGAATTTTGCAGATATGACTTGTTGGAAGATTGCTGGGATCCAGCGGATTTTGGGCTTAGAAAAAGTATAATCCCTAATGCCTACAACTCCATAAATCACGACAAATTCCAAAACATCCCCGGCGCCATCTCAACTCTCGACAGATACTTTAATCCTTACTCGCAGGATAAATGGGACAGTCCGGAATTCCAGCAAGTCCTTGATGTCGCCCAAAGAACGGGAGCAACACAATTCATTGAAGCTGCTGAAGGGTATAGGCATTAACGTCTAATGGCCAAGAGGTTTTCTATAAGCTTGTCGAGTTTAGATTGGCTAAGTTGTTCATTGTATATGACGTATTGTTTAGTTCACCCAACCCCTTCAAATGCGGTCTCGAATTTCTGTTTTTTTGGAGTTGCTTTGACCAAATCCTCAAACAATGGAATCTTTATCGGCAATGCAAATGCAGAGAAGTTTGAAGATAAAATTGCCTCTCCGACATCAAGGGATGCAATGTTTCTTGCGTCTTCCGACAAATCCTGGGATGCGGATTCTATTATTGCCTGCCTTTCGGGTGCCATTTCTATCCCGAGGATTATTTTTGTGTTGATGTTTGCGAGTATCTGCCTTGGGATAAGCGAGGGAAGCTGGGTTATGGCAGTCAAGCCAACCTTAAACTTTCTTCCTTCCCTTGCAATTGTGGAGAATATGTTAGGCCCTGCCTCAAGAACCTCTTTGCCCAATACCCTCGGGGCTTCTTCAATGATAATTGAAATGACGGGCTTGCTCTTCAGCTGGTTTTTTGCCTTGTACCTCTTGTAGTTTGCAAGAATCTCAGTTGCTATTAGGCTTCCGACAAGAATCTCGACAGCGCCCTCAAAGCCTGAAGTGTCAATGACAACTGTTTTTGCATTCTCAAGGTCGGAGCAGATAGCATTTATTGTACTCATTCCTGCATTTAATTCAAAAATCCCATTGCAGTAGAGTTGCTGACCGTCAAACTCAAGGTCGAGAAGGCTGAGGATACGCCTTTTGATGACCGCAAGGGTGCCCTCATTGAAATTGCCTTTTATGGTTTTCTCAAGCACCACAGCCTCAATCCATTTATTGCCGTATGTTTTGTAATAAACATTCAATGCCTCCTTTTGCGGCGTGGACCATTCAACAACACCGTTGAAATGAGATGGTTTGATTAACTCCAGGCTTATCTTCAAAGAGCGCTGTCCTACAGGAACATCGTCTGCGGTGTAATAAACGAGCCTTTCCCTTGAGGGGTGGTCTTTTAAGCCAATAGAATCCCTGCCGTAATATTCGTCATGCGGGTCCAAAACCAGAATTCCGCAGTAATCCTGGTCTAATGTATTCCAGAGCATGCACGAAGTCAGGTTTGATTTTCCCCTTCCAGTTGTTGCGGGTATCAGTATGTGGTGCGCAAAGACCTTGTCGCCCGGAAGAAAAATATCAACATCAAGCGTTTTGGAGCCGGACCTGAGCTTTCCAACAAACAATGGATTTTTCGGCTTTGTCAGGAATTTGATATCATCTTTTGTTATTTCCCTAACTGTTGAAAAGAATGCCGGGAGGGATTTTGCAATCCTTGCGGAATCCTTTGAGATATTTACCAGGCTCTTCAGGACAGCCAAGGTGTAATTCCTTAACTTAGGGTCCATAAATTCAAACTGCGATGAGGATTCAAGGTCCAATCCGGAAATCAGCTCAAGATTCTGCTGGGAAATCTGGCTTCCATACAGCAAATCGAAAACCTGAAGCAGAATCTTGGAATCTTCGTTTTCCGCAATCAGAAGCTCCCCAAGCTCCAGATTCTCGCCAGCCTTCTGCCTCACAAGAATTTTTCCGAACTG
>C687J35174_10006573_pt1 | contig 15138 bp, 16 predicted proteins | sample RifCSPhighO2_01_FD_35174 | JGI IMG/M metagenome (IMG submission 35174) | reverse complement strand
CCCCCCACCGACTAGTCAGACCACTACCCCAAATCTACGTAACCGTTCACGAGTTAGCAAAACTCCGTCAACGCCTTTAGGAACGCGCTTAATCTATCAATTTTCTGGCCGACTTGGCCAGTTTTGGCAAATCTTCCTTCACGGTATCCCAAACGATTTTCGGATCAATGTCGTCATACTCGTGGATCAGCTTGTTTCTGATTGATATTGCCTCAATCAAGGGCAGATCCGAATGCTGTTCGACAAAAAACGCACTCAATCGCTTGGCCGCTTCACCGACAACTTCAATTTTTCTCACTACAGCGTCCTGCAACATTTGGTCCGACTGAAAATCGGAGAGGTCCTTCCCCCGAATATATCCCAGAGCCTGTTCTATCGCTTCTAACATCTGTCTTAAATAGACGCGGTCTCTATCGATCACAGTATTTGTATCAAATCATTCCTAATATATGCTTGGACGAATTTATTGACTTTCGTGACCAAATCCACCTTTCTTCCAATTTCTCTCTCCAACTCACTCTGCGCCGCAGCCAAATCGAAAAGACTTAGTTTTTTTTTCTTGTCAAACTCTACCAAGATATCAACATCGCTGTCCGGCCCCGCCTCCCCCCTAGCTTCAGAACCAAAAATAGCGATTTTCACCGCCCCGTACCTCACCAAAACATCTTTCACGCTTCTGCTCATCTTATCCATACCCGTCAATTATACACAACCCATCGTCATTCGTGACGCCCCCCATATCGGTTTACCACACCTGGATTAAACAACCCCACATCCGTCATTGCGATCCGCCAGTTGACGGAGTGGCAGTCTACCCTCGTCATTGCGAGGAGTGTACTCACGACGACGAAGCAATCTATATGGATCGCCACGCGATCCGCCAGCTGGTGGACGCTCGCGATGACATTACAATCACCAGAACACCGAAGGGAACCGTAAACGCCAAAACCAAATTAATACCAGAGCTGACGGGGCTCATCCAAAGACAAATTGACTTCACCGGCCCAATACCCTCATTATCTATTCAACAGATCAAGTAACTCGGCCTGGCCCACAAAACCCACGAAAAACTCAGCCGCAAAAAAGCGCCCCAAGTGATTGATCAAACCTCCTCTCCGCAAACCAACGACTAGGCACGCTGGATAAACTCCCAAAAATTACTTCCATCCACTTGGCTCCAGCTTGAGTTATTATATTTTCCCCAATCCTTTGGTTGCTTTCTCTTTTTTTGCTTATATTTAATTTCCACACCAAACAATTTTCCTCCCTTTTCTTCCACCAAATCGACTTCTTGTCCTTCATACGTTCTCCAAAAATACAGGTTCGTCTTATAGCCCAATCCCAGCTGGCATTTATATTTCTCGGCCACTACAAAGTTTTCCCACAACTTACCTACATCGTCCCGAATCGCCATCGGATTTTGATTGTTGATTATGGCATTTCTGATGCCAACATCCAAAAAGTATATTTTTCTTTTTTTGTTTAAGGCCCGCCGAAGGTTGCCCGAATAGGGCCTCAAACTAAAAATTACGAAGACTTTTTCCAACAAGTCGATATACGAAGCCACTGTTTGTTTGCTCACCCCAACAGTGCCGGCCAATTCATTAAACGATACTTCATTACCTATTTGCAAAGCCAGAGCCTGCAATAATCTTAAGACAATCTCCGAATTCTTTATCTCGTTAAATTTCAGAACGTCCTTATATAAATAATTTGCCGCCAGTTGTTTTATCTTTACTGATTTTTCTTCATTGGATTCCAGACTCCATACTCCGGGATAACTTCCGTATATTAACCATTTATCCAGATCCCTCTCCCGGAAAACACTATCCCTCCCCCGCCAAACTTCTTTGACCGATAATGGAAATAGCCAAAATTCATCGCCCCTTCCCGTTAGCGGCTCACTGATTTCGTTTGCCAAGTCCAGCGATGAAGAACCCGCTACACCTGGAAAAAAAGAGCTAAGGAATGGGAAATTTGGCTTGAGATTTTTGGCAAAACACCCTAGACTGAATTAATATGGCTAGAATAAAAGGAATCACAGAGTTCGTGGAGACAGTGGCTACACTTTCTATCGACCCGCCGCTGCCTGAACATGTAAGCGGTGATTTCCTATTGGTATTTGCCGTTTGTGATGGTGTTGCTAATGCCCTATCAGCAACGGGTTGGACAATAGGGGGACAAAGCGTTTCCGGCGGAACGACTACCTCTGCTTGTAGGGCTGGTTGGTTTTACAAGATTGCAGCCAGCGCTGCAGAAACAATCACCATCGCGACGACAACAACGACAACCACCTGGGTGGCGACGATGATAAACATCGAGGGCGCACATGCCAGTACGCCGATTGATGTAAGCAATGGCAACGGCATTACTATCGGAGCCAATCCTGGCACAGCAACGCCGTTCCAAGCGGCGTCAGTAGACGTAGTTAATGCGAATGCGCTGGTATTTTGGACGATGTTCAACTCACTATCTACGCCTTCTCCATTCCCCGGCATCAGAACAATAAGCGCACACGACACAGGCGCTATTGGTCTGGGTATTGGAATGCTTCCCCAGGTGGCCACGGGCGCATCCGGAACATGGGATTTCTATACGGAGGACCACGCTTCCACAGTGCAAAACTCGGTGTCTTTTACCGTTGCCATCCGTGATGCAGCCACCCCTGTGTATCTCCCTGCCTATCTAGACAAGACTCACTCTGCTATGCTGTCGCCATTCCGTGGTATTACGGCTTCTGTCCGTGGTGAGGTAAACAATGCCACGAATACAACACTTTACACCAACATGCCCGCGATGGGTCTGAAACAGTCAACGAAAGTATTCCACTACGACGACTCGCTAACCACATTTTATGATGTGACTACCGCTGCCAACAACGCCGCAACCGCTGATCTAACTCTATTTGATAGTACAAATACGACAGCGGTAAACGACTACATCGCGTTTTGCATGAACACCCCATTTCCGTCTATCTCTCTTTTGTGTAGCACTACGGGCGTAGGTGGTGTTTTCGTAGTCGAGGTCTTAAACGGTTCGACTTGGACAAGTTTGGACACAGTATCTACCTCACTTATCTGTTGGAAGTATTGGGTCACCACAACACTAACAAATAAAATTGACCATTCGTACGTAGTCGGAACCGTAACTTCGCTCTACCTAACTCCTGCCGCACATCGTAAGATCATCGGTCTATGGAAATCTTCAACACTAAACAGTGTGACAGGATACTGGATGAGAATCCGCTCCACCACGGCGCCAACTACCAACCCAATTCTAAGCTGGATCATGCCCAGTGAAGGTATTGGCACTTATGATGCAGCAGCGGCACTGGCCGACTCCGGTGGAAATCCATTTCATAACTCGTATAGCTCTACTCCTGCAATTCACTCGGCTACAGTTTCCGGGCCTGCCGGGACATTCAGAACCTTGGGCACCGGAATCGCGCCTTATACTCCAACAGGTAAACTAATCATTGGGACGTATACCTTCGGTACGGCACGGGACTATGTTGACACGGGTACGCGAAGTGAGTTGGCCGGCATTGCTTTCTACCTCACGGACGCCTCCTACCGTCAGCGGTTCTACTACGTGGGCGCGTATCAGGCGAGCGACACTTATCAGAACGAACGCAATGTATTTGTTCTTCAATGGGATGCTGCAACCCAAACTTATAGCATGGGTAACACTGCGCTTACGGAGATTTCCAGGGCCGGTCCGGCACAGAACCAGATTCGTGGAGTCGGCGCTGACTACTTCAATCAGCTTGTTGCCTACGGGGTTCCGAAGTTGAGCGGCGGCACCTCTGGAACTCCAATCACTAATGCAGAATTTCTAAACACATTTAAGGTTGACTATTATTACCCAATTCCCCTGATCCGGACCGGCGTCTGTGTTCTGCCGATTCAGTTTGGCGGCGGTAACGCACTTTTTCTTAGCCTGGATGCTTTACTTTTAACATTCCCCCGGCTGACGACAGAGCCCAACGCGTTCGCCTCTGAAGCGTATTGCACCATGCACGTAGACGCAGACTACCTTGGACTAATCTTTGATGCCCGCGCTGGTGATGTTTGTAAGATAATAAACTCAGTTATCTCGTCGGATTCTTCATGGCGATTTGAATTCACGGCGACCGCCAGTGCGTCTGCAACCTGGGACTTCTCCGGAACATCTGTCATTAATGCAAAGGTTACTCTAAAGAATGTAACAACCTTTAATCTGATGACATTCTCCTCATGTAAGTCTATTGATGCGACTGGATCTACGATAACTAATTCAACCATTAAGGTAGTGCCGGCGGAAAACGACACCCTAACGACAAACAGCTCAACCGTTATTAGCGGTTCTACGATCAATGTTACGGGGGTAACAGCCGGCAACAGGTGGGCTTCGGTGGCCTCACCGGTAATTTTTGCCAGCAATACATTTACCGGCTCTTCAACCACCGGCCACGCCATCCGCATTACTTCAACCACCGGCTCGCCCTTTGCCTTTACCGGTAATACTTTCACTAGTTTTGGCCCTACTGTCTTTGGCTTTCATACGACTAATGATGTCAATGCCACAACCGATGTTGTAACCAAAACCGGGCACGGTTATACAACGGGAGACCCCATTATTTACATGAAACAGGGTGGGGCTGTCAATATGGGGCTAACCGACGCGACGACTTATTATGTCCGCAATGTTACAAGCAGCACAATCTCTTTTCATCCCACTGCCCTTGATGCAACCAACAACACTAACATAACTCCCTTGACCTCAACCGGTTCCGAAACCCACTACATTAATAGTCTTGGGGCCGCCATTTTCAACGACTCTGCCGGCGCGATTACAATCAACATAACCAGCGGGGGCAACACGCCAAGCATTAGAAACGGCGCAGGCTCGTCAACCAATGTCATCCTGTCAGTGACAGTGGCCCTTACCGTGGTTGACGAATCCACCAACCCCATCCAAGCCGTCCAGGTATATTTCCAAAAATCAGCCGCAGGAAAGTCGTGGAACTACTCCTCTGACGCCGGAAACAGCGCCGGCGATGCCGACTTCATTGTCAATGAGGTAATTGATGCCGACCTTCCCCAAGTTGGCTGGCTGCACGTCTGGGACGCCAGCTCCAACACCAAACAAGAATATCGTTATGCTAGCTGGGCCTCGGCCACGAAAACTTTTACTCTGAACGCCGAGGTCACCGGAACAGCAGATGCGGGAGGCAACACTACCACCCTAATAGATTCCGCTGGGAATTTTACAACCGTAAATATCCAAGAGGGTGACACGATTCGCAATACGACCGATACTGGTGCCTGGGCGGTGGTAGATGAGATAGTGAGCGCAACTGAACTGACCACTTCAGCGCTTCAGGGGGGCGCAACTAATACTTGGGCTACTGGCAATACTTATAGCTTCCACCGCCTAGCCATCGCCTATACCGACAATAACGACTTAGTTGACATCCCCATCTCCAACGGCCAAACCAATGCCAGCGGCGTTATCTCGACCACCTACAACTACAGTGCCTATGGAGTTAACCTCCCGGTGGCCATCAGGGTTCGTTCCAATACCGGAGCGACCAAATACATACCCCTCACCACTTCGGGGACCATTACTGCCAGCGGCTACTCCGGAACGGTAGTCTTGACCGTCGACACCGTCGCCGCTTAAAAACACCCTACTTGCAATTCAAAAAATAATCATTCATATTTAACATTGAAGTCCATGAAAATAAAACTCACCCACTACCCTTATTACGACCACCAGGTTGGGGCAATTGTTGACTTTGGCGAGGAGCTAAACAAATCTCTTGTCTCATTCGAAAGGGCTGTCTGGATTGAACCCAAAGGAGCACCACTCAAAGAGGCAATAAAGGATGTTATCGAAGCAGTTACCCAGCCCCACCCCCCGAAGAAGAAGCTCCTCAAAAATTCCCTAAGAGAAAAGGTTCAAGCGGCCAAAAAGAAGAACCTTAACGACGATATCGACGTATGACCATCTACAACTTACATTCCAATGCCGCCAGAGAGGTAGAAGACCTGAAAGTCATTGCCCATGACGAATACGACAAAAACGGCAAAATGCGCACCAATCGTTACGTCGAGTACACAGTCGTCGGAAAAAACCGAACCTGGAAGGACTTTATGACCATCAAGGACTTCAAAAGGCTCAATCCAGATGTTACAGTGAAAGGACTAGACTAAAACTATGGCCATCCAAAACGATTTTACCATCTACCCGAAGACCAAGGTCATCCGCCATACTTCAGGCACCACCGTCTACTCCGCCGTCGCCTTCTATTCCTACCTGATGGACACTTTCGACGAACCTGGCTACCTTACCTACCAGACCCCGATCCGGTTCAACACACCCACTTCGTTCACCATGGTCAATGGTTGGTTCCTGGATAATGGCGACGGCAGCAACATCCTTCAGTACCTCACCGGCGGTGGTATTGATACTTCAGGCTATGCTACAGTTGCCGACCCAGTCTACATGGTGGACCTTACCGCAACTACCGATTTCACTACCGGCGCTTCTTCAGACTGGGATGCTGAAGTCACCGACGATGCCGTCGCCGTCGGCCCCCTATTGTCAGTCAAAAACGACTATCCCACTGCAAATCGCGCCCGCATTTGGGTCAGAGATACCCGCGGTACCCCGGCTGCAATCGGTGCTAGCTCGGCAATTGCTACCACCGGCGCTGGGCCTGGTGCAGGCACGGTCGATGCAGATGGCAGCAAAAGCGGAGACGAAATCTATCACAACCTCTTCACCATTGCCTCCTTCCCATCCGACGTCAGCCCACAGGTATATGTCTACCAGAGGCACCCGGTCACGGGTGGTGGCTACAACGTCAGGGTCCGCATCGCTGAGTGGTCCGCCTTTACCAACTGGGACCGCGGTTCTATCGATATCCTCATCCCGGTCAAACTTGGCGGCACTCTCATCGACTCCGGCAATATAAAAACCTTTGTTCGACAAACTGGAGATACCTTCACTTTCGTTGAATCCACGCTAAACACCTCCGGTAGAACCCCCATCGCTACCGAAACTTCAGCCGACGAGGTCAACATCACCAAAGGTGAATATTACCTTCTTTATGACGCCTCAGATGCTGGTTCTTTCTCCGTAGACGACGTTATTCAGAATACCAGTACCGGCTCCGGTACCCCCCCTACCTGGTACGCCGAGGTGACCGCCGTCACCGAATTTTCTGGAAATGCCACCGGGGTTATAACCTTGAGAGGTTTAAGGGGTGTTATTGCTGATAACGACCCCATTTTTGTTGGCACCGTCCAAGAGGCTTTAGCCAATGGCGTTCCAGGGGATACTTATATTTCTTGGACGACAGGAACTGCCCCAAGCACTCCCGGTCAGGTCTTAACTGGCGGCACCTCGGGAGCCAAGAGACTCCAAAGGGGAGTTGACGCTACTGCCAAAAAAGTCGTCGCCCAAGACGATCCTACCGGTGTCACCGGTACCAACCGCGACGCCTACTACAAAAACTTCAGCAATGGGGAAACCGTTACTGGCGCCACAACGGGATCAATAGTCCTTGACGCCGCCTCCACCACAGTAATTTCCGGCTACAATGACGTTACCGTCGCCCATATGAACGGCATGGTCACCACGTCGAACAAAGTAGGCGGCTCTAACCTGATCTTTGGCGAGAAATTTACCTACAACGTCGGGGCCCAATCCGGCATCTTGATCTGGGCCAATAGTTTGTCCGCCCCCACTTCAATGATGTTGGGTAATATCGATTCTGCCAACGAACCTGATGCGGCCGACGTTTTCACTTTTCAACTATCCGGCGGCACCGTCGACTGCGACTCCGGCCTCACCGATGACAACAGTCAAAACTTTGAATTCTCACTTCAGTCAACCGGCGCCCAATATACCGTCTTCGTCGAAGGCGGCTCAATTTACGAAACCGGCAGAAGTCTTTCTGATATTTACGGCTATCTCCAATACTACCTCCGTGATGGCCAAAGCAGTTCCTCTAGGGTCATCTATACCAGCGATGGTACCGCCATAACTCAAAAAGCGGCTGAAGAGTACATCAAAGCAGTTGATGTCGCTGCCTATTCTGCTACCAAAACCGCCCCATTTGGAACTCTCGCCGGTACCACTTTCTTCGGCGCCCAAGGTGTCTGGCTTCAGGGAATGCGCAGTGCTGACAATAACAACATCAAGTTTACCGACGCCGGCACCACCCCCACCTGGGTCGGCACCCTGCGCGAACCGTTTACCTCCATTAACCTGACGATCAGCAACACCAGAGTCGGCGACCGAGTCGCAGTCTACCTCGAAAGCGGCTCGACTACTCTTCCCAACAAAGCCCAATATACCAGCCATGCCACCACCAACATCCAAAGCGGTTCTGTCATGAACTGTGTCGATACCGTTACCTTCCCCAACGACACGCCCACCTCAGGTACTTTCATTGTCGTCGATACTTCAGCCAGTGAAGAACACCGCTATCGATATGCATCTTTTAATAACACTAGCGGCACTGGCAGCAACGACGGTCAACTCGTCTTGCCCACTGAAAGAACTGGAACCGCTACTGCCGGCTCAGATAGTCAAACTCTTGTGGCCTCCGCCGCTACCTTCTCGACTTGGGGAATCAAAATTGGCGATATTATTCGCCGCACCAATAACGAAGGTGGCTGGGCTTATGTCACAATCGTTTCTTCCGAAACCCAGATCATCACCACTCTATTCAATGCTGGGATCACTGCCGGATGGGACGAAACCGTCACCGCCGACACATTCGAAATGTTATCTCTCGTTGTCACCTATGACGGCAGCGACACTTTCTTTGTCCCATATATGGACTTTAGGGAAGACACAGGTACTGATGGTACTCCTGGATCAGAAGTCGTCACCCTCACCTACGTCGCCGACCGGGAAGTGGTTATCGAAGCCAGAAACGTCGACGTCGCCCAATCAACCCAAATTGTCCCCTTCAAAACTACCGGTACTATTAACAATACTGGCCTAACCCAATCTATCATTAGAACTGAAGACACCGTCTTTACATAAACTGAGTGGGTAAAAACCTCAAGAAATTCCTCGCGATGACGCCCCTCCGTCATTGCGAGGTCGCCTCAGGCGACCGCGGCAATCCATATAAATAGATCGCCACGTCGGCTTTCGCCTCCTCGCGATGACAGAAGTGTAACGAATGTCATGTCACCTTACGGATCTATTGACAAATCCCCCATTTATGTATATTAAACGGAAAATCCATGACCAAATTGCGGAAAGCCTTCATCAACACCCTTTAGTTCGAACTATTTGTCGGAGCTTTTCCAGCATCACCCTCGTTTCGACTGCTTTTTCCGTCTCCCCGGTGAAATAGTAGACCTGACCCAGGTTGTACCACGCCTCCTTGTACTCACGATAAATTCCAATCGCTTTCTGATAAAACAACTTTGCTTCGGCAAGTCTGTTCGTGACCATATAGACATTGCCTAGATTGTTAAAAATCACCCCGCTATTTGGCTTTAGTTTTAGCGCCTTCTCATAGGTCTCCTCGGCCTCCCGAAAAAGCCCCGCGTTTTTGTAGGTTACCCCCAGATTGCAATAAGCCTTGAAGTACCCCGAATAGAGTTTGATCGCATCTTTGTAGCTCTTTATCGCCTTCAGGTAATTTCTTTTTTTCAGAAAATCATTCCCCGCCTGATAGTAAACTTTTGCCTGCTGCTGCTTCATAACTTATTGAATTATAATCGAAGTATGGCCATCCGAGTTTATCCCTATTTGAGTCCCCGGGTAATTGAAGTCCTGGCTCCCCAAACCGAAATCACTATTCAAAGCCTCACCGACCAAATCAAGGACTGGGAAGACGAACCAAGCAACCTCACTTATCCTGTTTTGGTCAAAACCTTTGGCAAACAAGCCCTGGGTGGCGGTATCCAGGTGGGAATTACTGCCGAGCTACAGAACGCCAAGGTCTCCTTCCAGGCCCGCGACGGTACCGACAACCCCCCCGAAGTTATCTGTGTCATCTCCGGAGGCAACCTGGTGGCCTTAGACTTAGCCGGCGCCTCCATGACCCCAATCTACCCTACCGCCTACACCCAGGTGGTCATTTCCCAGTCATCTTCCGCCACTATCGCCACTCCCCCCTCCGACGACCACCTTCTCTATCTTATTTCCTCCCTTTTGGGTAGACAAAAGTCCGTCGGCAGTTTCATCTACTGGAATCCCACCTCGGGCCTCGACACCAATGACGGCACTACCGCCACCCTGGCCGTTCTCACTTTTGCCAAGGCCCAAACCCTCACCACCGCCGGCGCCGGCGACACCATCTTCTGTGTCAGCTCGCACACCTCCGGCTCGGTGACCATCACCGAAAAGCCCAATATCACCACCGCCAATCTCAAACTCCACGGACCCGGCATCAATGCCAAACTCATTCCTACCACCACCACTACCCCGACCATCACCATCGCCGCCAACAATGTCGAAGTTTCCGGTTTCTACCTCGAAACCGCCGCCACCGGAACCCAAAACGCTATTACCGTGGACGGGGACAACGTTCTCATCCGCGACTGCTGGATCGGCGCCGCTCGCAGCCACGGCATTGCCGTCACTTCTTCCGCCCGTTTTCGCCTTTCGACTTCTGTTTTAGAAAATTGCGGTGGTTCGGGAACTGGCGACGGCATAAACTTAGGTAACTCCACCAGTCAAGCTCTCATCAGCAAATGCATCATTAGCGCCAACCAAAATGGCATCGTCCTTTCCGGCACCACTATTTCCGACAATATCATCGAGAGTAATCTCATTTACAAAAACACCGCCTATGGTGTCGATGTTGCCTCCGGGGTACTCCGAACCATGGTCCGCGGGGAAAACACCATTACCAACAACACGACCGCCAATACCCGCGACCTGGGCACCGATACCTATATTGAAACCCCTGCCGGCGGCGCCTCAGCCGGCGACATCGCCGACGCTGTCTGGAACGAAGTTATCGCCGATCACCTAACTTCCGGCACTACCGGCAAGACACTCAAGGACGCCAAAACCAAGGCCACACTCGCCAGTCTCAAGTAAACCTTCAAGGATCATCCTCGTAGGTTGCCTATAAGGCAAATTCCAATTGCACCTTCGGGTTTTGATATACTTAATTGAGTATGCTAAAGCCGAAAATCGCTATTTTCCAGGGAAGCCAGATTCGCCGACACTGGGATAACGAAAAAGAGTTGTGGTATTTCTCTGTTGTCGACGTTATTGGAGTGCTGACAAACCAAACTGATTTTGTGAGGGCTCGTAAATATTGGAACAAATTGGCAGAAAGACTTCGACTGGAAGGAAGCGAAGTGGTGACAAAATGTCACCGGTTGAAAATGCTGGCTATTTGACGGCAAAATGCGCCTGACTGATACCGCAGATACCCAAGTTATGCTTCGTATTGTTCAATCTATTCCGTCCCCCAAAGCCGAACCTTTCAAGCTCTGGCTTGCTCGTGTCGGTTATGAACGACTCGAGGAAACCGCCGATCCCGAACTCGCCATCAACCGAGCTCTAAAAACTTACCTTCAAAAAGGATACAGCCGGGAATGGATCAACCAGCGGCTCAAAAGTATCGAGATTCGCAAAGACCTGACTGACGAGTGGGAAAACCGCGGCGTCAAAGAGGGGCTGGAGTTTGCCATTTTGACAGATGAGATATCTCTGGCTTGGGCCGGGTTGACGACGAAACAATATAAAAATCTCAAAGGACTAAAAAAAGAAAGTCTAAGAGATAACATGACCAACCTCGAGTTAGTGCTCAACATGCTGGCGGAAACCGCAACCACCGAGATTTCTAAAAAGCGAGAACCAGTCGGCCTGATCCAAAACAAGAAGGTCGCCAAAGAGGGTGGCGCCATCGCCGGAAACGCCAGAAAGGAAATTGAATCAAAAACCGGCAAAAAGATCACCACCGGCAAGACCCTCAAGGACGCCAAGACCAAGGCGACACTCGCCAGTCTTAAATAACGTGTCGTCCGCCTCAGGAGGGCAACGCTGGCCTCCCTCAAATAGCCTCATTCACCCCTCAAAATGTTATAATAAGCCTATGTACAACTGGTCAACGGACACGAGCAAACTAAGCCGCCATCCCCAAAAATATACCCTCTGGAAACTGGAGCAACTCATTAATTATGGACTAGGTGGACAAAAAATTAGCCTCCAACTTCTCAAAAAAAACTGGCCCAAACTCAATCTCGATCCCCATTACAAAAAAACGCTGGAGTTCTTTCTGTGGCCAAAACGATTTTAACTCCTTTTCAAACCAAGGCCACGTTGGCGTCACTGAAATAGCAAGCAATCCTGAGCGAACTAAGTCCTGAGTTTGTCGAAGGAGTCGAAGGACTCGCCAGTCTTAAATAAACACCTACCGGTAATGAACAGTAAGATTAAGTATCTCTATCGCCTTTTTATCACCCCGCCAAATAAAAATTGCTCTGATTTTTATATCCACCCGAAAACTCCAGATACCGACAGATTTGGGTTCCAGCAATTCGGTGTTTAGGCTCCGATGAAATGGGTTTTGCTCAAAAAGCCTAATCTTTTTATCTAGCTTTTGGGAAACTCCTAGCTTTTGTGCCTTGACAACAACTTTATGGCCTAACGGTAATACCTTTGGGCCGGTCATTTGTCAAAGTAATCACTCTGCTCAAGGCCCTCCCTTAGATCAGCCAGGAAATCATCAGAATATTTCCCTGTTCCGGACAAAGTCGCTAGAATCTTCGACCTAGACTTAGTCGCTGGGGGTGCAAAAGGCCAAGTCTGTGCTTCTTGGCTGAACTTAGTGTCCGTCTGGGCACGACGAAGCAAGGCGCGCAAAAATTCAGATCGATTCGCAAAGCCCATCCGACCGGTCATTGCCCCAACAAATTTTGCCTGTTCGTCCGTAAGGGATATATTCATAGTGGTCATAAAATTATTATAGCAAAGATTGTCAAAGTTTGCTCAAACCCGCCACTCTAAAAAGGCGTTCGCCGCCCCATCTCCCGATAGGTTCGTCAAGATCCTCGCCCCTTTCTCGCGGTAGAAGTTTAATGCCAAGGGCAGTTTTTCCCCGACGTAAGCGTAGATCGCCTTCACCTTCTCCTCACTGGTAAAAGAGACGACCTCATCAAAAAGCTTGCTCCCCAACCCCTTTTTCCGTTCCTCCGGCCTGACGTACATATACATCAGTTCGTAGCACGGCGTCGCCATCTTGAATCTTTTATCTACCCAGCCTTCTTCCCTGAAAGTCTCCTCCCAGACCTTCATCTTCGCCGCCGAGTGGCCGACGACCGCAAAACCGACTTCCTTACCAGCCTTATTCTTCTGGTAAAAAACGTAAACGTGGGTATTCCTTTCCTCATCGGCGATCTCAAACTCCTTGTTTATCCGCTTGACGAAATGCCGATAGACATTGTCTCCACCGACAATCTCGGCAATGTTTCGGATATCATCCCCACTCATAGAAATAATCATACAGCATTGTAAATTTTTTCAACGGGTTCAGTTTACAGTTAACACTGAACTGTAAACTGTAAACCATGGTAAAATACCCCCATGACTAACCAAAGCTATAAAGACCAAATTATCGGATATATCAAGTCGCGCGGCCAGACTAGAGCCGACGACCTCTGGCGCCACTTCCAGCTTAGCCGCGTCCTGATTCATCGCTATCTCAAAGAACTTCTTCTGGACGGCAGGCTCGCCCGAGTAGGAAAACCACCCCTGGTTTTTTATGTCTACTTGAACGACAGCCTTGACCAAGCCACCACGGAAATTGATATACCGAATAAGATAAGAGACATTATCGAAAATAACTATCTCTACGTTAGTCCGCTTGGAGAGATCATGCCCGGCGTTGAAGGATTTAGACGCTGGACAAAAGATATAAAAGAAGAAAACCGTGTCGTCAATCTTGCCAAAGAGTACGTCCAAAACCGCTCAAAAGCCGATAGTTTTATCAATCGCTTTGGCTATATCAACGCTACCAAAAGAATAAAGGATATTTTTCCCGATTCACCATTGTCTAGACTTTATTATTTGGATTTCTATAGTCTGCCAAAGTTCGGGAAAACAAGATTGGGCCAACTTGTTCTCTATGCCAAACAAACCCAAAAGATCAGCCTCGTTAAGGATATTATCCCCCTCTTCCGCCGGATAGTAAAAGATCTAATCAAAAGATTCGATATTGACGCCGTTGGTTTCATCCCCCCGACCATCCCCAGAAAATTTCAGTTTCAAAAAGAAATAGAGAAACAGCTAGTCCTCAAACTGCCACGAATAGAACTTGTCAAGGCATACATCGGCGATATACCCGTGGCCCAAAAGACTCTAAGCAAACTTGAAGATCGCGTCACCAACGCCCGCGGATCGATCTTTATCAAGGACGAGACTAAGCATTACAAAAACATTCTTCTCATCGACGACGCCGTCGGCTCCGGAGCCACTCTGAACGAAACCGCCAACAAACTTAAACAAACCGGGGTCGCCATCCGGGTAATCGGTGTGGCCGTCGTCGGTAGCTACAAAGGTTTCGACGTCATTCGGGAAATCTAAAAGTGGTATATTTTATCTGTGAGCACGCGTAATTCAATTCCAGCCGGTGGCCCCGACGCGGCCGTGGCTCGTTTCCTGCCCTATCTTGTCGAGATCCAAAGGAAGCTCTACGTTCTTCTGGCCGTTATCTTCGCCGCCGGCGTCCTTGGCTTCATCTACTACCAACGCATCTTGTCTTTCGTTCTCCAATTCTTCAACCTCAAAGGCGTTACCATCGTCCTGACCAACCCCTACCAATTCCTTGACCTGGCGGTCAATACCGGCATCGCCACCGGCGTCATCACCGCCTTCCCCCTGATTATCATTTACGCCCTCCGCTTTCTCAAACCCGCCTTGAAGCCCAAAGAGTATCGCCTGATCAAACGCCTCGTTCCGGTCAGTCTCATCCTCTTTGTCACCGGCTTTGCCTTTGGTGCCTGGGTAATGCAGTTCGTTATCAACCTCTACTCCAAAACCGCCCTTGATTTCAACATCGGCAATATCTGGGACATCAGCCGCTTCTTTGCCCAGGTGATCATCGTCGGCCTCTGCCTCGGCCTCGTTTTTCAGCTTCCGGTGCTGATGACCTTGCTCCTCCGC
>C687J35174_10006526_pt1 | contig 15203 bp, 10 predicted proteins | sample RifCSPhighO2_01_FD_35174 | JGI IMG/M metagenome (IMG submission 35174) | reverse complement strand
CAAAAAACTAAGAAACTTATTGCCTATATAGTGAAGTAGGAATTGAGGAGTTCTTTCGTCTCTTGAGAAGCTAGGTAAACGATTGAGTCTTGTTCCATAAACAACTTGTGTCTTTTTATCTTGAACTAGCTTTACGAGTTTCCCTATGTCTTCTGGATTATATTCCAAGTCAGCATCCTGAATAACAATAAAATCCCCAGTTGCGTTTTTTATTCCTGATATTACAGCTGCTCCTTTTCCTTGATTTTTCGAGTGATTAATAATTTCGATATTAGGGTTCTTTGTTGCAAAATTTTTGATTTTATTAATGGTTTTGTCTGTCGACCCGTCATTAACTACTATTATTTGTTTTCTTACATCATCAATTACCACTTTATTGACTTTTTCAAGTACAGGTAATATCGTTTTCTCCTCATTAAAAACAGGAATAATAATGGATAATTTCATCAAAATACCTAATTCTTTTCTTGTCTAAAAGGAAGAACTACTTCTTTATCTTTTAGAAGGAAGAGCTTTTGCTCTTCAAATTTGTATTTTATAATCTCCGGTAATAAAATGAAAGCGCTAAGAAAACCTTTAAAAAAATCCAGATCCAACCTAACAAGCGCTTTTATAAAATGGTAAGGAAACCAAAGTAAGTAATNAAGTTGTAAATCTAAATCAGTTGTATTTTTCCATATAAAGATAAATTGATTTCTATATGCTATTGTTTTAACAAAATTGGTCGAAAATTTTTTTTTAATTGCCCCTTTATCATGCTCATGAACCACAACGCTTTTTGGCTCAAATACTATCTTGTACCCTGATTTAACCGCTCTGTAAGATAAGTCAATATCCTCCCAATAGAAAGGACTGTACAGCTCGTTAAATCCACCTAGTTTTTCCCAAATGCTCTTTCTGAAACTTCCGCTTCCTCCATTTACCCAAAGAGTGTTGGTCTTATCAACCTCGCCACGAGCATGAACAAGGAAACCTCTTTGCCATTTTCCAATCCCGCGCCCTCGTAAGGTTGTTTTGCTATCCTCAACACTTTCATCCATACACCCTACTGCGAAAACATTCGGATCTGAAAAATGCTTAAGTAGTGGATTCAGAAAACCTTTTTTAGGAGCAACGTCTGTATTCAACATAATTAAGACATCTCCACTTGTGCTTCTTACTCCTTTATTAATGTTTGAAGAGAAACCAATATTTTTCTCATTCTTTACAAGTTTGATCTCTATGTCCGGAAACGAAGATTTGAATTTAGGAATTAAATTTTCTAATACGTTTATAGAATTGTCTGTTGAGTGATCGTCTATAATAACAACCTCAACTCTTCCATCTTTGTAGGAAGAGATCGCATCAAAAACCTTAGGTAAATTTTTCTTTAAAATATCTTCACCATTATAATTTGGGATAACTATACTCAAATTCATATATGTTTAAAACAAAGAGTTGTAAAACTCAATCCTATGTTTTCCCTTAGGAACACTTACGCCTCTAAAATTATAGTCTGTTCTATAAATATTTTCCTGTTTTGAATCAACCATTACTTTCCAGGTAGGATAGAATGTGTCTGTAAGAACTAGGAATCCACCCCCTGAACTTTCTGCTTCAATAATTACTTTGTTTTCGGAATAATGAACTATATTTACCTCGCCACCTGTTGTCTCTTCCATATTTTGCAATTCCTTATCTACACCTTCAACAACTGCTGTATTTCTAGGATTAAATGAATCTTCGAATATTATTTTTATTGCTTCATTATTGTCTTTAGCATGCACTATTTTTGATACAAAAAATGCTCTTTGTAAAGCGTTCATATTTTCATAAACTATTGTTTTCCCTTCTTGAAATACTTTCTTAAGCTTGGAAGAATTCAAGTCTGAAAAACTTAAAACATATTTAACGCCCAATAAGTCTACTGTTTTTGAATCGTAATTTTTAGGAGTAATAATACGATTAAAGCCAAACGGAGGTTCAATATTTGGTTTTCCCCTTTCCGATGCTGCAATAAGTTCACCATAACGCAAAAGATACAGCGGATCATATCCATCAACGCTTTGCAATCGATAATACGCCGAAAAATTAGGCGGAAAGATGCGGGAATCAGTCGTCATCATCCTATAATCTCCTAGGTTTTTTTGTAAAAAAGAGATAGCTTTTGTTTCTGGAAAAAGATAGGTTTTGTCTGTAAACGGATTGAATTTTAATCCAAACCTAAATAAGTCAAACACCGTAACTACGATTATGAGCGTATATACAATCATCGTAAAATGTTTGTTCGGTTTTGAAAATTTTATCAAAATTAAAAATAATACAAAGGAAATTGAAAATATTAATGTTGGAAAAATTAGATTTCGCTTAGCTACAATTATATTTTCCGAAGAAACAAATTTTAACACATCGTTGCCAAACTGAACAAAACCCCAAATCCCCAACAGCAAAAAAAAGACAAAAATTAAAGGATAAATAACCTCTTTTTTCTTAGATCGAATAAAATAATCAAGTCCCAGTGATGCCAAAACGGCAAGAAAAAAATCTGTTACGAACAAAAGCCGTGTCGGCTGGGCTGTTGACAAAAAAGGAATACTCAAAATATATGGGATCTTTGCAAAAAAAGTGGGCAATGAAAAAATAAGTGATATGAAAAAGATAATTCCAAATAAAAAAGTTTTTTTATCACGTCTAAAAAATAAAGCAAAAATAACCATTACGAGTGGTATAATGCCAACATATCCGACAAACTCTCCATAATTCCATACTCCCCAATAATTTAGAGTCGCTGGATTGCCAAAAAAATCAGGAGCTATAAATTGGATAAGATGTTGCCAAGGAATAAACCAATCAGGATTTTGCCAGGACATTTGATCAACGTCTCGTGCCGATAAGAATATAAACTGTAATGTTGAAAACCATTGTACGAAGGTTAAAATCAAACATAAAGAATTAATTATTGCAAATAAAATTAAGGTCTTCTTTGTTTTTCCAAATTGAATCCAACGGGCTAAAAAATAAATAATTGAAAAGACATAGAGGTAAAAAAATATTTGTAAATGTCCTGCAAAGAAAGAGGATGATACTGAAAAAACATATATTAAAATCCATTTGATGTTTTTGTTATTCACCACTAATTTATCAATCGTAAGTAGAATTAACGGCAACCATAATCCGACATGCGTTATAGTTCCCCATTCCAACCAAGAAGTAAAGAAGCCCGATAAGGCAGATGTGATTGCTCCTAATACGCTTGCCCATCTATTAAGCTTGAGATTATCAAGATACAGAAATATAAAAATTCCACTCATCAGCGGACCAAGAAAAATTATAAGACTCCATGCTGAAGAAAAAGGCATTAAGAAAAACAAAATATTTAGAAAATAGAATGGGGCGGATTGAAAATTTGCCAAAAGCGGCGCACCTGCAAAATTGTATGGATTCCACAAGGGTAACTCGAATTTTTTTTCTATTGAGATTGCAAGATCCCTCCATGGATATTGCTGACGTACAGGATCCGTTATTAGAGAATTTTTAAATGGGATTCCATTCGGATAATCTTTTGCATACAAATCCCTAAATGGATGGTAAAGCCCAACAATAGTATCAGCTGGGACTGGCAGTAAGCCTTTAAAGAAAAATTGCCAGAAAAAGATAACAGTTGTTAATGCTATAAATAAAATTGGAAATAGCTTTTTCATCACTGGATAATGTCTATCAATTCATTACAAAACCTACTTCCACTAAATATTCCTGATCTTTTTATTGCTTCTTTGGACATCTTTTCCAGCAATTTTGGATCCTTAATTAGATTAACTGTCTTTTTCATAAGCTCTTCCAACGAATTCCAAAGAAAACCGCTTTTGTTATTTTCGACAATCTCTTTTTGTCCTCCAGCATTTATCACTACAGCTACAGCGCCAGATCCCATAGCCTCAACTGTTGAAATTCCAAAATGCTCAGCTAATTCCGGATTTTTATCTAAATTTTCACCATAGCCGCTTGCGTGCCAATAGATTTTAGCCTTTAAATAATATTCCCAGAGAACCTCATTTGAAGGGTTTTCTATTATTCCAATGGGGTAACTTTTAGCCATAATCTTAAGTTTATTAAGTTTGTTTTTATCTTCGTTTTTAACGCCAACTATTATTATAAATTTCCAGTCTTTTAACCCTTGGTCTATCATGCGCTTGAAAACACTAACCATTACATCCTGTTTCTTGTAATTAGATTCTTTCTTTTTATCCATATCAAATCTTCCTACATGTAAGATTATATTTTCTTTTTTTATATTAAGATCGTGAATATTCACTGGAGGATATAACACGCTACTATTGACATTCAGTTTCTTATCTACAAGGTGCTTTGTAAAATTAGAATTGCAAAATATTTTCTTTATAAAAGACAGCTTGAATTGGACTTTAAAAGACTTCATATTAACCCATTCTATGGGAAATTGAAAATGAATATAAAGCTTTGTTCCAACAAATGGGATACTTCCATCACTTAAATAAATTATTGCATCAAATTTTCTGGACTCAATAAAACGAGACAAGAAGGAGATATTTTTGGCAAAAATGTTTTTATAGAACCTAACGCTTTGAAGATTTATTCCCAGTTTTCTGTTGGCTTCCTTTATTATTTCTGCTTCTTTTTCTTTATCCCAAAAAATAAAAACCTCATGTTCGGATGACAAACATAACGCGATAGATAGCATGTACTTTTCTCCTCCGCTCAAAGTATCTAAATATGGATCGAAAATTCCAATCTTCATGTATATATTTTACTATAAAGGGACAATTACATCCTGACCGTTTTTAGCTTCCTTTTCTAGGACAGTTTTTATTATGTTTCCATTTTTATCATTTATAGTAATTGATCCTCCATCATAACCTGATAAAAGTAGGTCGTAATTTTTCTCCAATCCTTCAACACCATGATAGTTATAGCTACTGTATATTTTCGAACAACACTCTGTGTATAAAGTATTTTTAATGCTTAAAGGAGAAAGCTCGTTATATATTCTAGATCTATAAGGAGCAACTTTAACGCCAGGAAATGATAGTAGCTTTATCTTGACAGGTTCTTTCAACCGAACAAACGGAGTGACAAGCGGAACATATCTTCCTGGCAAAGAATTTTCTAAATATGCGTTTTGGAGATATGGGGCCTCTACATCTCCTATAGCGCCAATAAACTTCAACATTTCTTGCTCTCTTTTTAAATCAATTTTTTCAGGATTTACCGAAACGAGATATCCATCACCATCCTGAACCAATATTTTTATATTAGGACCTATAAGTGCTCCTCTTTTTCCAATTATTTTTTCTGTTTGTAAAATATAATCTGGTAGAAATCCGTTAACAACCAAGTCCCAATCCCAATTTATTTTCCACTTCCCATCTCTTTGAACCAATTTGACCGTTTTTTCTTCATAAAATGAGCCTAAGTCCTGGGTTTTATAGGTTAATCCAATCTTTATATCCCCACTTGTTGCAAATCTATCAATATTTTTAGTCAATTCTTTTACTTCAATTTTCTTCACTCCTGCATCTTCAAGAGATTTATTTGTGATATATCTGAATTGGCTTCTTGTTAAATTCAAAGTATTTGTATCCACAATGTTTTCCTGGTATATGTCTTGAAAGTACAGATTGGACAGGTTGTAATAAAAACCGCTCAAAGAAACTTCTGGTTTGGGAATCAAAAAAAAGAAAGAATTAATAGTACCATAAACCAACAAAGCTAAAAATAATACTATTAGCTTAGCTTTGTTAAAAAAAATTTGCGTAAACTTAATTCCAAAAAGATACAAGAAAGGCAAAGCAATAACTAAATAGCGGGGGTATGAAGGAATTAGGGTAAATACAACCAGAAGTGTCAGAATAAAAATCGAAAGACCTTTATGAAAAATGGGTGTTCTCCTGGAAAAAAGAGACAAAATTGCCATTATAATTCCTAGGGATGTCACAACTGGCCACATTATCCACCATTCAGAAACACTGATCAATGATCCCGTAACAATATTTGGAAATTTACCCGCAAATAAGGTCAACCAGATCGCTCCCACATGAGTCTTCAGCTGTGACTCAAGATAAATTGATGCCATAAATTTATGAACTTTCAAAATATCTATTATCCCATTTCCAAGAAACATAAATCTTAGATAGGGTAGAAAAACTCCAACCATAAGACTAAGAAAGAAAAACAAATATTCCTTTTTCAGACCCCTATACAACAGGAAAATCGTTTCTAGAATAAATATGATAGGGAAAAGTACTGGTGGCTTTACTTCCACAAAAAGTCCTAGAGACAAACCGGATCCAAGGATAACAAAAATGTTGTACCCTCGTAATTTTTTAATATTGATAAGTAAAAATATATTTAACAACAAAAAGAATAATTGTATTAAATCAAGCCCTGTTATCCATAATTGGGTAAAGAATAAAGGATCAAGGAAAAGAAAAGTTGTTGCCAATACTGCTAATCTCACATCTTTTAAAAGATGATTCGCGATAAAGAAAAAAACAATCAAACTGCAAATTCCAAAAACCAATACGACATATAAAGGATTCTCGAATAATAAAATTGATAAACCAAATAAATATTTGGCAGCAGGAGGCTTGTCGATATTTATAGAAAAAGGGTTATCTCCATTAATTAATCTATACCCTGCATAAGCGAATAAACCATCGTCGCCTATTATTCTTTTTGAAAGGGGTAACTGATACTGCGAATGTTCGTATCTATCTTTCCAGTATTCTACATCATATTTTGTTAAAAATGCACTTCTTTGGAAATAAATTATTTGAGCAAATTGAATAATAATAACTAAAAAACAAAAAATAATTGAAATTTTTTTCATTGCGATATGAGTATCTTATCAATTTTCCTGATGCTTGCAAAGCGTAATATTCTATGATATTGTAAATCAATATGAATTTATCAGATTCGGGAACACAAATGTCTCCAATAATAACCTATATTATAATAGTCTGGTCAATTATCCTGAAGGGACTTGCTCTCTGGAGGGCAGCACGGTACGATCAACGTAATTGGTTCGTTGCTATTTTGGTTCTTCAAACACTTGGAATATTGGAGGTAGTTTACCTTTTCAAATTTGCTAAAAAAAGATTTCAGCTTAGCGAGATACGCCTCCAGTTCTGGAAGCAAAATAAATAACTCCAATCCCAATTAACCCAGCCAAAGCGAAAATTATTCCTAATTTAAAACTCATTGGATCATAATAAAACCTCACAATATGCTTACCCGCCTGAATAGGTATTGCCCTGAAAGTATAATTTGCTCTAAGAATCCGAACCTCTTTTCCATCAATTTTTGCTTTCCAGCCATTATAGTAATTATCTGGCAGGAAAAGCAAAGCCTTATTTTTTGCATCTACTGAAATCTCTATGCTACTAGCCTTATAGTTTGTCATTTGAACTCTACCCAAATCCCCATTTACCTGATCAATCTTAGGATCCTCTTCCAATACCACCTCTTTTTTTAGATCAAAATCATTGCCAAACATTAAATCTAAAATTTTATTTGTGTCTTTTTCTACTTTATATTTACCAACTAGAAATGCGTGCGGAGAGACCGTTGTGTTTTCATAGAATTCATACATATTATCTCTGTGAATTAACTTAAATTGTCCATTAGGATATTTCCAGTAAGGAAATGTCCAAACCGCATGATCGTCGGCAAGCTTATGCACTATATATTTAATGTCTAATAAGTTTATCGCTTTGGCTGTATATGCTCCTGTTTTAGAAAAGGTGACAACTGACCGACTTAAATCATCAAGTTTTCCATCATCAATAAAATTAATAAACTCCCCATATCTTTTTATATATAAAGCATCGTATCCCTCAACTGAAGGCAAACGATAATATATTGCCGCCTCTCCTCCCAAATTCCCAAACACTCTACTGTAATCTGAAATTCTTAAAAATGACTTTGTTGTTGAAGTTTGTGGAAAAACAAGATTTTTTGGATCAAATGGCATCCATTTAATTACAAATCTAAGCATATCTAAAGAAACTAAAAATAAAAGTAAGTAGAGAGAGATTAACATCAATTTTCGACCAAAATTCGCCAACAAAATAATAAATGCTGACGCGGCAAAAATTATTGTGGGCAAAATTAAATTACTATTTGCAACTGCTATTCTCTCAATTGGAATATAAAGCTTAAAGATAACGATCGTCCAAAGAATAATAAATATTGCGGCAAAAATTGAAATCCAAATAATCACCCTCTTATTTTTTTTATTTTTTATATCCAGGAACAATTGATCAAATCCAAAAGCGGAAAGAACAGCAAATATAAAACTGAAAATAACAATAATTCTACTAGATGCGCTTGTTGATAGAACTGGGATGTGAAGATTTATAAAAATTTCCTGTAAAGGTGTCGGAAATGCCAGGCACAATACTAATATTGAAGACACAAAGAAAAAGATAGTTTGAGCTTTTCTTTTACTTAAAATTGAGTAGATTGCGAGCATAAAAGGGAAAACTCCTACATACGTATTCCACTCTGCATAGTGGCCAAACCAATCGTTTCTTGTGACAGGATTTCCTAAAAAATCAGGAGCTAAAAAAGTAGATATATAACCCCAAGGAATCACTTCGCTTTTGGCAAATGCCAAACTCCTAAAAGACTGTAGATAAAACTCTATTGACGGAATAATTTGCGGCATTGATATAAATAAGCCAAAAAGCGCATAAAGTACTAAATATAATGTATTAAGTATTTTTCTTGTCACAAAAAATTTGTAGATTATATAGGAAAAAATACTTATCAAAAAATATAAACTTATTTGGAAGTGCCCGCTAAAAAAAGACAGAGGTACGCTCATTGAAAGTAATAATAAAAACTTCCATTTGTCTGTTTGAAAGTATTTTTCAATACAAAAAAGCGCTAAGGGTAAAAAAAGAATTGCTAAAGACAAAGTAGCATACCCCATCCAAACAGTAATAAATCCGCAAAACATAAAAGAAACTGAAGCAATAAGACTTCCTATCTTGCTTCTTTCCAAACTACGTACAAATAAATACATAAAATTTCCGGCCATTAGAGGCTGTATCAATACAAGAATGCTCCACGCGTCTACAAAAGGTAGTATAAAAAAGAGAGCGTTAAACGGAGATAAAACAGCTGACTGATAATTTGCCAAAAGCGGTGTGCCTGAAAAACTGTAAGGATTCCATAGGGGCACTTGGCCACTTTTCCACATTTCAATCGCCAAATACCTCCATGGGTATATTTGAGTGATAATATCCGGCATTGCCCCATTTTTAACCGGTCCAGCAAATTTTCCGTCTGCGCTCCAAGGAGCAAAATTATTAACTTGATACGTTGACGGGAAAGGTACTTTATTCTTTAAAAAATATGGATGCGAAAAAATAAACCAAACAATAAATATAAAAATAATTGGCCATAATTTTAAAAGATATTTATTCATATCAACGTTTGACTATCTTCATTAAAAAAGAAGTTGCGATAATATAGATAAAAGGCAACAGTGGCGGAAAATATCGAGTTGAACTTTCCCCTAAAGACAGGAATAAGCTATAAATAACAATCCATATGAGAATTATCTTTTCAGGTTCCGAAAATAATATTTTCTTAAAAATTCCTCCTACAAAAAAAACTGCTGTTAGAAATGCAGAAATTGGCCAAATAATTATCCATTGAACATCTGAAATTATCTCCCTTGTTCCCCACCAAGTATGCCATTTATTAAAAAGTAATAAGTCCCAAAAAGAAAATGGCAAAGAAAGCTGCGACTTATGATAATAGTATATATATTTTTGGATGCCAAAAATTTGCAAAATCGAACTCCCCAACTGAATGGTTCTCAGATAAGAGGCTAAGAGAATACAAACGGCAATTGGTAACGTCGTCAAAAATACTATAAATCTCTTGTTAAATTGTTTTTTAATTAAAAAATATAAAACCATTGTAATAATTAGAATGACTCCAAGGATAAAAAAACGTATGCTTATAACAAATCCCAACATGGCAGATGTCAAAATAAACCACTTAACATAATCCTTCTTAGTAATTCCCTGCATAAAAAAATATATAGAAAATATTATAAAAGGAAGCTGTATCGGCTCAAGAAGAGGAGAGTTGTAAAATTTATTAATAAATAAAGGCTCGTTGATAAAGATACTAAGTGGGACAAGTGAAAATAAAGTATTATTTAAAGTTAAACGAGCAATAAGAAAAACTCCTAGACCGGAAAGAAATAGCAATGCTACCATAATCATATTCACATTATCAAAAAGTAAAATAGATAAAGAAAGGATATATCTGCCCATTGGTGGCTGGTCGTGAATTATAAGAATAGGATTTATTCCTTTTAAGAAGGCTCCTCCGGCAAAAGATTCAAGGGCTTGATCAGGTATAATTCCAGCATTTTTTTTCTTAACATACTGAGATCCCCCATATACCTCCTTTAAAGCATCGTAACGAGACATATATCCTCTGGAAAAAAAAGCTGCACTTTCCTTATGTAATACATATATTGGTTGTATAACCGAGATCAAAAAGAGTATTGTACAAAATAGTTTATATAAATTAGAACTAATTACTTTTTTTCTTGCTGCATTTCCCATAATCTCGCGTAGGTAATAAAAATACTGAAAGCCTGATACATGCCTTCTATTAATCCCACTGTCCCCGTCTTATACCCTTTTTGTCTAAAATACCAGTCAAAAAAAGATGTTGCCATAACTCTTAAGAATCTCCACCAAACCATCTTTGGATGTCCTGCTTTAAAACGTAGCTCTGCTTCTATTTTTGACCATTCAATTGTTTTACTAAGCATTAATGTAAGATTGCGATGCGTATAATGAAGTAAATAACCATTAAGCTCTCCCACCTTCCCATGGATTATCGGACTCTCATGAAGTTCCCCCCTCCATCCCTTCAGACTGTCTCTTCTAAAAAGCCTTTCTAGTCTCTCCATATAAGGCCATTCGTTATTTCCTAAATAGAAATTCTTTCTCTTAATTTTGTAAGCTGAAAACTCACTACTTGAAACACTCAATGCCTCATTCCTAATACTTTCTGCTAATTCTGGAGTTACTCTTTCGTCCGTATCCACATATAAAACCCAGTCATTTTTAGCTTTAGATAGTCCAAATTCCCGAAGTTTTGAGAAATCAGAAGTTTTAATTTGAAAAACCTTAGCGCCGATTCTTTTTGCAACCTCTAATGTCCTATCCTCAGATCCACCATCAACAACAATTATTTCATCACAAAAAGATAAAGAGTCCAAGCAGTCTGCGATAATATTCTCCTGATTTTTTGTAATAACAATAGCCGAAATCTTACTCATAAGTCAAAACTCCCCCTTCCAAGTCTTCCTAAATAAAAATCTAATATCCCTCTTTTTTGCCAATACCTGCCTTTTAATAAAAGCTTCATGCTTTCTTTAACAAGCGCGAGTTTTGATCTAAGGCTTGCATGTATAAAGCCAAACAACATTCTGTTTCGTGTTATATAATAGTCCTGAAGGCTAGAGCCCGAACCACCGGCTGACCCTGCATTCTTGTGCCAAATTACAGATTTGGGAACATACACAACCTTAAAGCCTTTATTTTTTGCTCTCATGGTTAAATCTGCATCCTCATAATATAAAAAATATTTATCGTCAAACATCCCGACCCTATCAAAAACTTCTTTTTTTAAGAGCATACAGCAGCCTGTTGCAAGACTTGTCTCACCTGTTTTATCAAATTGTCCCTTGTCCACCTCATCAACTCCTCTATTTCGACCAATAACATTCCTCCAATCCATTTCTCCTCCCGCATACCAAAAAATCTTTCCCAGCTCGTCTTTTGAATACCTATTCTTATGATACTCAAACTTTGGAGCAAAATAAATTTTTGGGGACAAAATTCCAATACTATTGTCCCTCTCTGATATTTTTAATAATTCCTCAATAAAACTTTTGTCAACATAGGTATCATTATTTAAGATCAAAACATAATCAGCTCCCTTACTAAGAGCATATCTTATCCCTGAATTTTGTCCCCCTGAAAAACCCAAATTCTTTTCGTTTTGAATAAATTTGAGATTTGAGATTTGTCCTGAGCTTGTCGAACGGATGAGATTTGAGATTACCGATGGCGAACCATCGGTTGACGCATTATCTATAACAATAATTGTAAGTTTAAAATTTTTAGTATCTATGTTCCTTAAGGAATCCAAACACTCCAATGTATTCTTTTTCCCATTAAAATTTAATATTGATATAAAAACACTTTTCATAGTTTTTGAAAAATTAAAGTTCTTGGATTTTCCTAATTATTTTGTAGACTGTTCTTTCTAGTGGATTTTTGATTACCTTTAATCTTTCGCTGCCAACCCAAAAAATAAAATTTTTATAGGATTTTTTGACCTCCATCGATGTTTCTTCAATAAGATTTTTTTCAATTTTTTCAAATCCTCTTTTTTCCCATATCTTTGCAAAAATAACAAAATGATAAAACGCCATAAAAATAGAAAGCATCAGTCCATGAAAGCCGTCTTTATATCCTTCTCTTGCAAAAAAACGGCTTAAAAATTCTTTGACGGGAAAAGCAATTGCATCCTGCCATTTAAATCTATATCCGCCTTCGATTAAATTCTTAGCCTCATTCTGCGTGTACATGTCAAGCTTCTGCAAAAATTGAGAAACAGAAACGTAACTATAATGAATGAGATCTTTCCTGAGATTCTCTACTTTCCCAACAACATTTATCATTTCATGTACGTGTTGTTCCTCAAATTTTCCAAAACCCCTTCGGAAAAGTCGTAATTGATAATCTGGATACCATCCTGTATGTTCAATCCATTTACCAAAAATGATATTTTTTCTTGGAATAAAGTATCCATTAACGGAATTTCCAATTTCTTCTTTAATTTCTTCTTGTAATTCAGGAGAAACGCACTCGTCAGCATCAAGATACAAAATCCATTCTCCCTTAGCTTTTGAGAAACCAAAGTTCTTATTAACATTCAACATTGGATTGTTAGGTCTTGTGAAAATAAGATCTGTATATTTCTTGGCAATCTCCAAAGTATTGTCAGTTGACGAATTGTTAATAACTATGATCTCGTCTGCAAACGACATAGATCTAAGGCAATTATTAAGAATTTTTTCTCCGTTAAATACCGAGACAACTGCAGAAATAGATATTTTTTTCATATTTTTATACCGAAACGTACTATATCCCGACCCAACTCTTTACGTGCTAGAATAAGTAAACTTACAATATAAACTAATACACCAATAAGTATAACAAATATAAGGGATAGCGCGTCCTTAACAAAGATTTCTAAGGATACATAAACCAAAACAATCATCAAAATAGTTGCAAACATTGGTTTATAAATACTCTTTATGAAACTAAATCTGACAATTTTTTTGACCAAATAAATTGTGTATACAATTGTCGTAGTAACCAAAAAAGACGCTACAGAAACACCATTATATCCATATAAATAAATTAAAATCGGAGTAAGAACCCAAATCAATATTGTCCATATTACCATCAGCCGAAGCGTTGTCCTTACTCTTCCTGTTGAATCAAGGACATTGACTAAGATTCCAGAGAAAGATGAGATAATTGCGTTAAGACAGAAAAATATGATACTGAATATTGCAGGCTCCCACTTATTGTTCCATTTTGGATAAAATTCAATTAGATATGGCGCGATAATGATTAATCCAAAAAGAGAAGGAAACATAACTGTACCAATAAAAAACAAAGATTTCTCGATTGCTTTTCTTAAAAAATCAATATCTTCCTGAATTCTTGCATATGCTGAAAATGTTACTTTGGTAACGCTATCTACAACATAGCGGTATATATAAAATGCAAACCTTTGGGCAAAACCCACATACCCAATCTCTGTAAATGTTAAAAAGCGAGTCAGTATCACTGTCAAAAGATCATCTTTTATGGTAGCCAAAATATTCTTTGCCTGAAACTGTAGGCCGTATTTTAAGCTTCCCAAAGAAACTCTGTCTATTCCAATCCCAATTTTCCAAGGAGAAACTAAGTAATAAAACGGAATCCCTAGTAAGCTTGACAACAAAAACGCCCAGGTAAAAGAATTAATCCCGTATCCATTAATAACTAAGGTCACAAGAATAATATTAAAAGCAAGAGACTCAACTATTTGAGGAAAAACTAATTTTCCAAAATTAAGAGATCTTTCAAGAAGAATCGATGGAATAGTTTTGAATGAAGATAAAAATATTGTAAAAACCAAAGCTAAAAGAAGTCGCAGACCATCAGTATTTAAATTAAAAAAATTAGAAAGTGTTCCCTGAAATGCAAAAACTAAAAGAAAAATAAGAAGCGATATTCCTGCTTGTATTGTAAAACTTGTTTTTACATCTTCTTTCCTTAGTTCTTGCTTCTTTTGAATCAAAGCGGCACCCAAGCCAAAATCTGTAAAAAAAGATATTATCCTTTGCATCGCAATAATTACAGTATAAATACCAAAGTCTTTCGGCGGAAGAAAACCGGTAATAACCAAAAAAGTACCAAATGATATGATGTTTAGAAAAAAAGTTCTCGATATCAGTGTAAAAACCCCGCGGACTGATCTCTTGATAATCGAACTATAGTCTAGTTTTTCCATGGTTTTGTTCTCAAAAGTCTCAATATTGACATCAAATCTCCCCAGATTGTCGAGATCAAACGGACTGTTGATCCAGGATTATCTACCCAATGAACTGGCTCTTCATAAATCCTATAACCGCTTTTCTCTGCTATTATCAAAAGCTCTCCGTCAAAAAACCATTCATTGTCTTTTACTTTGGGGATAACATTTTTAACTACTTTCTTCGTAACAGCTTTGAACCCACATTGCGCATCAGTAAAATGCGTTTGGAAAAAAAATTGTATGAAAAAGAAATTTAGGGCTCTTGATGTTAATTCACGAAGCATAGTTCTTCCCTCCACCCTAGCTCCGCGAGCAAGCCTTGAGCCGATCGTTACATCATATCCACTGTCCAATACGCTAATAATTTTAGGTAAATGAATAAGATCCGTAGAAAGATCCAAGTCCATGTACGCACAAATATCACTTTTTGACTCGCTCCATACCCTTTTGACTGCTCTCCCTCTTCCTTTCTGCTCAAGTCTAAAATATGAAATTTCAGGATACATTTGCGTTAGCGAAGATGCGATTATCGGCGTATTGTCCGAAGA
>C687J35174_10006518_pt1 | contig 15215 bp, 9 predicted proteins | sample RifCSPhighO2_01_FD_35174 | JGI IMG/M metagenome (IMG submission 35174) | reverse complement strand
CTATTGCTAGCCTCTGGGGTCGGTGTGAGAGTAGGACTGGATGCTTCCTGGGACGTTTCTGATAAAACTTCCTCTTTGGGAAGCTGTTCAATCTTGCCGTCTGTTCCTGCTTGAGTTGATACGCCCAATACGCTTCCTGCCGTAACTGTTGCTTGAGTATCGGCTAACAAACTTGCTGAATTATTCGCATTATCAACTGCTCTTAGTGCGTAATAATATTCTTTTTCAGCCTCAAGGCCAAAGTTATCCCAACTTACTTCGGCATCCGGAACTCCACCTGTCTCTCCAATTTTATGGGCTCCATCTGCGGTAAAGCTCGGGGTTTCCGAACGGTAAATAAAGACTCTTGAGAAATCCGAATCTCCCGGGTTTTTCCAATTAAGTCTATAAAGCCCCGGCGATACTCTTTCCTTCCAGTAGTCTTGAACCGGAGAAGGGCCGGAAATATCATAGAATGAGGTAGTCTCATCGGATGCCGCACCAGAATTAATCTCGACTCTGAAATAATATTGAACTTGATCGTTTACCTGGGTACCCGTCACCTCAACCTCGCCTGATGCTCCACTAATCGCCGGCCCAAAAGCCACAAAGCTTTCACCCTCTTTCCTAAAGTAAAATTGGGCCGTGGTTGCGGCTGGGTCATCAGAAAGCGCTGAATAAGAAAGTTTAAAAGAATTGCTGTTTATATACTCCCCCAAATCGGATATCGAAACCTGGGGAGATATCGCCATCGCCTGTCTTGGCACAAATCCCCAACCAACTAACAAACTAATTAAGAACGAAATGACTATTAACTTATTTTTTGCCATGTATTTTTCCTTTCTTGAAAGATTCCATATTCAAAATATACCCTCCAAGCTTTAAGATTGTTCCCAGCCACAAGGCTACCAGCGCATAAACCACAATTGATGTATCACTACCTGATGCTGGAAGTTCCGTCGCAGCTCCCAAAACTGCCCCTCCGACGCTTCCGCCAAAGTTAGTGCCTGAGGTTATCCTCACACTTGAGGAAGCAGACGGGTCGCATTCAACATCGCCTAACAGACGCACTCTCAAGAGAGAAAATCCTTCTCCCTTACAAAAGGCCAGATTTTCATAGGTTCCAACAGTTGTGTCCGAGGCAATCTGGGCTTGGTATGTTATTGTTAGGTTAACTCCCTGATTGAGCGTTCCAATGTCCCAGGTCATAACTCCCGAGGCTATTGTTGGGTCGGGCCAAGCAACTGAGTTTACTTGACTCGAGCCGGATACATATGTAAAAGGCGCTGGAAGTACGTCGATAATAGAGAGATTTTGAGTCTGTTGATTCGAATTGTTCTGGATAAGTAAGGTAAATGTAACTACATCCCCGGCATTTGCTGTGGCTTTATCGTTGGATTTTTCTATCGAAAGTCCCAGAATTACTTGCTGATTTCCAAAATCAACAGCTTGTATTTCATCTCCCGAAGAAACTACTACATCGTGACAGTCATTAAGCTCGCTATTTAAAGGATATGTCTGTAGCCAGCCAGCTTGCAGAACTTCACAAACTCTATATGTGCCAGGAGTAAGCTCTTCTAAAAGATAGCTTCCATCCTCTCCTGTTGCTTGCGATGCCTCTTCACCATCAAGTTGTCCATTACCGTTCTCGTCGATAAATATTGTCCAGCCGGAAAGTACTGGCTCTTCGTCATTTTTCTGATTTGCATTTTCATCGTTCCATTTGGCTCCTGAAATTGAACCATTTTGATAATTACCGATATTGCAAGCTATCTCATCACCGGGACTGACAAATATCGGATATTCGTTATCATTATCTATTTCCCCCGATTCCCCGCAGGAGATATTTGACTGATACCAACCCTCGTCAATTGTTTCACTAAGCACATATTCTCCGGTAACTAGGTTCTCAAATATAATTTGACCGTCTTCGTCGGTTATCCCGGTATCGCCACTTAGGTCGATCTCCCATTCGGACAACTCTTCCTCGCCCTCATCTTGTATTCCGTTGGCGTTTCTATCATGATATTTGGTAACTGTTACCTGTCCGCGCTTGGTGTTTTCTATCTGACAGTTCACGGTTTCTCCTGCTCCCACCTCGACCTCTCCGCAGGTGTTGCCTGTTTCATCCCAACCCTCAAGAGGTGTCTCTGTTACAGAGTAAGCACCCGGAGTTACTTCATAATCACGGCTAGCGCCGGTTGAAACTGTTCCTTCACCGCCGTCGGTTATTGTCCCGTCTCCTTCGGCTAAAATCTCAAATTCGGTTTGATCCCCTTCCGGCAGAGTTACTTTTTCGACTACTAAATGGCCTCTTTTCGTATTGGTAAAAGTACAAGTAAGCTCTTCGCCTGCCTGAAGATTGATAGTCGCTGTAGCATTTTCAAGACTTCCCTGACTATCATCGCTACAGGAAATCGAAGTCAAATCCCAACCCGACGGAACTATCTCGGTTTCGCTATATTCCCCAGGAAGAAGATATTGACTTGTAAGAGTGCCTCCGTCTGTAATCTGGCCGGAAAGTACACCCTCGAATGTAAAGTTTTCAGGGTCTTCCGCAGGGTCCGTAACCTTTGCAATTGTAATTAAACCGAGTTTGGTATTGGTAAATGTACAGGTGACGGTCTCGCCTGCCTGAAGGTCAATTAGAGATGGGTCGCTTTGGTCGGAACAAGTTGCGTTGGTTTGCTCCCATCCTTCCGGAACAATTTCGCTTAGTGAGTAGGTTCCTGTCGGAATAGGTCCGCTGTCATAAGGATTATCTTCATCAGTCAGGCCAAAGTCCTCAGTCCAGCTTGGATCGAAGGTAAAACTTGTGGTATCCCCGCTTGGGTCGGTTACTTTATCGACCACGATATTGCCCATTTGCGAGTTTATAAAGGTACAGGAAACAATACTTGTATTATCAATCTCAATTCCGGTTATACCTTCTCCCGCAAATGTTCCGTTATTTAAAGCCCCTGTACAGCTTGCATCAAGTAAGCTATATCCCTCTTGAGGAGTCTCACTTACCGCATAAGTACCGGCAGAAAGTGTTACCGCTTCAGTTAACCCATTTTGGTCGGTTACCGAAGATGTTCCGCCTATATCAAAGCTCCAGTCGCTAGCCGGTGTCTGATCGTCCGTTGAGTCAACATTTCCATCAGCATCTATAAGTTTAGTTACCGTTATTGTTCCTCCACAAAGGGCTCTAACTAAGTCTGCCAATACACTTCCGAGTGAAGAAATATCTCCCGTAACTACATCTACTGCGTTTATATCTGTAATTGTGCCCGGAGGAACTACTATGTCATTTGTTCCTGTTATGGCTTCAAGACTTGCTAAATTCAACCCTCCACTTGTACCGCTTGAGTCAATTCCGATTGCGAGAATTCTCGTACCGCTTGATTTAATTAAGTTTGCAGCAACGATCGCATCACTAAGGTCGCTTAATGGACCATCGCTCTCAGTAGGGTTTCCGTCAGTGATTATTAATATAAGAGCGCCTGAGCCCACCATGCCATTCGCAGTCGTTAAGGCAGCTTCCCAGTTAGTATATTCCGTTGCTCCTGTGTGCCCAATGCTATTAATGGCATTTAATACGTCAGTTTTATTTGATGTAGGAGCTAGTGAACTAATAACAGTCGTGTCAAAATCTATTACACCTATCTGGGTGGGAGTTCCCGGCAAAAGGGAATCCACAAATGAGTTTGCCGAATTCTTTACAGTTGTAATATCCCCGTCGCTCATGCTGTCAGAGCTATCAAGGACTAAAACTATAGTGCCTACACAGGATTGGGGAAGGTCGGGGTTATCGGCTACGTTGTAACTTACGGTTACTGAGTCGGAACAGTTATTATTTCCTTCGTTAGACTCAGACTCAAGTCCATCGGGATCTACTTGGCATTTGTTGCTTCCCCCACTTCGCGGGTTATTAAACGTTCCAGTAGAAGTCGGAGTTGAGGTTATAGAAAGGCTAAAGGAGCCGCCAGCTGGAATAGTAAGTGTACCATCAGCATCACAGTCTAAATCATCACCATTGTCAATATCGCAGTCAAATCCGCCCGTTACTCCACCAGAGGTTAAGACGCTTATATTTGAAGTTGGAGAATAATCAAAGTCATTTGAATCCGGCAAGTTGTCCTGAAGGACGTCCTCATTATTTGCAAAAACCGCCGACCCGCTGCCATTATTTGTGGCTGTTAATGTCCAGGTAAAAGGAGTGTTTATAATTGCATTCCCACCAACGTTGTTGGTTTTGGTAACTACCAAATCCGGCTGAGGAGCTGCAGTGTAAGTAACAACGGCTCTGATTGCCCCGACTCTGACGTTCGTATTACCGATTTTTAATACACCAACCTCAAGATCGGTGCTACCACTCTTTACAAAATCAGGAATATTAATCGTTTGGTTTCTCGCAGTACAACCGCTAGAGCTGGTAGTTGCAAGGTTAACCCCGGAGTCAGTATTGGTTGAGCCGACCCTAACAAAGGTTTGGTAAGTGCCACCTATCGTGCCAGATGCCACATCCCAGACGAAAACCTGAACACTTGTGATTGTACTTCCATCTGGAACTGAAGACAAACCAATATTCACAGATTCTCTGTTTCCATTATTATTGCTGGCGATATTATCCGAACCATCACTACTGCCACAGCTCACTGAGCCAGTTTCATCTACATCGCCTTCATCGCCGTTCCATTGTGTGTAAAATCCCTGCCCGCTGGGGAAAAGAGTAGTCGTGTCCGTATCTGTAAAAGTTACTGTTGCTATAATCGTTCCGTTCAAATCAAAAGCTTCAACCAAATAATCAGGCCTGTAATTTCCGTCGAGTTGGTAAGTGTAGGTGAAGGCTCCATTTTCATTGGCTGTTATTTGGTCTTCGTGGCTGACCGGAGGCTCATTTTCGGAACTTATCACAAGATTATATGTTTCGCTTGGCGTAAATCCGTTTCCAAAAATTAATACAGAATCTGTCGGAGCATAGTCAGGTTTGTCTGTGGTTAGCGATACTGTTCCCAGCTCGGTAATATCAAAGCTAAAATCAGGAAGTGTTGAGGCCAAAGTGTTCTCCATCACAACTACCGCAAGAGTTCCCTCTTCAGGCTCAGCGGGGACAGCTTCAGGCGTAGGTGAAAGCTGACTTTCCGTAGATTCAGCTTGCACCTGCTCATCCCCCTGAGAAGGGTTTTCTTCGCTTGCAGGTGTTTCTTCGGGAGCTAACGTCTCAGTCGGGGTTACATCTACACTCTCTTCATTTAAAACTTCCTCTGGTGTTTCAGAAACTTCTTCGCTGGGCGTGGGAACCACCTCAACCGTCGGTTCCGGTTCCAATGATGGTTCGGGTGTGGGAGTTTCTTCGGGGGCTGGTGACGGAGATTCTTCTGGCGAAGGCGTAGTCTCTTCTATTTGAGTAACTTCAGGAGTCGGTGTTTCTTCCTGAGAATATACGGATAACGGTGCTATAAGGGAATTAAGAAGCAATGATAACATCGCCAAACCGCTGGCAACTTTATGGAACAGCTTATTTTTCATAAATATGGGACAGGAAATTAGAACAGTAACGGGATTTATATCACTATTATAGGGCTTTGTCAAGTCCTGAAGTAAAAACTAATAGTTTACTTGGTTAGCAACTACTACAAGACGCTTTAAAGTCGTCCCCGGAGGATAACAAGTTTGCAAAGTTAAAGTGTTACTTTCACCGATTTTCCCTAAGTATTCGATCGCTTCCGGTGCAACCACTTTTACATAATCGACGGAATATTTAATTCTTTGCCCTTTATAAAAAACGTCGATTTCATCGCCTTTTTCCAGCTTTCCCAAAAGATAAAAAACAGCGTTATACCGGCCGACGTTATAAAATGCATCGGTAGAGTGGGCAAATAAATAAACATTTCCCGGCTCTCCGGGATAGGCCGTTCCCTGTGCGTGAGCAACACCCTTTTGCAATACAGGTAAATATACATTTTTGTCTTGCGGGTCTATGTTTGCAAATACTGGCGCGACCGCCGCAATTTTAGGAATCACTATAGAAAAGTCGGTATTGGGTGGAGTTAATTTTTTTTCTTTCGTCTCCGCTTGCGGATAGAGTGAGTATTTAACATCCCTAACCTCGCTAACCCTATATTTAATCTCTTCTTTAGCGACCGGACCAAAAGTGAAAAAAAGAATTGCTAAGGAAACCAAGATGAGTATGCTACCTACTATATTTAATATCTTTGAAAATTTCCTCATTGACCTTAATATTAAGAGTTTTGCAACAAAAATTCTATCAAAGGTAGTTAGTAGCTACGGGCTAGAAAGGAAGCGATAAAGGGACATCAGACTCACCCTTCGCATATTTCTGTAAAACATATGCTGCTGGAAACAGATAGTTACCGTCGTTTTTTGCTATTGCCCAGGCATCAGCTTCCTCTGTCCTTGTGTGAAATTGGTACGAAAGAGCACCTAAAATTTGTGGGTCTTTCAAATCGTTAAGTGCCTGATACACCCCTGCATAAGTATTAGCTTGTAGTTCGGGACTACCAACCGTTCCTTGGTCACTTACCGCATCGCCATTTGCAGCTCCAAATTCCTCAATAAGCAATGGTTTTTGAGTCTGTAGCTCAGTTTTTACTTGGGTTATGAAATTACGCGTAAAGACATACGGGTCAGGGTATTTGTGCAAAAAATTTTCATTGTCATCAAAACCATACATGTGCAATGAGTAAAAATCTACAAAATCTTCAAACACACGCCCCTCACTATACGCATCCCAATTCAAAATTGCCTCATTGTCTTCATCCCTTTCCCCAATATCGACCGCCCACCAGCCGACGGTTAGGCGTGTCTCGGGATATCTGGACCGAATTCTCTCGGCAGCAGTTCTTAGAATTTCAACGTTCTCATCGTTAACAACCGGTTCATTATAAAGGTCAACACCATACACAGCCGGGTGCAATAAAACACCGCTGTCTATAATGTAACCTTGCACAAAATCAAGATACTTTGAGTTAATATTTCTTTGATATATCGTCGGGCTTTCTATAAGAATCAGAGCCTGAATATTTTTGTCATGCATTTTATCTAATACATTCTGCCACTGCTCCTTTGAATAAATCGACTCTGAATTGCTAAAAGCGGGAGTCCCGTTGGTAATTCTAAACATAGTAATTCCCAACCGGAAAGCAATATCTATCAAATCTTCGCCGTCGTCATTCACAATGTAATTTTGCGAGGCAGGTAGAAGCTGGCTCATTTCCACATTCACGCCGTAAAAAAGAGAGGTTTTGGTTTGACTTTCTTCAGGTAGGTCCAACGGCGTATTAACAACTAAAGGCTCGATTTGAAGTTCTGCTTTATAAAAGTAATTCACTATGTTCTGTCCATATAAAGAAAGACCAATAAAAACAATCACCAAAGCTACTAAAGAAAGCGCCAATAATAAAATCTTTGATTTCTTAATCTTCATACAAATTGGGCATACTATTATATCTTGCAAGCTTCACCAAGACTCAATTATACCCAAAATACTCTGGTTTTGTAATTTTCACGAATATGGTATTTTGAGTTCAAAATCTCTTATGAGAGCTTGCAAGCTCGAGTAAGAGGAGTTTATAATACCGCACATGAGCTTAATAAGAGAGAAACTGCTTCCTTACCCATTCCTTTACAAAAAATATGACAAAGTATGTTTTCTATATGAAGAATACATTCGTCTCCTTCCCTTTAAATACTACCATCTTAAAGCTCTTATAAAAAAAAATAAAAGGAAGACTATTCTTTCTTATCCAGAAAAACCTGTCTACTACCACCTGCTTTATCAAATTTGCCACTTCAACGGTTTTACTATAACCAATAAACCACAAAAAGCGGATTGCTTTATCCATTTTGAGGATACCACCTACAGGAAGTATGATCTGGTCATTAGAAAGATTGCCGAAAAGAATAGGGTGATAAACTATCGCTGCTGGGACATCAGTAAAAAAAGGGTTGAAAAAGTCCATAAGCAGGTTTTTGGATATAACCTTTCAATTGACCCACAAGCCCATAGAGGCAATTACCTCAGAAAAGGAAATTTAAACACACTACATGATGGAGTTGTCCTCAGCTATCCTGAAGAACCACGCAAAGGATACGTATATCAACGGCTGGTTAATAACATAAAAAACGGGGAAGCTTGTGATATAAGATTACCTATTTTTGGAAAGATCATCCCTTTTGCATATCTCAAATATCGACCCCCCGAGCTAAGATTTAGCGATAAATTCAAGCGCGTATATATTGTTAAGCCAGATAAGGTAATTACAAATAATGAATATAAAAAAATCTTAGAGTTATGTCACAAAATGGGACTGGACTACGGGGAGTTAGATGTATTACGAGACAACGACACTAAGAAGTTATTTATTGTTGATGTCAACAATACACCGGCAGGACCGTCATTATACTTTCCGATGAAAGAAAAAATTAGAGCAATCTGGTTGATGTCCGATGCTTTCCAGCAAGCTTTCCTGTAATTTCTCGACTCCTGCTGCAACTGAATATGTTAAAAAAAATATTTTCGCGGGTCATGAGTGACTCATTGTATAGAAACTCCCTATATCTCATGGCAAGTACGGTGGTAACTGCAGGCTTTGGATTTATATTTTGGATTCTAAATGCGCGTCTATACACGGCCGAAGAAATTGGTATAGCGACAACAATTATCTCGGGAACAGCCTTGATTGCCCAGTTTAGCCTACTGGGTTTAAAAAACGGCATAATTAGATTCCTGCCTGAGTCTAAAACAAAAAATAACAAAATTAACACGGCTTCTAATATCGTAACGATTGTCGCCCTAGCTTTATCTTCTTTATATATCGCTTTGTTGCCGCTGCTTTCTCCAAAACTTCTTTTCTTGCGCGGCAATGTTGTATACGCTTTCCTATTTATTATATTTGCCCTGTCTTTCAGTCTGAATCAACTTCAAGAAGGGATTTTTATTGCACATCGGTCAACAAAGTATCTGCTTTTTAAAAACGTATTGTGGGGAATTATAAAAATAGCTCTCCCAATTTTATTAGTGGGTTTTGGCGCATTCGGTATCTTTTTCGCATTTTCCCTCGGCAGTGTAATATCGTTCCTGTTAGGTCTTTATTTTCTTATAAAAACATTTAATTATACTATTGCACCTGTTATAAAAAGCGATGTAATAAAAAAAATTGGAAGGTACTCGCTTGGAGACTATCTGGGTATTTTTTTTGCCGAAGTGCCTTATTTTGTTATTCCACTTCTTATTATCAATCACATCGGAGCAAAAGAATCTGCGTATTATTATATCGACCTTCAAATAGCCACCTTTCTTTTTATGATCCCTGTTACGATAAACCAATCGTTATTTGCGGAGGGTTCTAATGATGAAAAAAATTTAAAAAGGCATATGAAAAAAGCTTTTCTGGCAACGGCGTGTCTTATGATCCCCGCAATTTTGATTACGGTTACATCAGGCTATTTTGTCCTAAATATTTTTGGGAATCTTTATGCTGAGCAGGGTTTGTTGTTGCTGCGACTATTGGCAGTGACTGGCTTTTTTATAGCAATTAATGATACCGGGAGCACCTACCTACATATCAAGAAAAAAATAAAAGTATATGTAGTCCTGAATTTCATCTCGGCATTATTATTTGTTTCATTGAGCGTCATTCTACTGCCTCTCAATCTTTTTGGTATAGGTCTTGCCGCCTTGATAAGTAAAGGGTCAATCTCNCTAGTTTATCTTTTCCTTCTAAGAAAAATATTTCTGTAAACTTTTTCATANTTGTTTGTAANTTCCTCCCAGTTATATCTTTTAACTTCAATTAGGGCATTTTTTACAATACTCTCGCGAAGTGAAGAGTCATTGCAGAGGTTATAAATTGCCCGAGCCATATCCTGCGGGTTTTGTTTAACTAACAGTCCATTGATTTTATCTTTAATAGTATTTCTCACCGCGGGAATATTGGTAGCAACCACCGGAGTTCCTGTCGCCATTGCCTCAATAACTACCGTTCCAAACGATTCGCTGACTGAAGAGAGAATAAAAACGTCGGATGTATTATAAAGTTTTTGCACCTGGGCAGGAGAAACGCTTCCCAGCATGAATACATACTTGCCCAATTTTAACTTTTTTATCAGGCTTAATATTTCCTCTCGCTTCTCTCCGTCCCCCGCAATTCTTAGAAGTATATTCATTTTATATTGATAAATACAAACAGAAAGCGCTTCGAGCAAAAGCGGCACATTTTTTTGCACGGAAAGTCTCCCCACAAAAAGCAGTCTTATCGGATTATGCAGTGTCTTTTTTCGATTTTTAGCTGCCTTGAAGTAAGTGCCATTAGGAATAACTGTAATTTTGTTTTTTTTGATATCGTATTTTTCGCTAATTAATTTTTTATAGTAATCGGTCAAAACCGTAATGGCATCAGCACCTTTGATAACATGACTCAAGAAATACTTTTTATAAAACGGTAGCAAAACCCCCATGGGACCTGAAGCACCAACGTCCAAATGAATATGGGCCAGATAGGGCAAACCGCGTAATTTACATATAAGAAATGTAACTTCTGACAATATTGCCTGTGATATATGAAGGTGTATAACCGAATCTCGGGGCAAAAGCAGCAATCGAATCGGTAATGATGGCATTATCGGGGTATGAGCCACCTCAAAACTTTTTAGGTAACGCACAACAAGTTTGTCGGTGGAAGGTATTTTGTCTTTGCCACAACCTATGTCTGAAGTGATCACTTCTACCCCATACCCTCGTTTTGCAAAATTTTCCGCTAGGTTTTTCGTTCGATACTCCATTCCCCCGACATGCGGGGGATAATATCCGGTAACATGAACAATTCTCATAAGTCTAAAAGTAAATACCCGAAAAGCCATTATTGAAAATTAAGTCTTTGTTTTCGTCCAAAAAATTCAAAGGAAACTTTATTATTAAAGGTCTGTCGACCGATATAACGGTCTTACCCAGAAGATTGAAATAACCGGCATAGAAATATGCGCCTTTGCGAATTGTCTGGGGAAAATTACCACTTAACGTATAGATTGGTCCGTGTGCCAAAAGCCTGTCTTTCGTTACGGGGTCTGCCTGCACTGTATAATCCTGGGCCATATTATCCGACAGCCATTTAATAGACGATGCCTCTTCTTCGTGTACATAGTAAGCATCGTAATAAATACCGCTATCTCTAAGATGTAGTTGTGGATAATACCCTCCGGAGGCCTCTGAAAAAAATCCAGACAGACTCCAAAAAAATAATACGGATACTGTTCCCACCAAAAACATTTGTTTCGCTTCTCCGATTTTTTTAAAAAGAAAAAGGCTACCTAAAACCACAGGTAAACCTAAAAGGATTAGCTGCTGTTGAAACAATCTCAGTAAGCCGTAACTTAAAGACACGCCAGGAAGAATTACCATAAGAGCAATTAAAAAAACACCAGCAAATGAGGCAATAACATATTCGGCGTCATACTTATTTTTAGTCTTCAAGTAAAGCATCCCAAAAATTCCTAAAGCAATTAAAATCTGAATAAATTTAGCAAAAAATTGTCTGGAAAAATAATTAAACTTAAACACATCGACTCCGGCATTTTTTACAAGATTCCCCAAACTTGTTAGTGGAAGAGTTACATTAGGCACAATTTCGGGCTCATATCCGGAATAAGTGCTCGGTTCATAGAATCCCTGTACATTTTCCTCTTTTGCTTTCTCAATTGTAGTTTTCAAATAGTTATCTAGAAATTGTCTATCGTCAATCTGATAGGAAAAAAATAAACTGTAGGCAATATCAATACTTTTATTTTCTGACTTAAAGATGTTTCCTACATTGACGACTGCGCGAGATATGGTTTCCACCACATCATTTGAAGTTTTTGTGAGCAGTCCGTTCCAAACCAGAGTCAAAACAACCAGTGTCCAAATAAGAACTATCGGAATACGTTGTATCTTGGTCATCTTATTAGCTTTCTTAAAAACAAAAATTTTCTTTAGATATTTTCTGAAAATGCTTCTTATCAATCTGGTTCTTATGACGAAATAGCCTAAATATGTAGTAAGAAGTAACAAGATAGCTATGTAGTTCGTCGAATAATGAGAAACAACCATGCCAAAACTATAAAGGAGAAGTAAGATGTATTTCCCTTTAATTTTTTCCCGTCTGAACAAAACATAAAGCAGGAGTGAAAAAAAGAGTAAGGCAATTTCCTGTCTATTTAACATTGGCATGTCATTTAGAAAAGTAGGAAATGCCAAAAAGTAGAAAGAAGCAATAAAAGCCAGATACTCTGTTGTGTATTTTTTTAGAAATAAATAAACAACAACAGGAGAAAAAGCAAAGATAATTTGAAATATGACTTTATATATGTATATGTCGTTTANGCTAAGAAAGTTGGANAGAATTGTAGGCAAGATTGTAATACTAAGACATGCGTTATAAGCATCTTTATATAAGCCAATATTCCANAATTGGTTTTGTTTGGTTAACTGAAAAATATANTATTCAAATTGCACATCATGCCCGGATAAATGCCAGCCTCTGAGNGATGTTATAAGAAGGAGTGAAAGTCCAATGAAATACAAAGCAGTCGGAAAAATTCCCTTTACTACTTTATCTCTAAAAACAGCCAGGGCAAAAACATATAGACCAATACCACCAAGAAGCACCATTGTGGGGAAATTTCCTCCGCCGTTATTGAGACTTATTGAACCAAAGACGGAAAGTACTGGAAAAACAAAAACTATCAACCCTAAAATAATATCCAAACCTTTAATTCTTCTAACATGTTTCCTGCGAAAATTCGCAGCAAAAGCTTTGATTTTCTGAAAAGGATTGACCCACTCTCTTGAGTTAAAAATCTCGTACCTATATTTAAATAACCCGATCACAAAAAGTAGTAAAAGCAAAATATCAAGACTTATTACTAAAGGCATTTTTGCAAGAGGATAGACAACGCCAAATTTGGGAAGAAAAGTATTAGCTCCCAAACCTACCAGCATAATAAGCGCGACACTCAAACCAACTACCAATGATATTGTCTCCCAAAAAGATTTTTGCTTTATTCCCAGAATCAACAGGAAAAGTGCGCCAGGAAGAATAAGTAAAAAAAACAAAGAAAAGAAACTGTTAAGCAAAAATCCTTGAATGGGCATTAGCACTAAAACATTGGTTAGGAGAATAATAAAAAATGTGAATGGAAGTAACAGATACATATTAGCTCAAAAGTTTTTCAAAAACTTCATTAGTGGCGCTTACCTGCTTACTCCACAAGTAGTTTGCTTTTACTTTTTCAAAACCCGCCTTCCCCAAGGAATTTGCTAAAGAATTATTCTCCAAAATCCTAATAATCGACTTGGCAAGTTGAGCAGTATCTCCTGGAGGAACAAGGAAACCCTCTTTACCGTGAGTAACAACATCCGGTATACCCCCTACATTTGTTCCTATAACAGGAGTGCCGTGCGCCATCGCTTCAATTAAAACCTTTCCAAAACTTTCATTCAAAGAGGGAAGAACAAAAACATTTGACTGCTTAAACATTTGGTTTAGTTTTTGCCCATACAGCGAACCTGTAAATACAACATTTCTTTCTATCTTTAAATCTTTTGCAAGTTTTTTGTAGTCAGAAAGTGCATCTCCGTCGCCAACTACAGTTAGCTTTACATCTTTTACCCGACTTCTAACCGCTACAAATGCCTTTAGAAGGTACTCAAGCCCTTTGTAGTTTTGCGATTTCGCAAGACTTGCAACAAACAAAACAATTTTAGTTTCAGAAGTTTTTTTTATTAATTTTCTAACAGCATCCACACCGGGATTTATTGTTAGGCTTTTGTCTTTACGATTTTTCAAAAAAACATTCCTAATATAATCAGAAGAACAAATAATAATTTTTGCCTTGCGAAGGACATAGTTCAGGAATACGTTTTCATAAATAAAAATAGGAATATTAAATATTGAATTTTTCTTTAACATGCTTCCGCCGTGATATGTTAAAACATAAGTTATTTTGTGGCTAACCAGCGCCGCTATATCTGCTATAAACGGCACAGGAGTATGAGCGTTAATAAGAATTGGTTGTTCCTCTTTAACAATCTTCTTTATCTGAAAGTACCAAAAAGGATTAACGGGGGTGTTGGAAAAAGTAAAAAGTACCGGCAATCGGTAAATTTTAATTCCATTCAGACTTTCTTTCTCTAGCCTTTTTTTATCTTGGTTCGTCGTTACAACACTAACGTCCCAACCATATTTTTCCTGTAATCCCCTGGCAATTTTATAAACATACTGCTCCGACCCTCCGGTGTGCGGGAAAAAATATGGACAGACAAACATAACTTTTTTATTTTTTTTCATTGATTATCGGTCAAACTCGCCTGAGGCTACTACAAGCTCGGAGTTTGTCAGATATTTTACATTTTTTCTGTTGGCGATATAGGAAAGTACATTTTCAAGTTTATCCCATTCAGAGCTTTCCTCTATTAACCATGAGTGACCCCAAAAATGGTATATACCTCCCTCCTCAAGAACATGATCAAACATACGTTTGGCAAGGTGCTGCCAGTCTGAGTTCCTAATAAATTCACCAAGGTTCCACTTTGAGAATTTGGCATTTTTAAATATATCGCGGTAGTGCCGAAAGGCGTGTATCGAAGTCCCACTTACCAAAAAATTCTCGGGTATGGAAAAGCAATATTCATCAATTGTGCGGGCATATTTAAAACCGACTTCTTTAACTAATTTTTGAATTTTATTATTATGCCTACCGCCAGGATAACAAAAGCTAATTATTTCTTTTCTTAAAAGAGTCTCGAGATATCGCTTCGAACCAATAATCTCCTCTTTTGCCTCAGAAATACCGATATTTGCCGGCATCTTGTATTCCTTTCCCCTAAGGGCTCTAAAGATTTTCATAGTTAACTTATACCAAACGGTTGACAAATCCCTGGGTAAAAGCGGGTGGGTTAAGGTGTGTGCCCCAATTTCAAAATCCTTACCAATGGCAACTATCTGTCTATCAGTCAAAAGGTCTTTTTTGAAGAAATCACGATTTTTTGGCGTAATATAAAATGTACCCTTTACTCCGTACTTTTTAAGTAAACTTGCGACCTTAATATCAAGCTTGTGGCCGTCATCCCAACTGGTTGTCACAATTATTTTTTTCATTTAATCGTTCTGTGGTATATCTCTAAAAGACCTGTTACATTTTTTTCCCAGCTTTCCTTCGCAGTTGTGGTACGAAGAGAATAATCAATCATTGCG
>C687J35174_10006516_pt1 | contig 15219 bp, 17 predicted proteins | sample RifCSPhighO2_01_FD_35174 | JGI IMG/M metagenome (IMG submission 35174) | reverse complement strand
GATGTGTACAATGTTCCTTCTGCGCTTTGTTCGGTAAGTTGCTCTCTGACATATTCCAACACTTTAGCTAGATCTATGCCGGCACCGATTTTTTCACTAGCTGCCTTGCTTAGTCCCGCAAATTTTTTTCTATCAACCCCACATTGTTCTGAATAAGTTGCAAGTTTAACAGCCGCGGCATGCAATCTGGTCTTTATTTCTCCCGTCCCCTTAGCCCCGGCCTTTACTATGCCTAACACTTGAGCGTAGGATAAGATTAACCCTTCTAGGGCCAGACCACTTGTGGCGGGGTCAGTCTCATGGGCCTTCAATTTGCTTTCAATGACAAATAGCAAATCATCAAGCTCTTCTTCTCTTGTGGCGCCTCTTTCCGCTGTCGCTTTACCTTTTGTTTCCATATTGGTTATTATAGGCTTGGGGGTATTGTATAACATCGTCTACCCTTTCACCATAGGTTTTATGCGGGATACCGGAATCGAACCGGTGACACCAGTTTGGAAAACTGGAGTTATACCATTTAACTAATCCCGCTCCTTATCATTCGGGGCGCCGAGAATCGAACTCGGTCCGTCTGCTCCCAAAGCAGATATACTACCGGTATACTACGCCCCGCCTTCGCCAAGGCTACGGCGGGCAGGCCCGTAACCTTAACTTGTGGCTATCCTAACATAAAAATTGTAGAATGGCTCTGTTTGCGGGCCATCGGATAGTGGTAGTCTATGCGCATGGGGTGCGTATGGCGGCAGTTCGATTCTGCCTGGCCCGATAAATCAAGGCGTGTGGTAGACTTTATGTATTATGAAAAAGCCAACAGGAAAATCTTTGGCCCTTGTTTCTTTGGACAGCGTTAACCGATCTATCCGCATTGTGCGTGGTCAGCAGGTTATCCTAGATTCGGATATTGCTGCACTCTATGGCGTGCCGACACGAGCCTTGAATCAGGCCGTCGTACGCAACCGCGAACGCTTCCCCACGGACTTTATGTTCCGACTGGGGAAAGAAGAGTTTCGAAATTGGAGGTCACAAATTGTGATATCCAATCCGAGAGCTAAGATGTCGGTTCGGCAGGCACCCTACGCCTTCACCGAGCAAGGGGTGGCCATGCTCTCCAGCGTGCTCCGGAGTAAGCGGGCCGTTCAGGTAAACATTGCGATAATGCGTAGCTTTGTAAGGATGCGTAAGGTGCTTGCTTCACAAGGCTTGCTGGACCAAGTCGAGGAGTTGAAAAGCAGATACGGCAGGAACTTTAAGAACGTATTCGAAGCAGTGGAAGAATTTCGCTCCCTCTTCGAAGCAATTTATATGCTTATGTTACCCAAAGAAGGGCCTCGCTCACCAATCGGTTTTATTCAGGATGATGCGAAAAAGTAGGCGCATGATTCAAAATTCGCAAAATTTGCATACCCATACTTGGCTCTCGGATGGCAAGATGACACACCGGGAGACGCTTGATGTGGCTCTCGCCAATGGGTGCAGTGTGGTGGCTTTCACCGATCACGATGTTTTGCCGAATGACGAAACACTTGCTGAACTTGAGAGTTTGCGCGCTCACGCCTGCAAGTGGGTGATGGGGATTGAGATATCAACCACCGACCCGCATATGATTGGTTTGTTCGTGGATCCGCGCAACGGTGCGCTCATTGAACACACGCGAGTGATGAAAGACACGCGAATTAAAAAAACGGAAAATGTGGCAAGCAATTTGGCCAAGCTCGGTTTCGAAATAACAGCCAAGGAAATAATTGATTTGGCGGGTGAAGGTTCCGTGGGCAAGCCTCACGTGGTAGAAGTGCTTATGAGCAAGTCAAAGAATGTGGCACTGTTGCGAACGTTTATAAAAAAAATGGAAGAGGCAGCCAAAACGGATACCGATTTAGCTCGTGATTACACAGAAGCATTGGAAGGAAGTCAGCGAGCTGGCCTTGGGCGTTTCGTGTATCCAATCTTTTTACGTAAGAACTCTTTTGCGGCGGGCGTTTACGAGGACTACGATGCTTCGCCATCGATTGAACAAGCGGCAACTTTGATTCGCAATGCTGGTGGTGTGGCCGTTATCGCTCACTGGCATACGAGCAAAAAGACTTTGCCTCTCGAAAAGCTCGAGCAACTTTTGCGCGACAAAGTAATTGATGGAGTCGAAACCGTGTGGGGTTTGAGCGCCTATGGCACAAGCGGCGAAGATGAAATGCGTGCTGATAGACGTGCCGTTACCGAAATTGTTGAGAGAACTGGTGCCCTTGGCACACCCTCACTTGATGCGCACAAGAGAGAGGACTACGAACTCTTCGGCCGTCAAACCTTCTTCGCCAAGGAAACTGTGGGTATGGTAGAGAAGCTTATAGCAACCTCCGGCGTCTCCACCAAGTTCTCAAGTCTATGAAAGCGCGGTCGTGGGTAGAGATTGATACGAAAGCCCTCAAGCATAACCTAGGTGCATTTCGTAAGGTGGTTCGAACGAGCAAGATTATGGCCGTGGTTAAGAGCAATGCTTATGGCCACGGGATGGTGGAGTGCGCAAGGATACTTACACAGGCGGGCGCGAGTTGGTTTGGGGTTGATGACATAAACGAAGCTTTAGATCTTAGACGAGCAGGTCTTAAGTTGCCCATACTCGTATTAGGCTACACGCTCTCTAGCAGATTCCCAGAGGCAGTGAAACATAAGATATCCCTTACCGTTTCAAGTATTGAATCATTGAGACATTGTTTGCAATCCGCCAGCTGGCGGAGCAAATTAAAAATCCACCTCAAGCTTGAGACTGGCTTGAATCGTCAAGGAATCACAGAAAATGAACTTGCCTCTATGCTAGTGTTTTGCAAAAGACTGCAATACCGAAAGATTAAAATCGAAGGAGTCTATTCACACTTTGCCGCGGCGGAATTGGCAGATCAGAAAAAATACAAAGACTATTGCAACAAGCAGATGGATAATTTTGAGCGTATGGCTAAACTGTGCGAAACCGAGCTTGGCACAGTTTTGATAAAACACATGGCCGATACAGCGGCGGCCGTTTGGCTACCCCGTTCGCGCTATGACTTAGTGCGCGTGGGCATTGGGCTTTATGGCCTTGATCCAACATCCGAAGTTTCTCGTCCCCTCTCCCGAGGTCGGACCTTGGGATCCCTTAAGGTCCGACCTCTGATCCCGGCCCTCTCTTGGTATTCAATCGTCACCCAAGTAAAGGAGGTGAAGAAAGGCGAACCGGTTGGATACAACCTCACCGAGCGAGTTAAGCAAGACTCGCAAATTGCGATAGTGCCAGTGGGCTACTGGCACGGTTACCCTAGAGCCCTGTCGGGCTCGGGCGATCGCCATCTTGGCGGTGTAGCCCTGGTCAAAAATAAAAAGTGCAAAGTGATAGGTCGCGTGTGTATGGACATGATGATGATTGATGTAACCAATGTTCCCGGTCTTAAGCCCGGTGACGTTGTCACATTAATCGGTCCTAAACTTTCAGCCGAAGAAGTGGCCACGAAAGCCGGCACGATAAATTACGAACTCGTCACTCGCATCAACCCGTTCCTACCCCGTTACTTTGTGTGAAGACTAGCCTACTATCTCTCGGATTTTCTTGATGATCTCCGCGAAGGAGAAATGGGCTTTGACTAAGTAATCAGTGGCGCCGAGCTTCTTGGCTTTATCGATGTCTTCCTCTTGACCCAGGTTGGATAGAATAAGTACTGGGATGTCTTTAAGCCGCTCTTGTTTCTTGATTGACTCTAGGATTTCGTAGCCACTCATGCCGGGTAGGATGAGGTCGAGTACGATGATATCTGGACGTGGTCCGGTCTCGAGTAGGCCAAGTGCTTCCTTGCCTGTGGTTGCGCTCTTTACCACAAAACCTTCGGCTTCTAGTTTTTGCCCTGCGATTTCGCGAAGGAAGCGGTCATCCTCAACTATCAGTATGCTCTTGCGAGCGCCAGGTGTTGCCGCACTCGAATTTGAAGTTTGGTTTACTGGTGTCGGCGTTGTGGCTACCGGCGGGGGGTTAGTTGTTGTGGGTGCTGTAGATACGGACACGTTACCTGCGCGCAAAACCTCGGCAACCTTCTCGAGTACGTCACTTGAGTCAAAGATGGCTTTAATAAGGAAGTCGCGCACTCCAAGAGCTCGAGCCTTTTTGATCTGTTCGGCATCGTCTGAATTAGAGAGGGCAACAACGGGGATTAGTTTAAGTGTCGCGTCCTTGTTCATCTCCTCAAGCACTTCAAGTCCGTTCTTAATTGGTATCAAAATGTCGAGCAAGACAAGGGCTGGTCTCTCGCTTTTGATAATCTCAAGAGCTTTGGCACCATCTTCGGCCCCAAGGGCAGTGTACCCCGCGCCAGTGAGTTTACTCATCAAAATCTCTCTCAAAATGACGTCGTCCTCGGCAATCAAGATTTTTTGTCCCATGTTACTATTGTAAAGGTATTGTAAGTATTATACAAATGCCGGCTGTGATTTGCCATCATTATCTCTTGGAGCGTCAGATAAATTGATGGTGAATGTAGCCCCATCCCCTTCTTTAGAGACACAGGTAATGGAGCCGCCGTGGGCCTCTATTATGTGTTTAGCGATGTATAATCCTAAGCCGGTGCCGGTAGTACGTACGCGCTTGGCGTTTTCAGCCCGATAGAATTTGACAAATAACTTAGCTTGATCACCTTGTGGTACGCCGATGCCGTGGTCGGTTATGGTGATAGTTACCCCGGTATCTCTTGCTTGGGTGGTTATAGCTACACTTGATCCAGACGGTGAGTAATCAATGGCATTGTCGATAATATTGGATAGGGCTATGCCTATGCGCTCTTTGTCGAGAGTAATCATTTTGCCCGGGGTCTTTGTGTTTTGTTCGATACGAATCTGTCGCGTGCTCGCCTTCTCTTGATGATCGGCGATAATTTGTACAATCAGCGCGCCAATATCTACTGGCTCAAACTTGTAACTAAACTTGGCTTGCTCAACTTTTGAGACATCAAGGATATTGGAGACTAAATCAATCATCTGCTCGTTTGTGGCAAGGCCTTTCTTAATCATCTCGCTTTGTTTTGGCGTGACCGCTCCAGCATCACCGTCCTGCAAACTCTTTAATATCCACTTGGTACCAGTGAGCGGGGTGAGGAGTTGGTGGGAGACGATTGAGACGAGGTCGTTCTTGTGCGTTTCAAGCACCGTCTCGATGGTGACATCACGGACAATCTTGATGTAGCCTAGGAGTGTCTTAGATGAGGGGTCTGTTTTGGGTATGGTGTAGATGCGCAGTTTAGTGATGTCCCCCTCGACTGCGCTCGGGGCAGGCAAGAAGACGTCGTAACTGTAGGACTTCGTGCCTTGGGTAACCGCCTCCTTGGGTGGGTTAAGAACTTGCACAAGAATCTTTTCGGTCGGTGTTTGAGTGGCCTTGTCGCTGAAACTTCGGTTAACAACACTCGCCGCTTCGATGCCGAGGATTCTTTCGGCGGGATGGTTCATCCGCACTATTACCATATCGCGGTCGCACTCTATCAATCCATCATCCAAACTCTCAAGGATGACCGATGTTTCGTCAAACTCATGGGCAAGTTGCTTCACATGTCTGTGCAAGCGCTGGTTACGTATACCAACGGCGATGATGCCCAGTATCAAAAGCAGAGTGATGAGTGTGTACACAGCTTAAGTATAAGTCCCAAACCTCAAAGTTCAAAGCTCAAATAAACAGAGGCCAGTCCTCCTCGTGGGAGGTCTGGCCTCTGTTCGTCGTAGTTCGTAGAGAAAACTATTTCACCGCGTCCTTGAGACCCTTGGCGGCGCGGAATTTAGGGACCTTCATAGCAGGTACGGTGATAGCTTCGCCTGTGCGAGGGTTGCGAGCCACGCGACTCTTGCGTTGTTTAACAGAGAAGATACCAAGACCGGCGATTGAGACCTCGTCGCCCTTCTTTAGGGCGCCCACGATGGCCTCGATGACACTCTCCATAGCTTGTTCGGCCGCCACGCGCGTGCCGCCCAAAACTTTGTGAAGCTCATCAACCAATTGTGCTTTGTTCATTAGACTTTTATTAGGTTGATAACATTTTCCTCCCTACTAACCATTATACTCCTTGCCAAAATGCAAGCAATAGAGCCGTGGCTTGCCTGTGGATATAGATTTTAGGCCCTATTTACGTTTTAATTTGACTTTTAGATTAAAGTGTGCTTAACTTGTAGCAGGAAATGAAAGGGGGTGACCCGATGGGTTCCCAAATCTCAGGAGCGCTGGTCCTTTACTGCATCCTCCTCCTCGCCGCCATGCTGGGCTTCCGCAAGCACCGGCCTTCGCGTACTGTCTGTTGGGTGGTTGGCTGCATGTCGTTCTGGTGCGCTGTCGGGGTTTTCGTGCTCATGATCAGGCTGAAGACCATGCACCCACCCTATCCGGGCATGGAGGTCCTGGAGTTCGTGGTCGACGGCATGGCTTTTGTCATATTCGTTGCCCTGATGGTCATCGGCAACTGGGCCATGTGGGTGACTTTGGTTGGTGGGGACGACCGCTTTGCCAGGGAAGTGAGCGAGGTGGTCGATGAGGAGTCGGAGGTCAACTCCCAGGAAAGTGACTTCTCGGAGGCCGAAGACGAAGTTCCTCCCGTCCCGGGAGATGGCGACGAGAACAGCACTTGCGGGAGCTATCCGCTCTAGCGCGAAAGTTAACGGGCCCGGTCCAGCGATGGATTCGGGCCCGTTCGATATTTATGCAACATTGCGGGCAATTTCGAGCAGGATTTTGAACACTATTTGAAAAGAAAGAGAGCCCACCCCGGTCAAACCGTGAGCGAGCTCTCGTGTGTCCATGTTTCACTTCTTCACGACGACGATGTTACTGATGTGACCCTCTAATTCCAGGGGTCTTGTCACTAGTACGGCTTCGCCCCTGTAGCTGGTTTCCACGAAGCCCATCACGACGTTGCGACCGTACTTGTTCACCCCGACACTACCATAGGCGTAGACCTGTTCGCAGTCACCCATGAAATTCTTGTCTGCGAGACGGGCTGCGAGCAGTTCTTCGAAGTGGAGGGGTCTGTACCCAGCCCGATCCATCATGGTAAGCACTCTGTTGAGTGGAGCACTGTCACAGAACGTACTCCTATCGTCAACTATCGGCAAGACGTAACTGTCTCTTGCTTGGGGTTTGAAGCCGAGGGCCTGCCAGCCTCCAACTTTCAACTCTTCCTCACTCCACGAGAGTTCCGCCTGACAGGCGGCCCAGGCCGTTGCAACCTCGCCGACGTGAACGTCCTTGATGCAACGATTCCCGTGGAAAGTGGGTGAGTTCTTGACCAGCTCGACGATCTCTGCGAAGAGATCTTCACTGTCAGCGAGCCGGGCCCAAAACTTATCGTCGGCGGCGACCTTGCTGCCAGTTGCCACCGCTTTGTGAATGAGATCTAGCTCCTTGCCGAACATAGCGTTTCTCCTTCTATCGGTGTTTTCTCGACCGTTCTGGGCATATTATAGAGGGGGACTTGACATCTGTAAACACTTAGACTAATATGATACTATATTAAACAAACAGTTTAACTAGCTAAAATGATACCAAATCCACGCGCGCACAAACTTAGTCCCGAGAGTGTTTTACTCGAGATTCTCTCACGCAAGGCGCGTTTGACTAGTAATGAGGCTAGGGAGTTCTTCCTTGCTAAGTACGATAAGGGTATGTCCGTGCAAGGGTTCTATAAAATGGTCAGACAACTTATGCTCGATAGGGTGATAGTGAAGAACAACGGCTTACTTTCTTTAAACAGTGGTTGGGTGCAGAGCCTGGTGCAGTTTACAGATAGGGTGAAGCGTACTTACCTTAGTTCTGAGACAGTGAAGACCTCGATTATTTTGGAAGAGGGGGAGAAGAAGACGTTTACCTTCGATCGCGTGACTGAAATGGATGACTTCTGGGATCACGCCCTCTTGACCGTCATATATCATTACGAAAACGATAAGCGTATCGACAAAAATGCTTATAGCAAAAACTATTTCTCTTGGATTCAGGTATTACGTAACACCACTGAACAAGCGCTTGTGGATTCTTTTTCTCAAATGAAGATTAACTGGTATATGGCCAGCGGCTCGCACTCACTCCTAAATTCTTTGGTACCTAACCTGATAAGCAAGCCGAGCTTCCACTTCAAGCTCTATGACAAGCTTGCCGGTTACGGTAGCGACTCCGAGAACTTCCACATTACAGTGCTAGGCGACTTCATCTTCGAGACAAGTTTACCCAGTTACGTGTTCAACAGTATTAAGGAGATGTTTGAGACAGCCAAAGGGATTGGAGACTTTAAGGCGAGTGAGATTGAGCGACTCATCAGTGAGCCATCGAGAACTACTCTCACTCTCTCGCGCAATGCCGCTCGCGCTCAAGAGATCCGAGAGGAAATCAAAAAAATCTTTAAGAAAAAGTAGTTTATCTCGCGTGTTCGATAACTCTGGTCTCGCGGATGACGCAGACTTTGATTTCGCCGGGGTAGCGGAGTTCGGCTTCTATGCGGCGGGCTAGGTCTTGGGCGAGTTTGAGGGCGTCTAGGTCGGTGATTAACGTTGGATTAACGAAGATGCGGATTTCGCGACCGGCGGCTATGGCGTAGCTCTTCTCCACACCCGGGGTGTTGTTGGCCAAGGCCTCGAGGTCTTGGAGGCGCTTGATGTAGTTCTCTACACTATCGCGGCGTGCACCAGGTCTGCCACCTGAGATGGAGTCAGCTGTTTGCACAATAATGCTTTCGATTGTTTCGTAGGGGTATTCCTCGTGGTGACTTTGCATGGCCTGGATAATCTTGTTATCAACGCCGAACTTCTGCAATATCTTGCGGCCAATCTCCACGTGCGTGCCTTGCACCTCGTGGTCAACTGCTTTGCCAATGTCGTGCAAGAGCGCGCCGGCCTTAGCCACACTCACGTCGGCCCCAAGCTCCTCTGCCAACATCCCTGCGATGTGGGCCATCTCGGTGGAGTGTTGTAACACGTTTTGACCGAAAGATGTGCGGAAGTGGAGTCGTCCCAGGATAGCGAGCAACCTCGGATCGAGGTTGAAGATGCCTGTTTCTACGAGCGCCGCTTCGGCCTTCTCTTTCATTATCTTATCCAAGTCACCCTTGGCTTTGGCCACCATCTCTTCAATGCGAGCTGGTTGGATGCGGCCGTCTTTAATCAAGTTCTCAAGCGCGAGGCGTGCCACTTGGCGACGAACTGAATCGAAGCTCGAGAGTACAATCGAACCAGGCGTTTCATCGATAAGTACTTCCACCCCAGCCGCGCGCTCAAAGGCGCGGATGTTGCGTCCCTCTTTGCCAATGATTTTACCCTTCACTTCATCCGATGGGATGGGCACATTGGTCGACATTGTTTCACTCGCGGTAGAGTTGGCCAGGCGTTGGATAGATGTAGCCAAAATGTCCTTGGCCCTGCGATCGAGACGCTCCTCGGCCCCAATCTCAAGCTTTTGCATGCGCACCATGATGTCCTCCTCGGCCTTCTTTTCAACAGCGGCAAAGAGACTGGCCTTGGCCTCATCACGTGAGAGCCCGGCCACTTCGGCCAACTTCTTTTCTGTCTCTTCTTTAGTGCCTTCGATGCGTTCTTTAATCTCTTTAAGTTCGGCAATTTTTACTTTGATACCCTCGATCTCCTTGTCGATGTCACCTTGGCGTTTGTCGAGTAGGGCATCTTTGCTAAGTAGTCGTTCTTCAAGTTTGCGTTGAGTTGCCTCCTTCTCGGCTATCTGCTTCTTAGCCTCTTCTAAAATCTGGGTTGATTTGCTTGTGGCTTCGGCTACAACATGGCTGGCTTTAGTCTCGGCCTCCATCATTCGTGCCTTGATGGTGAGCTCCATCGAGCCCTTCTTGCCAAGCAAGAGGAGTACACGGAGGAAGTAGCCTATAATGCCGCCCGCAACGAAAACAGCGCCCGCAAAGAGCGAGAGAGTGAGGATTGTTAAGTTCATAATGGGTTTAGACCCTTGGCAGAAGAGTTATGCGCTTTCGCGTTGTAGATTCGAGCTTTTCTTGGCCGTCACGAATGTGCATAAGTTCCAAAGCAACAAGGGTAAATTAATTGTTTAATGGCTTACGAACCCACTATATCAAACCCCCGCAAGCATTGCAAAGTTGGGCTTGGGGTGCTAGTTTTCAGACAGGTGACCCATCTGGGTCCGAAAGGAGTGACTATGCCAGTAACCAAAAGGTCGGGGCGGAATACGGCAAGAGAGCTTGCTACAGAGACAAGGCTCCGGCTAAAGTATGAGGGTCAGAGGAACAGCCTCGTTTTGGCCCTGTGGCAAATCAAGGATTCTTTCGAGTCCCTTGCTCGGGCCAAAGAGGGGTTGTCCGCTGATGAGTTCGACATCTTCCTCGGGCTTTCTAACGCCCCCGAGCCCATCGGACCCACTGTCCAAAAGTGGACCTGCGCGGGGTCTCCTGTTTACATCCCGAGTGTTGGCAAGGCTTGGCAGGCCTACAAGTCCCACGTTCCGGGACTCTAGTTTTTCAAGAACTCGACGGGCATTCCGTTGCGTCGAGCGACGGGGGAGGGGTGGGCTCGACGGCCCGTGCCCCTCCCCCGTTTTCCTATTTGAGCTTTGAACTTTGGCTACTTGGGATTTTTCTTCGGCGAGTAGATGTCGTCTACGAGGCCGTACTTCTTGGCTTCTTCGGCAGACATAAAGCGGTCGCGATCTGAATCTTTTTCAATTTCTGTTGGGGTCTTGCCTGTGTTCTTAGCTAGGATTTTGTTCAAAATTTCTTTAGTGCGTAGGATGTGTTTGGCCGCAATCTCTACGTCAGAGGCTTGGCCCTCGGCTCCGCCCATCACTTGATGAATCATCACTTCGGCGTTGGGCAAGATAAAGCGTTTACCTTTTGCTCCCGATGAAAGCAAAACGGCCGCGGCTGAAGCTGCCATGCCCACGCAGATAGTGGAGACATCAGCCCGCACATGATTCATGGTGTCGAATATGGCAAGTGCCGAAGTGACGTGGCCACCCGGACTGTTGATGTATAGGTGAATGTCCTTCTTCTGGTCTTGCGACTCGAGGAAGAGGAGTTGAGCGATAACGAGGTTAGCAATATTGTCGTCAATAGGCCCTGCCAGCATTATGATGCGGTCGTTTAACAAACGAGAGAAGATGTCATAAGCTCGCTCNCCAAATTGNGACTTCTCNATAACAGTTGGTATTAGCATAGGTATTAGTTGTTAGGCATTAGGTACTAGGTTACTTCACATTCTCCAACATTTCAACTACAGCGGGGATTTCGACTCCTTCCTTTTTGGCGATGCTTGAGAGGATGAGTTGGATGCGCACATACTTCTCGGCCTCTGGACGGATAGCGGCTCGCGCATCTGGTCCCTCCTTCTTCATATGCGCGAGGAATTGTTCAACCTGTCGCTCAACCAAGATTGGCGGTACAGGCACAGTGGTGTGCTCAAGCAGAGCTTCGGCAATGCCAATCCAGCGTTTCTCTCTATCTTCCCTGGCTAGAACACCTGCGGCAAGCTTCTTATAATCTGGTAGTTTAATATCTGGCAAAACTGTTTGGCGTATTTTAAATGTGAGCGGATTATCCATGGCCAGTTTCGTAATCTGGATGTGCGGGCGGTCGACGGCGTCTATCTTATGCTCCTCGATTATTTTCGGATAAGCTTCCGATAGCGCAAGCTCAGCCATCTCTTCAAGTATCGGCCCGTGACCCAAGCGTTCGGCGAGTATCTCCTCCGGCACCATACCCTTTCTAAACCCAGGTAACTCCGCATTCTTCCCCAAGTTGGCCAAAGCACCCTTGCGATGTCCGGCAAAGTGAGTAGCCTCTATCTCGCCCTCAATCTCCACTTCAGTATCCGAAACTTTGTTTACTTTAACTTTGTGTGACATCCCACCAGTCTACCCATTTTCACCCACTTTGCAAATTCAAAGTTAAAACTCCTCGCACGGGCGAGGAGTTTGGGGTTGGGCGGGCGAGCTCTGAGCTCGGGTTACCAGTTGACGCTGGTGACTTCGAGGATTTCGACGTCGGGGCCGAATGCTACTTGAGCGAAAGAGAGGATGGCGGCGGCGCTCGAGATTTCGGACTGCCAGCTATTGTTCGTGTTCATGGTTTGTTGTCCCTCCGAGATAGAAGACTGGGGAAAACCCCAACTCTTACAATTTGTGGTATTATGTGTTTTGGTAAGAGTAAGGCTTGCCAAGCGTCTATATGCTAAGTGAAGCAAACAACAAGGAAAAGGAATTTGGTGAGGCGTACGAACAATACTCGGACGCGCTTTTTAAGTTTATCGCTATGCGCATAAAGGATCGCGAGCGAGCCAAGGATATGTTGCAAGATTGCTTCACCCGCACTTGGCAGGCGATAGTAGATGGCAAGGAGGTGGAGAATATGAGAGCCTTCTTATATAAGGTGGCGCGCAATTTAGTCATCGATGAGTATCGCTCGCACAAGAGTGTGTCGCTTGACGCTATGACCGAAGAGACAGGTTACGAAGTGGCATCTCGTTCGGGCGATAACCCAAGTATAGGAGCGGAGGTGGGTAAAATTCGCGAGGCTCTCGATAAATTACCCGAGGAGTATCGTGAGGTAGTGAGTATGCGCTACATCGACGAGCTTATGCCTGTAGAGATTGCCGAGATAGTAGGAGAGAGTGCCAATGCCGTATCGGTAAGGATTAACCGCGGTGTCGTCATGTTAAGGGAGGCCTTACAGATAGAAAAATAAATTTATATGAACGACGAATTTTTATCAAAACTTACGCAAGCGGCTCGCCAGGTCAAACTCGATCCGAGCGAGAAGGCCCGCATTGGCGCCAAACTTGGCGAATTTGTGAAAGCAAATCCCATCCCTAACGTTATAGCTCCCGCTAGTGCCGAACCTTTCTCGGGTTCGCAGTTCTTCGGTCAACATTTTGGCATGCTTGCTGTTGCTTCTTTCTTGATTGTGGTGGGCGCTGGGATTGTGTCGGTGACCAGCGATAATCCAGGCGTGTTTTCGCCAGTGCTTACTCCGGCCAGTGACAAGGCCAACCAACTTCCTTACTCAAGCACGCCCAATTCTCCTCGCGACACTTCCACTGTGTCCCCAGCCAGCAAAGTAGAGCCGGTAAATCCTCCAGCCGAATCGTCGCAAGCTCTAACCCCCACCTCCACAATAGGCGCTACCACTACAACCGATAGCCCTAAAGCTACCACCACCACACGTTCCCCCTCTAGTAACTTGTTGCCCTAAGATCGGCTTCGATAGAATTTATATCGTCTGAATTACTTTGTTGGTTTAGCATTGCCTCGGTTGTGTTTGCGCTCTCGTCACTTGGCAGGTCGTTTTCAATAGCTGTCCCAGTTTCGTCAGTTGGGCTTGCACTTTGGTTGCGCCACATATAAATAGCACCTGCGATGAGCACTATCACTACGATTACTATTGCTATTGTTGAGCCATTGCCTCTTTGAGCGTTTGTTTGCATGCTTGCAGTTTAAACTATAAATGGAACGATGAGAAGAGCCACAATGTTGGCGACCTTAATCATTGGGTTAATAGCAGGACCTGCGGTGTCTTTGTAGGGGTCGCCCACGGTGTCACCTGTAACTGCGGCTTGGTGAGCAGGGGACTTTTTGCCGCCATGGTGGCCGTCTTCGATATGCTTCTTAGCGTTGTCCCAAGCGGCTCCTCCGCTCGTCATGGCAATAGCCATGAAGACACCAGTTACAATCAAACCCACGAGCAAACCACCTAGAGCCTTTGGGCCAAGCACCACACCGACCACGATGGGTACAAGTACGGGCAGGAGAGCAGGCAAAATCATTTCTTTAATAGCAGATTTGGTGGCGATATCCACGGCTCTTTTGTAATCGGGTTTACCTGTGCCTGCCATCAAACCCGGGATTTCGCGGAATTGACGACGCACTTCCTCCACAATAGAGCCGGCGGCCTTGCCCACCGAACCCATGGCGAGAGAACTAAAGAGGTATGAGATGATGCCACCGATGAATAGGCCGATGATAACTTTTACCGAACCGAGGTCCATTGATGTGGAACTGCCGAGCTTGGCGAGCTCCTCGGTGTAGGCACTGAAGAGCACAAGCGCGGCCATGCCGGCGGAGGCGATGGCGTAACCCTTGGTCACTGCCTTGGTGGTGTTGCCCACAGCATCGAGCGGGTCGGTGATAGCGCGAACGGCATCAGGTAGACCAGACATTTCGGCAATACCGCCAGCGTTGTCGGTGATGGGACCGAAGGCATCAATCGAAACTATGATGGCCGTTAGACTAAGCATGCTCATAACAGCCAGAGCAATGCCATAAAGACCAGCGAAGTAAAAGGAGAGGGCAATACCAAGCACAATGATAACGACCGGTGCTACCGTAGCCTGTTGCGAAACGGAGAGACCGGTGATGATGTTTGTGCCGTGGCCAGTGGTCGAGGCTTGAGCGATTGATTGCACGGGCGAGTACTTCTTAGATGTGTAGTAGTCGGTGATGACGAAGATGAGCGCGGTTACGCCGATACCAACACATAGTGACCAGAAGACAGCGAGACCACTTAGCGTCGCAAATGTCACAATCGGGTTAACAACAATAAAGTAGAAGAAGCCCATAACAGCGAGGATGGCCGTGAGGATGAGGCCCTTGTACAAGGCCCACATTATGGAGCCACCGTAGAGCTTAACAAACCACGAGCCGATAATTGAGGCGAAGGAGGCAAGTGCGCCGATAAATAGTGGTAGCAAAACTATTTCGGATTGACCTGGGAAGAGGAGTGAGCCAAGGAGCATCACGGCGATGGCCGAAACCACATATGTTTCGAAGATGTCGGCGGCCATACCCTTGGTGTCGCCTACGTTGTCGCCCACAAGGTCGGCGATAACAGCTGGATTACGAGGATCGTCCTCGGGGATACCACTCTCTACTTTGCCCACAAGATCAGCGCCCACATCGGCCGCCTTGGTGAAGATGCCACCCCCGAGTCGCGCGAACACTGAAACGAGTGAGCCACCGAAGCCAAGGCCGATGAAAGAGGCGAGGTTGCCGTTTGTGAGGTAGTAAAAAGTTGCAAGTGAAAGGAGTGCCAAGCCACCAACCATAAAGCCGGTGACCGAACCTCCGCGGAATGCCAGGCCGAAGGCATCACTCAAGCCTTTGTCATGATTGCCAGCACCTGCGCGAGCCACTTCAGCGATGCGCACGTTTGATTTGGTTGCCACGTACATACCAATATAACCGGCGATAAGTGAGGCCACTGCACCCACCACAAA
>C687J35174_10006513_pt1 | contig 15224 bp, 11 predicted proteins | sample RifCSPhighO2_01_FD_35174 | JGI IMG/M metagenome (IMG submission 35174) | reverse complement strand
AAAACTCCTCCAGGATTTTACAGGGCAATCGCATGTTAAAAAAAGTCTCCATGTATTTCTAGAAGCTGCAAAGCAGCGAGGTGACTCCCTTGAACACGTTCTTCTTGCAGGCCCTCCTGGTCTCGGTAAAACAAGCTTGGCATATATTATCGCCCGGGAGCTTTCTGCTAATATTCGGGTTACCGCAGGGCCTATTCTTACAAAAGTGGCAGATCTTGCTGCGATTCTTACGAACCTAAAAGAAGGGGATGTACTTTTTATCGATGAAATTCATCGGCTTCATAAGTCTATTGAAGAGGTATTGTATCCGGCTATGGAAAGCTACGCCCTTGACTTGGTTGTTGGCCAGGGGCCAGGGGCAAAAACGCTGCGTATTGATCTCCCTCCGTTTACTTTAATTGGAGCAACAACGCGAGTGGGGATGCTAGGCGCTCCGCTCCGCGATCGCTTTGGTATGACGTATCGGCTCGAGTTCTACGACACGGATGAGATGAAAATGATTTTGTCCAGGTCAGCGCAGTTGCTTGGGCTGGATATAGAAGATGCCGCACTCGCAGAGATTGCAGAGCGTTGCAGAAAAACTCCGCGAATTGGAAACAGGCTTTTAAAAAGAGTACGGGACGTTGCGCAGGTGGGTGGGCATCGTCTTATTACGGTTGATGTAGTTCGCCAAACACTCGCACTTTTAAATATTGATCATAGGGGACTGGATGCATCGGATCGATTAGTGCTTGGGACCATTATAAATACATTTGGAGGCGGTCCAGTGGGCTTACAGACCCTTGCAATGATATGTTCCGAAGAGGAGCAAACAATTGAGGATGTTATTGAACCCTTCTTAATTCAGTGCGGATTTCTTTCGCGAACGCCTCGCGGAAGAGAAGTAACAAATGCTGGGTATGAGCACATGGGCAAATAGTATTACGGCATCCAGGATTATATTTTTTGCTCTATATATAGAAGAACTCCTAGCACTCCGTCCACATACTGCTATCCTCTTTTTTATTTTTGCATGGGGACTCGATGCGATTGATGGGCCTGTGGCTCGTTATATGGGGGAAGAAAGTACCTTGGGTTCTCAACTTGATAAAACAATCGATCGTATTGTGCTTGTTGGCTCAGTAGTTATTCTTTTGCGGTACGAATATATTCCTGCATTTGGGCTATTTCTTGTAGTAAAAGATATTGGTCTTATAATGGCGCTTACGGCTCGCAAGAGCGGCAGAGCTTTTATTTCTTCGGGGTGGCAGGGCAAGCTTTTAAGTGTTATGCAAGGAATTGGTATACTATGGCTTTTTAGTGGATTACCTGGCGGTCAACTAGTTGTCGCTGTTGTAGGGCTGTGGGGTGGATTTGTAGCTGTAGACTATTTACGTCGGTTGTAACTATGTCTCCTTTTTTTATTATTGTCCTGCTTTTTTTGGGAATCCTAGAGATAGCTTCGGCACAGGGAATTACATATTCAAACGATATTCACATTTCTGAATTTCTTCCTCATCCTGCGGGAGGTGGAACTACAGGAGAGTTTATTGAGCTTCATAATACGTCGGGGGCGGTCCAAGACATATCTGGGTGGATATTGGATGATATCGAGACGGGTGGTAGTAATCCTTTTATAATACCATCCGAGACTATGCTTCCCGATGATGGGTATATAGCTTTTTACACAACTTCCCCCCATGTTTCATTAAATGATGCAGGAGATCATGTCAGACTTATACGGCCAGATGGTGTTGTGCAGGACGATGTTGTGTACACGGCAAGTAAAGAAGGATATTCATATAACCGGACNGATACTGGTACGTACGAAGAACACGTCACTCCAACCCCGAATGAGAAAAATAGTAGCAACCCTACCCCCGAACCAAGCCCTTCTATAAGCCCTAGTCCGTCTCCATCCCCTCCTGTGTATTCTAGTTTGGTTTATGTGAATGAATTTTTACCAAATCCCGAAGGAGACGACGCTGTAGGTGAATTTATAGAGCTTATTAATACTGGGAGCGAAATAATCGATATATCTGAATGGATAATTGATGACATTACAGACACTGGTAGTTCGCCGTTTAGTATTCCTGAAGAGACCAGTATATCTGGGAATGGATTCGTAACCTTCTATAGGCGCCAAACAAAATTATCTATGAACAACGATAGTGATCATGTGAGACTTGTTCGCCCAGATGGCGTAATTCAAAGCGATGTGTCATATATAAGCACAAAAGAGAAGCATTCATATAATAGAACTGATACAGGTATATACGAACAAAGTTCTACAATATCGCCGAATGCAACAAATATTTTTACCGCAGTAAGTAGTCCAGCGCCGAAGCCGTCAGATGACGACGAGGAAGATAAAAAAGAATCTGTTGCCTATGATTTTTCTGAAAAAATAATTATTAACGAACTTCTTCCAAATCCGATTGGAGAAGATGCAGAAGCTGAATTTATCGAGATAAAAAGCCAAGATACCAAGACTATTAATCTGTTTGGGTGGACACTAGATGATGAAGAAGGGGGAAGTAAACCATATCATTTTACAGAAAAAGACATACTTATTCCTGGAAAAATTCTTGTATTATTTCGATCGAAAACAAAGCTAGCGTTAAACAATGATACGGACAGTGTTCGTTTACTAGATCCAAATAGAAAAATTATTTCATCGATACAATATAAGCAAAAATTTAGTGAAGGGCAGTCATACAGTAGTACTCCTGAAAAAACGTTTGTATGGAGTGATACACCAACGCCTGGCAAAGAGAACACCATTTATATTCAAGAAAAGATTAGCCCAACACCAAAACAAAAGGCAGTAAAAAAAGCTGCGACACCTAAAAAAACATCTATCCCTGTACAACAAAACCCTCCACGTGTTCTAGCGGCAATAACGAGCCCCAGTATGTTACCTTGGCCAGAAGCCAGCCATAAAGAAGGGGTTGTTACTCGTAGTGTGATTGATACTCGTCCCTTTCGAGCTAAACAGGGGATATTTGTAGCGTTTGGGGTGACTGTTGCTGGTATGCAATTAGTAAGCGGTATTTCACATAAGGAAAGAATCTGGCAGAAGTAAGCTGACCAGTGTACGCTATGCAACATGAAACGAGTTGTTGTGTTAGGTGGTGGAAACGGGACTTCTCGACTTTTGTCTGCTCTTCTTCCTTTACTTTCCGATAAAAGTATTAGCTCACTCCATGCATTGGTTCATATGGCCGATGATGGAGGTTCTACTGGTCGCTTGAGAGAACAATACGACGTAGGAGCAATGGGAGACCTCACGAAGTGTCTTCTTGCCTTGAGTAGCCTCAGAGGAGACATTCGTGGAGATGAATTTTTGCGAGCACTAGAGTATCGGTTTGAAAATGGAGATTTTGCTGGTCATACGTTGCGTAATACGCTGCTTGCTGCCCTTGAGCTAACGAGCAACCTCGATGCTGCTATTGCTACGCTTGCCCGTGTGTTGCAGGTTCCTAAGCACGCAGGAGTGATTCCAACTACGCTGAAGCCACTTACTCAACAAGTAGCTTTACACAAAAATGGTACCGAGACACTTCTCGGAAGTGGACAACATTTTATTTCTTGGAATGTGAATGTTCAACAAGATCCGGCGTGGAAACCAGAAGATATCCGTGTACGTTTTCAAGAAGAAGACGCAGCACTTAATCCAAGGGCAAAAAAAGCATTGGATCAAGCAACACATATTATTATTGCGCCGGGCCATACATATGGATCTATTCTTCCCACGCTCGCATCATTGTCTTTAGGAAATACAAACGCACTGAAAGATAGTAAGGCTCATATTATTGTCGTAATGACTCTTCTTACAACACCATTACACACGGTTGGATGGTCAGGTGAGGATTTTATACGTGTATATGAGTCGTATCTAAAGCGACCAGTCGACACTGTTATTGCAAATACTGGACGTGTAGATATTGGTCTTACGCCAGGGCAGACATGGGTTGATTTTTCAGCAACGGATCACTCCTACATAGTAGAACGCGTGAATGTTGCTAAAAAAATAACAACGCCGCAACTTGCGCAAGATACAGTTCCTCGTCCTGTGCTTGTGCACGACGACAGCGCAATGAATAAAATATTTCGGTATACTATTTAGTGTATGGTATTTGACCCAGTACGTTCCGAAGCAGACCAGCACAAAGAGCTTGGCGCTCGGCTTTCCACATTTTCCCAAGGCCAAGAAGAGCGCCTTGCGGAGCATCGTGCCCAGCAGCTTGGACTTCCCTATATTAATTTAGTTATATTTCCTATTGACTCGGATGTACTCGAGCGTATACCGAAGCAAGATGCTATTGCCGCAAAGGCGGTACTTTTTTACAAGCAAGGTGGGGATGTTCGTGTTGGGGCGGTTGACCCACATTCCGCGGAAGTACAGAAGCTTGCAAAGCACATTGAAGATCGCATTGGGTACGCACCTCACCTGTATGTAGTATCAACACGTAGTATTACTACTGCTATTGCCAGGTATCGAAGAGAGGCGAATGAAGATATTGCTCCACAGGGGGAACTGAAAATTAACCAAGAGGCTGCCGACGCATTTTCTACAGAGCTGAAGAATTTGGAAGAACTAGGGCTTCGAATTACTACCATGCCACCGACAGAAATATTAAGTGCCATTGTTATTAGCGCTGTTCGGCTGCGCGCATCAGATATTCACATTGAACCAAAAGAAAAACAAGCACGACTTCGGTTTCGTATTGACGGCGTACTCCAGGATTTAACATCGTTTGATAGGGAGGGATGGGCGCTTATCCTCTCTCGAGTAAAGGTGATGGCGAAATTAAAATTAAATGTTCGCGATGTTCCGCAAGACGGGAGTTTTGTACTTCGTATTGGAGATGAGACATTCGATATGCGTCTTTCTACTCTGCCAGGAGGAAGCGGAGAGAATATCGTTATTCGTCTCCTTGATAGAAAGTCTGAAGCAGTAGAAATTGCTGCGCTTGGCATGAAGAAGCGTGATTCTGATATTACAAAAGAAGAATTGAAGAAAGTGAATGGAATGATTTTAATTACTGGCCCAACCGGCTCTGGAAAAACGACAACACTGGCATCTTTTTTACGGGAGGTTAATAACGCAGAGCTAAAAATTATTACACTGGAAGATCCTATTGAGTATCGTATTTCCGGAGTTGAGCAAACACAGGTAGATGCGGACGCAGGCTATACGTTTGCAATAGGCCTTCGATCTATTTTACGACAAGATCCTGACATGATTATGGTTGGTGAAATGAGAGATGTGGAAACTGCAGAAACGGCAGTTCACGCAGCGCTTACTGGGCATTTAGTATTTTCCACATTGCACACTAACGATGCTGCGGGTGCGGTACCTCGACTTATCGACATGGGAATTCGTCCCTATGTGCTCGCTCCCGCGTTAAACTTAGTTATTGCGCAGCGGTTGGTTCGGGTAGTTTGTACGTCGTGTGCACAAGAATATAAACCAGATGCAGCCACCCTTTCACGTGTTCAGACTGCAATGAGCGGTGTACGAGAAGATGTTTTTAACCCAGCTATACTCTCTGACCCTGCTCTTACCTTTATGCGTGCAGTGGGGTGTAATGCGTGTGGAAATACGGGTTTTCATGGACGATTAGGAGTATTTGAAATATTTGCTGTTCGGGACGAAATGAAAAACCTTGTACTTCAAGGTGCAAGTAGCAAAGAAATTCAAGCGTTGGCATTGCAAGATGGTATGACAACTATCGCACAAGATGCGTATTTAAAGGTGATTGATAAAAAGACAACAATTGAAGAAGTGGAACGAGTGTCTCAAGAATAACTTCTAACCTTGAAATACGGGAATGATGCCCTGCATCTTTATAATAGATCGTTTTTCCGCCTCTTCTAGAGATGGTGCATCAATTGAAACTACAAGAAGCTTATTTTCTTTGCGTGCGCCAAGTTGTTCTTGAATTTCTTTTGTTCTTTTTCCTAGTCCTTTACCAAGTGATACATAGAGTGTGTATTGTTTTGCGCCATCTTCATACAATATACACGCAGCGTTGTATCCCGAAATATTATTCGTAAGTTCTGCCATAACAAGAGGAATATGCTGGTAGGATGACCCGCTTTCTACGAAATCGAGTTCGCGTAAAATACTCCAGAATAACCGCCCATGTTCATCGTGGCGAAGCCTTGCATATGTTCTGCCAGCAAGTTTTAGTAATGAAAGTGGCTTTGTTTTGATAAGTTGTTGAATAACTATCTCTGTATGTGCTTGGTGTTGCATTAAATCTGCAGCCACTTGGAACGCATGGGGTGTGGTGGAGGGTTTTTGGAACGACTGCGTGGCTCCTACGATGCCCGCATAGAGTGCAGTTGCGATATCCGCGTCTATATTCTGCTCTGTAATAGTAAGCGTTAATTCATATGTAATTTCTGCAATGGAGGATGCCGTAATATCTACAATATTGATAGTCCCGAAGTGTTCGTTCGCTGCGCGGTGGTCAATATTTATAACAGGTGTGTTGTAAAAAAAGTCAGCATGGTTGGTAAATAGTGAGCCCAAGTCTACAAGATCGGATGCTCCAAATATAACAATTACATCGTATGGCATTTGGCGAACGTGCGTTTCAATCAAATCGGCAGTGGCTTCCACTCCTTCTTCTAGTACAAGCTGGATACGCATACCGCCCTTGAGTTGCTCTTGTTTAATTTCTACAAGTTTTGTGACGTTCGCAATATCTATTATTATTCCTGGCTTTAACTGAGGGTTCATAAGAACTTGCGAAGACCCGGGTAAGAACTGCAGCTCAAGCGGTACATGGGATGGGCTTACACTGTGGACTTCCTGTTTGCCTGTTTTTATCAGCGCGAGCGACAGCGCCATCATGGAAGAAAATGCATCAACAGAGGGTTTTTCTGGTACGAGAAGCAGCACGCTGTTTGATTTATTCAGTACGGTTAACGCTTGTTGTATTTCAGGTAGGCTCATAGGAAATCATATCATCGTATATTGCTTTAGAGATAAATGAAACAGTGAATATGTGGAGAACTAGTTTATTTTTGTGGGAACTGTTGTAGTATGGGCCATATGATAGAACAACTGACAAGTCTAGATGAGCTTTCTGCACTTGCAATGCGCATTGCAAGGGAGTTGCGTGCAGGGGATGTTTTGTTACTTCAAGGAGAACTGGGGGCAGGAAAAACCACGTTTACTCAGTTCTTGGGCAAAGAGCTTGGTGTTCAGGACAATATTACATCGCCGACATTTACTTTAATTGGCGAATATCCCACTTTCAATAATCCGACGATTTCAACGTTTATTCATATCGATCTGTACCGTACAGGCCAACAAACAGCACTGAACAACAATTATATTCAAGAAGTTTTAGAAAGCGCCAAAGAACAGAAAGCGATTGTCGTAATTGAATGGGGAGAATTATTAAATAGTGAAATAACCAACCGCACGTGGCGTATTGCGTTTAAGCAAGGTGCTAAGGAGAACGATCGGGTGGTGACGATTTCGAAATCGTTCCCCTCTCCCCATATGGGGGAGAGGGACTAGCCCGCAGGCAGGGGTGAGGGCTGTCGTCGTATTGTGGGTTGCCCTCATCCGCCATTCGACTCGCTTCGCTCGCTCTTGGCACCTTCTCCCCAATTGGGGAGAAGGGAGCGTCTTACACGACAATTGACAAAATTCGTGTAAAGAACAGTATTGTTTCTATCGGTGTTCTTTCCAATAGAGAAGGAGAAGGGCCATGCAATTACCTGTGCTAGGATTACAGTTTTGGATGGAAATTGAAATTGGTGGAAGTGCTAAGGAAGCATTAATTGCCTCGAGTCAAGGCGTGCTGTTTATCGGAAGCATCGCAAAAGATGTAATTATGCAGGATTCTTGCATAGTTCTTTCGGAAAAACGGAACCTGAAACTTGCTCGTTGCAAAGTTCGTGATCTTAGTCTCTCTGGGAGTCCAACGTTAGAGCAGATTCAGGATCGTCTTCGGGATATAGGTTATAGCTCTTGTGATCCTGAAGTGCCATTGCGTGTACATCTTCGGATGAATACACAAAAGAACAAGGGAACATTCTGGTACATTATGAAGCCAATTGCTGATAGTAAAGGGGAACTACGGATTTTCAGGGAAAACCTGAGTCACGATGGTTGTACTTGGTGTCTCCATGCGTTGCCTATTAATCTTCTGGGCCAAGATCCTCCCGATCGTCGTTTTGAGCGTGATGATGAGATTGTATTTGGAGTTCCAAATGCATGAGTTTTTCAAGCCCAGTCGTTCGCCTTTGAACGACTAGGGCTTCTTTTTTTTATGGCGTACACTTTATACATATGGCAAAGAAGCAGAAACTTGCGATTATAGACGCACATGCGCTCATTCACCGTGCGTACCATGCCTTGCCGCCTATGAGTACCGAGGATGGGACGCCTACAAATGCCGTATATGGGTTTACGACCATGCTCTTAAAAATGATTGCTACCGTGAAGCCGACGCATGTCATTGCGGCATTTGATATGAAAGGGCCTACATTTCGGCACGTCGAGTATGCAGATTATAAGGCGCACCGGAAGCCTTTGGATGACAATCTTGTTGTTCAGTTTGATATTGTTCGTGAAGTTGTACGTGCGTTCGCTATTCCTATTTTTGAAAAGAAAGGATTCGAAGCGGATGACTTAATTGGAACCATTGTTCGCACACTCGAAGATCAAATACCAATTGTTGTAGTGACAGGAGATATGGATACACTCCAATTAGTTTCAGAAAAAACATCTGTTTTTACGCTGAAAAAAGGGATATCCGATACCATTTTATACACCCCGGAAATGGTGCGAGAAAAGTATGGATTTGATCCAAAATATATTCCTGACTACAAGGGATTAGCTGGGGATCCATCCGACAATATAAAGGGTGTTGCGGGCATTGGTGCTAAAACTGCAAAGGATCTGGTGGGCGCATATGGGTCGCTAGAGTCTATTTTTGAGCATGTTCATGAACTGAAACCTAGAGCTCAAAAGCTTATTAGTGGCCATGAAGAAGATGCATTTTTTAGTCGTAAATTAGCAACGATAGATCAGGGGGTAGATGCAACGATTGTGCTAGAAGATGCGCTCTTTGTAGCGTATGAAGAAAAGAAAGTTCGAGAGGTATTTCAGAAGCTCGGGTTCCGTAGTTTGATAAGTCGATTGCCAAAAAGTCAAGATGGATTTCAACCCACACTCCACATGGAAGTAGGAGAAAAAGAGACTCTTCCTGATGGATATTTTTTGGCTACATCAAGAGAAGAACAACTTGAACTTCAAGTGAAATTACGCAGTGCAACTATTATTGCATTTGACACGGAAACAGATGGTCTAGGTGGTAGAGTAAGCCCGCTAATTGGCATGAGCTTTGCTATCCACCAAGGCGACAAAATAGTCGCATGGTATGTTCCGAGCGACGCAGCGTCTGTATTGCTTTGGAAAGACTTTTTTGAAGATAACGCAATAAAAAAGACAGGGCATAATATTAAATACGATATGGAAGTTTTGGCGCAGTCTGGTATAGCTCTTCACGGTATTGCATTTGATAGCATGCTCGCAAGTTACTTATTGAAACCAGGTACCCGAAGTTATTCTATGGATGATCTTGCTGGGGTGTATCTTGATTACACGCCCATTCCAATTACGGACTTAATAGGCTCCGGCAAAGATCAGAAAAGCATGAAAGAAGTTCCGCTTTTTGAGCTTGCGAGGTATGCGTGTGAAGATGCCGATGTGACGCTACGGTTGTATGATCTTTTTCTTAAACAACTTACAGAAGAAAAACTATTAGATGTGTTGCAAACAATTGAACTGCCGCTGCTTGATGTGTTGGTTCATATGGAAATGACGGGGGTTCAAATAGACTCTCGCGTGTTAACTACGTTGAGTCATAAAGTTGTTCAAAGAATTTCTGAATTGGAGAAAGTAATTTGGGAACAGGCAGGCGAAACCTTCAATATCAATTCTCCGAAGCAATTGCAAGTTATATTGTTTGAGCGCCTCAATCTTTCAACTGTTGGAATAAAGAAAACTCAAACGGGCTATTCTACTGCAGCCCGCGAGCTCGATCTACTCAGTGGTGCTCACCCTATTATTGATCTTCTCTTAGAATATCGTGAATTAGCGAAGTTGAAGAGTACGTACATTGATACGCTCCCAGAGCTTATTGACTCAAGTACCAAGCGAATATACGCAACATTCAACCAAACCATTGCAGCAACGGGCCGACTTTCTTCTACGGATCCTAATTTACAAAATATTCCAGTGCGTACAGCACTCGGGCAAGAAATTCGCGAAGCATTTGTTGCAAAAGACGGTTTTGTGCTTGTGCAAGCGGATTATTCGCAGCTAGAACTTCGGATTGCGGCCCATATGGCGCGAGATTCAAAAATGCTTGCAGCGTTTGCATCTGGACAGGATATTCACCGAGCCACGGCTGCATCTGTGTTTGGTGTTTCTTTGGATGGCGTAACAGATGATATGCGCAGGCAAGCCAAGACACTCAATTTTGGAGTGTTATATGGAATGGGCCCCCAAAGCTTTGCGCGCTCTGCGCAGGTAAGCGTGGAAGAGGCTCGTTCATTTATCGATAGATACAAGAGAGAATACAGTGGCATTGAAGCGTTTATAGAGCACACGATTTCCCAGGCAAAAGAATCCGGATATGTGGAGACTCTTTTTGGGCGCAAGCGATATGTTCCGGAGTTGCATTCCAATAATGCGGCTATTCGTTCATCTGCAGAGCGCATGGCGTTTAATTTTCCAATCCAGGGTACTGAGGCGGATATCCTGAAAAAAGCGATGGTACGCTTGTATACAGAGATGCAAGCAACATATCCAAGCAGTGCGATTATTTTAACCGTACACGATGAATTGGTGTGCGAAGTACCAAAAGAACACGCTCAAGAATTTGCGGCTCGTATGAAAAAGATTATGGAAAGTATTATGCAACTTGATGCGAAGCTTATTGTTGATATTGGGATTGGTCCGAACTGGAACGATATTCATAGCTTGTCGTAAAGGGCGTATACTACATTGCATGAACAAAGAGCGTCTTATTTTCCATTCACCAGAACTAGCTTCCGACTTTACACGTACTGTTGAAAATCGTATTGAACAAGAACGGAAGATGGGAGTATCAAATAATCGTGAAATTGTGTCGCAAGAGTTGGCGAAAAAATTTGAGGCAGAAGGGCATGGAGTTTCTTTGCTTGCTACTCCTTGGGAGCATAGCGATAGTGAACATGTGGAAGCTCAAGCATTGGTGGATGTTGCGTTTCATTCTTCCCTAACAGCGGCTATTGCTCAGGCAGAAAAAAGCCCATCCTTTCCTCGTAATATGGACTTATTTCATGATGTGCTCACGGGTCAAATGTATGATGCAATTGTTGGTGCCCGTATCAACACCCAACATATACCATATTGGATTATTGTTATGATCGCAGTATTTTTTGCTCTTCTGCTTGGAGTAATTCTTGTATTCTCCTTTTCCATATGATTTCTTTTTTGGAGGGAGCTATAGTATTTTTGTTGCTTGGCGCAATGGGAACTTTTGTAATTATTATTGCTTCTACTCTCAAGCAAAGAGCTCATTTTGCTCGTTCGCTTGATATTCAAATGTTACAGGTCCTTCTTCCTAAAGATATGGAACTAGAAGAACGGGAAGAGGGCATAGGAGAATCAATAAAAGAAAGGATTGCAGTTGCAGAACAATTTCTCTCAACTCTTTCTGTGCTACACAACTCATCGTTTGAGCGGTTTTTATACGGTTCTCCTGTGATTGTTTTTGAAATGCTTGCACTGCCTCATGGAGGAATTGTTTTTTACGCAGGCACAGAAAGAAAATATATCGACCACTTGGAAAAACAAATATATGCACATTATCCGGAAGCGGAAGTGATTCTGGCTCCCGATTACACCATGTTTCATCAGTATGACACGGTCAACGTTGCGTCGCTAGAACTGCGTCGTAAGAACTATTTACCCCTTGCTACGTATAAGGAATTAGAAACAGACCCTATGCAGGCACTTACTGGTGCACTTGCAAAAATTCAGAATACTGACGCCGCCGTAATTCAGTATGTATTTCAAGCAGCATCTCGAAAAGAGCAGCGCCGTGCTGCACTGGCAGCAGCTCGCACGATACGAGGAAAACAGGCGGATGTTTCTTCCGCTTCTTTTTCCCTCTCCTCACTTCGATCTGCCCTTGTAGTATCTAAGTCGGATCGCGATAGAAAAGAACAGAAGGCGAGCCAGCTTACTTCTCGAATGCAGCAGCGGGTTGATCTGGTAGAAGAAAAAATGGCACAGCAACAGTTTTCAGTAAATATTCGAGTTGGAGTTGCGGTACGTAATGCTGAAGATTCTGCGAGGGTATTTCAGGCGATTGTTGGGGCATTTGCTCAATATGACTTACCAGATTTAAATCAGCTTCGCGTGCGTATTCCTAAGAATAAAAAACAGTTTATTGAGCAGCTTATATTTCGTGTTCCAAACAAAAAACGGGCGTCGATACTCGGAACAAATGAAATTGCGTCACTGTACCATTTTCCGTTGCCAACTACTGCAACTCCAAATATTGCATGGCGGGGTGCGAAGGCTGCACCTGCTCCAGGTGGCCTGCCGACAAGCGGCGTATTGCTTGGTAATAATATTTATAGAGGGGTAGAAACACCTATATACGTAGATGATGCAGATCGCCGTCGACACCTTTACCTTATTGGCCAAACAGGAACAGGGAAAACGACTATGTTTTTAAATATGATTGTTCAAGATATACAAGCAGGGAAAGGCGTCGGTGTGGTTGACCCTCATGGAGACTTAATAGAAGAAATACTGCAGCATATTCCAGAAGAGCGAACGGGCGACGTTGTGTTGTTTGATCCAAGAGATAAAGACATGCCGCTCGGCTTTAATATTCTTGAAGCGAGAGATGAAAATCAAAAAGATCTCATTGTGAATGAGGTGGTTCAGATTTTGCAGAAGTTGGCCGCTCGGCTTAATCCGGAATCTATTGGGCCAATGTTTGAGCACTATCTGCGCAACGCTCTTCTTGCCCTTGCGAACGATGCAAGTGCAACATTGCTTGATGTGCCCCGGATGTTTGTAGATGAGAAGTTTCGTGCCGCAATTCTTGCAAACATTACAAACCCAACCGTACTGCAGTTTTGGCAACAAGAATTCGCTCAATCCCAGCGCGGGCAGATGTCTGCAGATATGTTAAGTTATGTGATTAGTAAGCTTGGTCGCTTTATCAGCAACGAGACTGTTCGTAATATTATTGGACAATCCCATTCTTCGTTCGATGTTCGGGAAATTATGGATACTCAAAAAATATTGCTTTGCAATCTTTCAAAAGGACAGCTGGGGGATATTAATTCAGATTTACTCGGATTTGTCTTGGTTTCTAAAATTCAAATTGCCGCGCTAGGGAGATCTAACATGCCAGAGGCGGATAGAAAAGATTTTTATCTTTACCTTGATGAGTTTCAAAACTTCACGACAGATAGCATAGCGGTTATTCTATCAGAAGCACGCAAGTATAAATTGAATCTTAATCTTACTCATCAGTTTATTAAGCAACTGGAAGAGCCTATTCGGGATGCAGTATTTGGAAATGTGGGGACACTTCTTTCGTACCGCATAGGCGTAGAGGATAGTGAGTTTATGGAGAAACAGTTTTCACCCGTGTTTACGCAATACGATTTAGTGAATCTTCGGAAATTTACTGCGGTTGCAAGGTTGCTTGTAGGCGGCACGCCCGAGCGAGCATGTAGTATTGCAAGTTCTCCCGCTCCTCTGCATGGAAATCCAGAAATTGCGTCGCAGGTACGGGAATCATCTCGCACGTTGTATGGGCGGTCTCGAAGCGTTGTTGAAAAGGATATACTAGGAAGGTTTGAAATTATTACACCAAAAAAGAAAGAAGATGCTTCTTCTGCAGAATACCTTTCAGAATCCCTTTTTGATATTGGGTAGAAGTATGCGGTATTATGAAAGAATTATTTCATTACTATTATCCTTATGTTTGATCGTATAAAGTCTTTTGCGCTTGCTCACACTGCCTGGACGGTAACAGGGGTCTTTTTGTTTTTGCTTGCCATCCTACTTGGGGTGTACATGTATCTTGCCCCTAATAACTCTGTTCGTCGGTATGTATCTGAAGCATTCTACGGACAATTACCATCTGGGCAACCTCGTGATGTTTCTCCTACAAAGCCGACTGCTATAAATCGGGAAACAAGCGGTCTTTCCGGAATGCCATGTGTGCATCCCAATAGGCGTTCAATTGGGGTGATGCTTGCCGGAGACCCTATAAATCGTCCGATGTCAGGCTTCTCTCAGGCAGATATGGTATTTGAACTTCCTGTGCTTGTGAGCGATGTTACGCGGCTTACTGCGGTGTATCAGTGTGGCGAACCTGCTGATGTTGGATCTGTCCGATCTGTGCGTCATGATTACTTGTTTCTTTTGGCAGGTATTGATGGAATTATGGCACATTGGGGTGGAAGCTATCATGCCCTCAACCGTATTGCGGTGGGCGAATTTCAAACATTAAATGCGTTAACAAATCCTCATAATGCATTTTTTCGCAAAAGCCATCTTCCTGCTCCGTATAATGGGTTTACGACGTATGAGAGACTATGGAATGCGCTAGAAAAATTAGGGTATCGCACTACTACAAACTTCCCCGGGTATGATTTTAAAGACGATATTGCAGTGGAGGGCAGAACTGCTGGAGGAACTCTTTCTATCGGATGGCCAGGAGCGTTTCGAGTGAGCTATGAATACAACAAAGAGACAAATCGGTATGATCGATACTGGGCAGGGGTAAAACAGGTTGATGCGGCAGATAAGCAAGTAGTTGCACCCAGCTCTGTGGTTATTATGCGGGCAACAAATACGTTTGCAGATGGGGAGGGTGGATATAACGAAATGGCTATTGAAGGAAGGGGAGAAGCCACTATATACCAAGACGGTAAGGTAATCGTTGGAACTTGGGTAAAAAATGAACTAGAAAAGAAAGACCCTGTTCATTTCTTCAACGATAAAGGGGAGCCTATTGTGTTTACTCGAGGCCAAGTTTGGATTATGGCGGTAGAGCCTGAAGTATCAGTGACCTGGCAACAAAAATGATCCAATATTTTTTTGGAGACGATACGTTTACGGCTCGCAAACGAATTCACGAACAAGCAGCTGGTATTTCTGCTCCTGTTCGATGGGTAGACAAGGAGGA
>C687J35174_10006498_pt1 | contig 15239 bp, 17 predicted proteins | sample RifCSPhighO2_01_FD_35174 | JGI IMG/M metagenome (IMG submission 35174) | reverse complement strand
GAGATACATCATCACATTCCTTAGCCTCCTCCGTACACAAGGCGTACCATGGTGACTGCTTACATCCACTCTTTAGAAATGGTGGTGGTTTCTCACCAGACAGTATTTGCTCAATGCGGTCTTTGGTAAGATGGAAATAATCAAGAAAATCATCAACCATAAATGATTTTTCTTCCCCATCTGAGTTAATAATAAAAGCATCGCGAGGCAACACGCCCTGCAAACGCTCAAGTATCAAACTATAAAACACTAGCTGAAACTTATATTCATCTCTAATCTCTTTACCACTTTTAATGTCGTAAACTACATAATAATGATCTCCGAAATTAGATTTCATACCTTTTTCAACAGGCCTAGCCTCAAGCAAGTCCGGGATACCAACCCAATTCTCGTCCATAAGCACACCATGATATATATTCTTACCCTGCTTCATAAGCTCAAGAGTAGACAAAAAGGCCTCGTCCAAATCCCTGAATAGATCAGGTTTAATCTCTTCGAACTTACGCGACTTGATCATATCATGTTCATGCTTCAGCCCACCCCTATGTATCATCTCAATTAGAGGTGGGATATTGCCCCTTTTTGTCTGGTCACCGTATATGTCGTACCAAATCCAATGTGGGCACTGGAAAAACTTATAGAAATGTTCTCCTGTTAATTTTGTTTTTTTAGAATCTGACATTTTTTATAAATATAACACTTAAAGTTCAGTTATGAAAATTAAAAACTGCCTCGGTGCTCAGCCCAAGTACAATATTGGCACTCTGTGTGGGATGGAGGAGGAGTTTCTGAGCGGGCAAGTCTCACAGCTTCAGCAAAGAGGTCATAAATATAAGTTGGATCCGTTGCCACTGCTCGTATCTGGCCACGAAATGGCAAACGCCCCCTGAATCCATCAGTTTTATCTACCTGGAAAAATACAAAATAAGCCTTGCCTGATGTTTTGTGCCCCAACTGCTCCAATATATAAGTATAGGTATCCATCTGCATCTGGTAATCATCATAGACCGAGATCTCTTTGGCACCTGATGATTTATAATCGATGACTGCCAGGGAGCCGTCATTAAATTCAAGCATATCGTCAACTGCTCCGAATAGCGTAGCATCCAGACCCTCGTCATGGTATTTAAGACCTTCAAAATTATTGCGCCACTTTTGAAGCTGTGCCGCATCCGGGTAAAGATGCGCGCTCGACATGCCTTCAAAATCAATCAAAACAGGGTGCATCTCACCACGCCCTCTATATTCATCGAATTCCTGCTTTAACAACTGGTCTACCGCGATTGATAAAGTGTAGGGATATCCTTGAGGACGCCCGATCCCCTTGTGCTTATACATCCAAAAACAACGCGGGCACTCTTTCATGAGCTGTATGTTGGCACGCGATATTTTGAGTGGTCTTGAGGTTTTAACGTAAGACATAAGTTTATGAGTTTGAAGTAGTAATGCTTTATAGCACCGCCAAAAGGGTGGATTGCATGGCAAAATCCACGCTTTTGACGGAATGCTGAATCCTCGCAGGGGATTCGAATGGTGATAGAAAGCATTACTACGTCAAACTCATAGACATGCAAGTTATTTTATTTCAATCTTTTTAATTACGTCACCTTGTTTGATTTTTAATACAACATCCATGCCTTTAGTGACCTTGCCAAATACAGTGTGCTTGCCATATAGATGCTGTTGGGGCTTAGTTGTAACTATGAAAAACTGGCTGCCGTTGGTATCAGGTCCGGCATTTGCCATGGCGATATAGCCCGGATCAACAGGTAAAGATTGTAAGGTATTACTATATTTATAACCCTGGGCCTCATACTGGGCAATCAATTCATCTGGAGCACCGAGTGACTTCAAATTTATTTCGTCTTCAAATTTATAACCAGGACCGCCAGTCCCCACCCTTGGATCATCTGCCTTAGACAGTGGATCTCCTCCCTGGATCATAAAATCTTCAATAACCCTGTGGAACTTGGTTCCATCATAAAACCCCTCATCGGCTAACTTAACAAAGTTAGCAACAGTTTTGGGGGCAACCTTGGAATAAAGTTCTAACTCAATATCTCCACGATCTGTCTGCATTGTAATTTTTACCACATCAGATAATGATACAACCGTAGAAGGTGTTGGAGTCGGTGAAGGCTCGGGTGAACCTCCAACATTTACAGGTGTACCATTTTTAAAAGAAAAATAAACTCCTAAAGCTATAACTACTGCCACAAAAACAAGAATTAAAATTTTAGACATAAAATTACTCTATCAAATCCCCAAGTTCTTGCAATATCTCATCGGGGATTGGGATTTTTTTACCAACAGGACTTACGCCAGGATAACGCCAAGACGAGATAATACGTTTTTTAGAACCCAACATTGATGGTGTTTGTTGAGCTCCGCTCATTTCTTGATACATAACCCAAATCTCACCTCCATAAGGCTTATTAGATTTTAGTGGCCTTCCATATGGTTGCATAACCGCGGTAGTTTTAGCTGCGACACCTTCTTCTTTCCTTTTCGGAAACCTGACAGTTCTCTTTATTAAGCTCTCGGATATACCATAATATAGCATCTTGGATTTAACGTGGTTGGTCCACTTGTATTTTTCGTTGTCCTTGGGTGGTTTGAACTGCATAGTAATAAATCAAGGAATGGAATGTATTATTTTTCCTGCCTCGAATATGTGGAAATCATTTGACTCCTCTGAAACTGTAAATACGGATGTGTTTTGAAAAACGTAAGAAGCAGTTATGGCGGACAAGTGCCTGGTATGAACCTTGCGCTTGAAACCAAACTGGTCGGAAAGATCAATAAACTTACCTGGGTTAATTTCATTGACGACGATCCTAGGCCGCAAACCCTCAATCATTACACCAGAATGTATTATTTCACCGCTTATACCAATCAATATTGCTCCATCAAAACCAACAGTTGACTCAATCTCCCGATACCATTCGCCATGGTTCTCTATATCATTTACGTTCACCTTGTGTTTAGAAAATAGGTCCTGGGTGCTATCAGAAATGTCCGTGTAATCCTGCCATTTGTCCTGCCAACCAAGTATCACAAAAAGTCCAAAGTTTTTTTGGCTTTTCATTAAATTCAAAATCAATTCTACCGTCTTTATTTTCAAAGAAACCGGCAGATCAACCGAAGATTTTTTAAAAATCTCTATTAAATTAAAAATTATTTTTTCTGTCATTTTTTAATTTTAGACGTACGATCCGAAACTAGATAAGAACTGGACTGAATCTTTCCTCCCCTGCCAACATTAAATACCATGCTGCATCGTATTTTATTGCAAACTGTCACCTCAGGAATGTTGTCTGTTTTTCTGTTTCCACCATTTGCAAATATGTCCGGTTTAATTTTTTTTAATGCCTTGCACACACTCACATCGGAAGATCCCTCATTGTGCTCAGTTAAAACAACCTCGTCAACCGATGCCAACGCCGCAATCAACTCTCTTCTTTCTTCTTCGCGCATAAAAACATAACCCTTCTTTTTGCGAAGCCAGTGATCGTTATTCAATATCACGACAAGTTTATCGCCCAACTTCTTAGCCTCTTGAAATAACCTAACATGACCCACATGAAGGGGGTCAAAACCACCCGACACTGCGACAACTACTTTTTTATTGTTTTTTTTATTAGACATTTTATCTCAATTCGATAGTAATCAAACCAAACTTTTTAAGTTTTTCCCTGTAGCCCGGAAAACTAAAATAAATTTTCAACAATTCCTCTGATGTTTTTACATTAGGATTTATTTCTTTAGCAGAATACATCTTCAACATAGACGGTACACCACTAAATATTCTAGTACTGACTACAATTTTTGTGAATCTATCACCACCACAAACAAGTATGACGCTATCACCGACCTTTATGTTTCGGTATTTGACTGTGGCCGCCCTGGTTTCAATTTTCTTTTTTCCCTTTTTTATTGAATTAAAAATATCCCGATTTACCTCTCGGAATCTAAGAACATACGATTTATTTTTGGACTTATTTTCCATGTGTTTAAATATTGCCAACTGACTTAAAAAATTATATTATATTTAAAGTAATTTTATAACTATGAGCGGCCCATGTCGACACCTCATTTTGTCTCAAAATTATGTGTGGGTGAAGTTTGTTCCATTTGCAGCACCCCCGCGTCCCACAAGGTCGGCGAAGAAATAGCAAGTGATGATCCCAATCCCATGCGGCACAACCTTACAGCATACATATGTTGCACCCACTTCCGTATTATAATGGGTGGCCAAGCACATTGTCCGATTACACCTCGAATCATAACACCAGATACCTCCATCATATATAAAGAATTCTTGACTTTATTAACTCAGTATTTCTCTCTACACCCAGACAAGGGGAGGCTAGCAAATGAATGGAGGTGCTCATACCCAACAATTGAACTTTGGTCACGAGGTGAAAATCTACCCCATCAAGAATTAACCAAAGCGCTAATCGAGGATCTGAATAAAAAACTTGGAAAATAAAACAACAAGGGAGGGAAATAACATGGAAAAAGTTAGTACAAGCGGGCTTGATCAAAAAAAATCGCTTGAAAAAAAATTACTCTTGTCCAAATATGTGTTTGCGTGTGGCATCTTTATTAATATCTTAGCATTATTTTTTTTAAACTACGTGCCCCGTCCTTCAGACTATCTGATACCGGGCATGATTTTTGTAGTTTTGGGTGTTTTAATTTTTGTATGTGCTGGCTTGGAATATCTTCAAATAATGGCCGAAATGAATAAATTACCACAATCCTTAAATATGCAACAACGACCCAAGCAAGAAACCCACTACGGGAAAGACGTGTGGGTCAATCCGACAACAGAATCACTCCGCAAAACAGAGTGCCTGTGCCTTAATTGCGCAAATATGAAACCAGGCGAATTTGATCACTGCCATATAGCCAAGAGTCTCTACTCCATCTGCAAAATGGAGAATGTAGCACTTGCGGTGACCAGATGCCCCCTTTGGAAACCGAAATATTAAACCCTCCCGCTCCTAGCGGGATTTTATTTGTTCAATTTACGGACAAACAATCTATATCCGCCTTCAATGCCACTTTTTAAATCGTAAGGATTTTTAATACGATCAACTAATTCAAAGCCAAGTTTTTTATGAGCCTCGACCGTAGGAATTTTATTTGGATCAAGAAATGTAACTATATTTTTACCGGCAACCTCAACAAGCAAGCGGTTATACAGCTTGATCCCAATATCTTGCTTTCTGTAACTTTTCACAACAACCCAATCACAGACATAAACCTCGCCTTCTTTTGTGTGATAAGAAAGAATGGCACCGACTAGCTTATTGTCAGCCTCAGCAACAAAACACCATCCAAATCTGATGAACATGGGTATATCATATTTGTTAACGACTTCTTCTCCCCAAACTGATTCTTCCAGTCGCCTAATATTTTGAGCATCAGAAACTTTTGCCTTCCTTACTGTTACTATTTTATTTTTCATTTACAAGTTTTTTCTTATCAAATCCAAAAAGGCTTTCACATATCAACTCAATATTTTTTGGCTTTAACACATACCAGGAGTCACCGTCCAACACATCATCCGACTCTAACGGGGTAGGTTTATTTCTTTTTTGATAATGCTTAATAGCTAAATCATGATGATTGCCGTCTAGTTTTTCTGCCACACCATCAAATTGAATCCCGAGATTATCTTCTCTTACGCCGCTTACAGTGATAGTGCCAGCGATTTTATTATTTTGCTGCATTGCCTTAGAGTGACGCACACCAGAATCTGACATCCAATAGATATTCAGGTCATCATCATGAATATAAATAACATCAGAAACCCAAACACCACCATCGTCAATCGTGGCAAGACTCATTAAGTATCCCTTCTCCAACACCTCCTTAATTAATTGTTTGATATCCTTTTCCACTGTTTTTTATTCAACCTTTTGCCTATTTACAAATTGTAATAAATATGTTATAATTACATAGTGCAGAGGCGGATAGAATCCGTCCTCATGGCTCCCTCGAGGATGTGGCCCTTCAACGGTCACTATCACCTCGGGGGATTTTCTATTTCCCAAACCATCCGCCTTTGCATAAAGCTACGGCGTGATTCCACTTAGCTTTTCTTATGCTGTGGGGCATTGATTAGTCCGCATTTTTTATATTTATAAACCTGGCCAGTCGCAGGATTAATCGCTCCACATGGACAAGGATCGTTCCTGCCCGCCAAAACCTTGGTGTAGGCGGGGCGGCCAATATCAGGCGAATTATTCACGGATTGAGAAACGTCAGATGATTTATTATTTTGGGATTCTGAGTTAACATACTCCATTTTCTGAGGCCTTTTTGGAGCTCCCACAACCCCAACTCTAAATATCAAGTTCGCAACCTGTCCGCCCACGGCTTCTTGTAGCCTAGCAAACATGCGCTGTCCCTCTATCTTGTACTCCACTAAAGGATCGCGCTGACCATAGGCGCGCAGTCGCACAGAATCCCTTAGATACTCCATCTGCTCAAGATGGTCAACCCACAATTCATCTATCACTCTCAGCAAAACCATTTTCTCAAGATGACGCATCGCCTCTTCACCAAGTTCTGATTCTCTTTTAACGTAAGCTAGATCAACAAATTCATATATAAAATTCCGTAAGCTATCCGGTTGTGACGAAGATGCAGCCTCAGACAAACTATTCTTCAAATCAATATCTGCCGGAATAAGTGCCGCAATACTCTCCCTTATTTCTTCTATATTATAGGCGCCGGTTTCTGGAGATAGGTGGAATTCTAAAATCCTGTCGATTTGAGCATGGATATAATCCATGATTTTGTCTTTGAGATTCTTAGATTCCAAAATTTCCCTGCGCAAAGCATAGGTCGCTGTCCTGTGTTTATTCATCACATCATCATATTCAAGTACATATTTCCTGATATCGAAATTATTGCCCTCAATCTTGGACTGCGCCTGCTCTATCGCACGAGATATAAGATTATTCTCAATAACGTCATCTTCCCCGACGCCAAGACGGTCCAAAAGATTCTTAAGCCTGTCGCCACCAAATACGCGCACCAATTCATCCTCAGTTGAAATGAAAAACTGGGAAGAACCGGGATCACCCTGCCTGCCAGCCCTGCCCCGCAATTGGTTGTCTGTACGCCTGGCATCATGTCTCTCTGTACCTACAACATGAAGTCCGCCCAACTCCCTAACCTTTAGAGCATCTCCTGGATCCAGAGGACTACCTCCTAAGATAATGTCGACTCCTCGGCCGGCCATGTTGGTGGCAACAGTGATAGCTCCCAGTCTTCCTGATTGCGCTATAATTTCTCCTTCTCTTTCATGGTTCTTGGCGTTCAAAACTTGATGCGGCAAACCCTCCCGCTCAAAATGGGCTGACAATAATTCATTTTTTTGTATCGAACCGGTTCCTATCAATACCGGCTGACCAGATAAATGCCTTTCTTTGACTTCCGCTACAATTGCCCTGAATTTACCAGATTCAGTTTTATAAATTCTGTCAGGCAAATCAGACCTTATCATCTCTTTGTTTGTCGGTATGCTAACAACATCTAGCTTATACACCTTGTGGAATTCTTCAGCAGAAGTCTGACCAGTACCAGTCATACCGGCAAGTTTTTTGTACAAACGAAAGTAATTTTGAAATGTAATAGTAGCGAAGGTGCGGGATTCTTTCTGAACATAGACGCCCTCCTTGGCCTCAACAGCTTGGTGCAAACCCTCAGACCAGCGACGACCCGGCATAAGGCGACCAGTAAATTCATCTACTATGATTACCTCCCCATCCTTAACCACATAGTCCTTGTCTTTGCGAAATAAAACGTGTGCCTTGAGAGCCTGCTCGAGATGATGCACGTGGCGCGTACCTCCTTCTTCATATATATTTTTAAGACCCAATGCCGACTCGACTTTTTCAATTCCGGCTTCGGCAATTGATACTGCCTTTAATTTTTCATCTACATTATAATCCTCATTTTCTTTTAGACGAGGCACAATTCTGGCAAAAGTAGAGTATAGCTGAGTTGACTCGCTATCAGGGGCTGAGATTATAAGTGGAGTGCGGGCTTCGTCTATTAAAATAGAGTCAATCTCGTCAACAATTGCAAAATTATGTCCGCGAGACTGCGAGACCTGCTCCAATTCATAAAGCATATTATCTCTTAGGTAATCAAAACCAAATTCGTTATTTGTACCATATGTTATATCAGCACCATAAGCCTCCTGCCTCGAAACCGGTCTCAAATACTCGTGTACAACACGAAAAGAACCCTCAGAATCCCTCGTTTTATCACTTACTTCCTTCTGCTTTTCACTAATATGGGTAGGATCATACAAATAGCTAGAATCATGGTTAATACACCCGACACTCAATCCAAGAGCATTAAAAATTTGGCCCATCCAGACTGCATCACGACGCGAAAGATAATCATTGACTGTAACGATATGCACCCCCTCGCCGGATAGAGCGTTAAGGTATGCCGGAAGAGTTGCCACAAGAGTCTTGCCCTCACCTGTTCTCATTTCTGAAATATTGCCGCGATGGAGGGCGATACCACCCATTAATTGAACATCGAAATGTCTTTGCCCCAGCGTACGCTTAGATGACTCTCGGACTAAAGCAAAACCCTCTGGTAAGAGATTATCCAACAGCTCGCCGTTAGAAAGTTTTTGCTTTAATTCTTGGGTCTTGTTTTTTAATTCCTCAATTGAAAAAGACTCGAACGTCTGTTCGAGCTCGTTTATATTTTGCACAATTGTCTTATAGCCACCAATAGTGCTGGCATTTGCATCGCCAAAAATTTTGGATAGAAATGACATTATATTTCAAAAGGGAATCACTGTCTTTTTGGCTTACGCTGAGAATTTTTGATTTTAGTTTTAAATTTATTTACCTGAGATTCTATATCTTCACGGGCGGCAACCACCGCAGACTCCAGTTCAAAGTGCTCTTCTGTTGCTCTCAAGAGATTCTTGCCAATTTTCAGATTGATTTCGGCATAATAAACAACTCCCTTTCTATGGTGCTTGGATGGCCTGCCAACCTCCACCCTTAATTCAATAAGCTCATCTCCAGGCTTGAAAAATTTACCTAAGCCTGCCAATCGATTATTAACCATGGTTTCTATGGGAGAAGTTAGATCTAAATTTTTAGAATGAATTATTATTTGCATGTTCATATAGTAATATAAAATTGATCAAAAGAAAACCCCCGCGGTTGAGGCGGGGGTTTTCGAGAAGTTACACTCTCTTCTTCTTTTTGGCCTTTGTCTTCTTTGCGGCCTTCTTTTTCTTTGCCATAGTCTTAACCATGAGAGACAACGAATTAAAACTTAAAATTAGAAATTTAAAATTTAAAATTAGTTATCTCCCCTCCTATATATGGCGGTCGACCAAACCACCAAAAGTTTTCAAAAATATTTTTGGCTTCAAAAATATTTTTCACTTACATGTTAATTATATCACGGAAAATTTTTTGTAATCAAAAAAAGTGGATAACTTATTTCACATTAATAAAAAATAAACGGCTCACTGTGTGAGCCGTTCGATTCGTTAAAATTCTCCGATGCGAATTATCTCTTCTTCTAACAAAACTCCGAATTCTTCAAAAACTCTACCCTTAACAAGACGAATAAGCTCGATGAAATCATTTGCTGAAGCACCACCAGTATTCACAAAAAAATTTGCATGATCATGTGACACCATGGCACCACCCACTCTTGTTCCTTTTAATTCGCATCTATCAATCAGAGAGCCTGCACCGAGATTAACTGGTTCCATCACCATCTCTGGGTTACGGAAAATACATCCCACGCTTCTTTCTTTCGGTTGACTTCTTTGCCTTTTTTGCTGAATTCTATGAGACTCGGCAGTAACAGCACTTTTGCCTCTTAGGCAAAACCTAATCTTAGCACCCAATATAACCCAACTTGGTTTATCTTTAAAAAAGCTCCAGCGATTAGCAAAATGCATATCTTGCTTAAATACAATCTGAATGCTTTCTCCATCAAAAAACACAACCTGATCAACTACATCCCAAAATTGACCCCCATAGCATCCAGAATTGCCATATATTGCACCGCCCACTGTGCCAGGTAAACCCGATAAAAACTCAAACCCTCCAAGTCCAAAAATCTTTCCGTCCTGTACTAACTTTGAAACACTAACCCCCGCGCTAACCCAAAGTTTTTCTTTGCCTGTTTCAAATTCAATTGAATTACCAGATGCTTGAGAGCGAATAACCAATCCAGGGAAACCTTTGTCTCCAAACAAAATGTTAGATCCGCTACCAATAATTAAAAGTTCCAATTCATTATCTTTAACAAATTTCAAAGAATCTTTTAACTCTTCATTGGCCACACAAACACCTCCCCAATTCGGCGGGAAAACACCAACAGAAATTTCCGAAAAACAACGCGCCCTACCTCCGACATTCAATGTTGAGTGCTTAGCCAATGGCACATCCTTTTGAATAAATCTTGGTGTTATCACACAAGCCTCCAGTCAATATTATTTTAAAAATCTATTTCTTTATATTACCACCATTTTTATAGAACGTCAATTCTAAATTATTTATCTCAAATATTGAATCCCAGGAACGTCCGGATACTGTGAATTGATCACCACCAATATCCAACCACCGCTTACTTCCATCAATACTAATACTATATACCCTCTGATTACCGGAATATCTTACAAGATCGCTTTCTCTATATTTATTCAAAACATCCGGATCAACTTCGGTTACATTTTCAAATCCTAGACCCTTATAAAAACCAAATATCCTGGCATCTATTATATGTCGACGCCAACCACCTCTTATAACATACACCTTGTGGTCGCCCCTTGCCCTAATTAGTGTTCCGTCAGGAAATAAAGTCGGATTGGTTGGGATTTCAATTACGTCACCAGACTTGTCGATATTTAAAACTGCGTAGTTATCAGGAACCACTGAAACTCTTTCAAGAGCAGTACTTAAATCGACTGCATCTTCTCTTGAAGAAAAACCAGCTACCTTGTCTTTTTTTATTGGCATCAAAAGTACTCGATTAAACTCTGTGCCCATACCAGATAAATATATGGCATTGGCCTCAGGCGTGGGGCTGAAAAGACGATCAACATAGCTACCGTCAAGTCTAAAAACTAAATAAGAAATATTAAAACTAGCCAAGGAGGTGGAATCGAAGGATATTTTAAGAATATTCTCCGTACCCAAGCCAAGATCATAAAAATCATACCAGACGCCTGACCAATCTTTTATTGAATCAGGCACCACGTACTTGATATCATCATCCAGACCACTAAGATATCTGCTTGGTGGAACGCGCATATCAGACAAAAATTTATTTTTATAGCCAAATTTCCCGGTAGAAAGTTGATCATTAATGAAATTTGAGATAACCCACCTTCTGTAAATTTCGAACGTAGAATCTTTTACTCCATTTTTAATCAGGGCTGCGGCCAAAGAGTTAAGCCCTGATAAATTGTTTTTAGCCGTGTCGGCAATAATTTCCGAAGGAAAATTTTGAGCAAGATATTCTGCAAAAAGTGTAATCTGTCCATAATCTGCGGGGTAATTCTTCCATTCTGTTAGACTATCCCCAGGCAAACTTAAAATTGCATCTACACGCCTTTGTAAATGTGAGCCCTCATAAACATTGTTATACCCCAGAAGGGTTGTAGCATATTCGGATCTTAACTCATTGAGCCAAATATCATCATGCGTATTCTGAAGAACTTCTTTCTGGTTGTAAGATATTAGGTGCTGAAATTCGTGAGCTAAAAATGGGAATATTTTCTCTTGTTTATTAACTGCGGAAATATTTAAGAAAATCATCTCTCTCTGATTTGAATTAATAACTTGGTATTTTGGGTTCTCATTTGTTGTATCAAAATATCCTCCAGCATTATCTATCAGCGGAGCCAAAAAAATTGTTATTCGAGAGTCTCCATCTATGCCGGGATTGGGCTCAAAACCAAAAAAATTAGTTTCAATAGGATACATCCTGTTATCAAATTCTTGACCAAGATTATATATATTCTGGAGCAAATCGGCACGTGCTAAATCGTTAATCGCATTCCAGTATTCGTCAGCAACATAAAAATAGGCCCGTTCAGATATATTCCTTAAGGTCGCATCAACACCAGCACGTCCCAGCACGTCGTAATCAGAACTGACAAAAAAATGCTCATTTTGGCCAATTGTATCAGCGCTCGCGAATGAAGCACCCAGTAATAAAAAACTGGGTATTAGTATTTTAGCCAACTTATTCATGTTGATTATTATAACAAAAAAGCTCGTCCACTACATATCTGGACGAGCTGTTCATACTTGTTTGTTGTNTGTTATTTGAATTATAACTCAGCAAGCCCAGACTCAAGAGATACAGTAGGCTTCCAGCCGATAAGATCTCTGGCCCTTGAATTATTAGCAAGTGTTTTTCGAGTCTCGCCAGGACGCGCTGGAATATAAGCAACCTTCTTTGTACTGAGAGCAGAAGCAATAATCACTTGGTTCTGATTGCCGCTCGCTATAGCCAGTTGGGCCACAGGCGAAGATGATTTGTCATCTTCTTTGCTCAAAATCATGGCGGCTACCTGGTTAATTGAATAATTTCTTCCAGTACCAATATTTAGCATCTCTCCGTTGCCAACCTTTTTAGAAACAGATGCCAAAATATTAGCCCTTACCACATCTGAGACATGTGTAAAATCACGCTGTATGTTACCGTCCCCGACGATTGTAAGGGGTTTGCCAGATCTCAACTGTTTAAGAAAGATTCCAACCACAGTCGCATAAGCTCCAGTTAATAATTGTCTCGGACCATAAACATTAAAATATCTCAAAGAAACAGTTTCAATTTTATATAAATTAGAAAAAAGTCTGCAAAGCTCCTCTCCCACATACTTAGATAATGCATAGGGGCTCTTAAATTTGGATGACATTTCTTCGTGTAGCGGGAGTGTTTCCTGATCTCCATAAGAAGATGAGGACGCAGAATATACTATGCGTCTAACTCTCGCATCTCTGGCAGCTAATAAAACATTTAGCGTACCCATAACATTACTTTCCATTGTGGGAACTGGATCCTTAATGGAGGGCTGAATCCTTGCTACTGCTGCAAGATGGAAAACGCAATCCACACCCCTAAAGTAAGGTTTGATCTTTTTCAGATTCCTAATATCAACATTGATAAACTTGGCCTTCTTGTTTACTTGAGACCTCTTGCCGGTCATAAGGTTATCAAGGACAATAACCTGCTTGCCCTCTGATATTAGAGAATCAACCAAATTAGAGCCTATAAATCCGGCCCCACCAGTAACGAGAACTTTATTTCCATTTTTAGCTTGTTTTTTGTTCATTGTATTAATTATGGCTTATTTTAAGAATAATATAGAGGATCAGTCAATATTGACACGTTATCTAATTTAAGCTATCATATACAAAGGTTATTTTACCTAAACAATTACTAACAAACAGAGGACAGTATGACCAGGACGGCAAGCATATCCCTTGAGACAAAAACAGGTGTTTCAAAAACCTTTTTCGTTGTTGCCGGCTCAGATATTATGAGTATTAAGGCCAACCAGCTTAGAGATATGGCAAGACAGATAGCTGATCAAACCAGGGCAAGGTTCGACCACAATGCCCCGAGATCGGCATTCATGCCAAGAGTACGGGTACGTTAGTTCTCTACCAGCCCTCACAGAGTGGGGCTTTTTAATTTCAAAAAAATTACTCTTTGCCTCTTATCTTTTTCCTTTTGACGACAATTACATCCTTGTCGTGATAGCTTACATCTTTCATGGAAAGACCCTGCCATTTAATAAGGGACTCGTTATAAGCAACAATAGCCTCCAGCGCACTTATCCCTTTCTTTAATGACGCAATTAACCCCGGATCGGTTTTTTTATTTTTTGACAAATCCATATGAAGAGATTCAATAAAAGCTATCAAGGCATTCATATCCTTGGGGAAACAATATCCTCCTGCACCACAATAATTCCCATGCTCTACATTGAGCCAGGCGGGGCCTATTCTTGAATCAGCGGAAATGGTTTCCCGAACATTTTCATAATTAACATCTAACGCATGGCAGATATCCGCAAGAATATTGCCGTAAATCACCTTTATATAACCGAAAACATTGGCTGCATACTTAGCCAGCTCTGCCTCGGTTGCGTTAATGTCTCTTTTAGTATAATCGCTTGACCATGGCCTCTCGAAATGAGCACGAGGCAACATAGCAAGCAATTCTTTGGTATCACCATAACTTCTAGCTGTGTGGCCTACGATTTGTCTGTCTGGCTTGATATAATCAAGCCATGCTTGAGACTCGGTTAAAAACTCTGGATTGAATATAAATTTTTTGCGTGGATATTTTTTCTGAAGTTTCTCTACAGTTCCAGGTTGGACAGTCGATTTAATAACCACAACCTTACCATTATTAATTGTTTTAACAGCCGCTTCAACGATTGATACATTGCAGCTACCGTCTGGGTTAGATGGAGTAGGTACAGCAACAAAAACAATATCTGCCTTATTAACATCCTCTGTGTAAGCCTTCTTTGGGTCAGCATCATAACAAAACAAATCCTTGCCTCGTCTGTATTGCTGAACTTCCTCAAACCAACGCCTAACAGGTTCACCAACCATTCCCAGTCCTATAATCCCTACTTTTGTAAGCACTTTTTTATTATTAGACATATTTATAAATATATGGTATTATTTGCGAAGCTTTATATATGCGAAGGTTCTCACTATTAATCGGCGACATCGCCATATTATACACATCTTTATTCACAACACTCGTATTGAGGTATGGTTTTGATTTAGGAGTGCAGGCAGAATTCCACTTGCTGCCTTTTAGTATAACATTCATTTCGTGGCTAATCGTTTTCTATATAAGCAATCTATACGACCTTGGATATACCAAAAATAATATACAATTTTTCTCTGCGCTTCTTTATTCTCTAGCAGTAAACACGGTAATATCTTTATTGTTTTTCTACTTGGTTCCATTCTTTGGAATCGCTCCTAAAACCAACCTTATTATTTTCACATTGATAGTCGCCGCCCTAATGATCTCCTGGAGATACGGTTTTAATAAATTAATAGCCAAAAGTGGATTCAAGAACAATACCCTTATAATAGGCGCAAATGAACAATCGCAGGAGCTTTATGACTTCCTGCTTGCCAATCCACAGATTGGCTACAATGCATTGGGGATAATAGACA
>C687J35174_10006491_pt1 | contig 15244 bp, 13 predicted proteins | sample RifCSPhighO2_01_FD_35174 | JGI IMG/M metagenome (IMG submission 35174) | reverse complement strand
GGCATAGTACACCCGTAAACTGATAACAGTTTTTTTTCGTTTCCGAGTCAGGCTCGGTTTCCGAAAGAGACTTGCTGTCTAGTTTACCAGGTACCTGTCAAAACGTTTGGTCTTTGTCTTGCAATGTCTACTTCTCCCATATAAACAGTGCAGGAGAAACCAAGTTTAGCCGCAATTGTTGCTGTAGCAACTCCGTGCTGGCCAGCACCGGTTTCTGCAAGGAGGCGGGTTTTACCAATTCTTTTCGCAATAAGCCCTTGTCCAATACAATGCGTTATTTTATGCGCTCCTGTATGGTTAAGTCCTTCGTTCTTAAGATATATTTTTGCTCCACCCAACTTCTCTGTAAGGTTTTTTGCAAATACTAAAGGTGTAGGCCTTCCGGCGAAGTTCTTTAGTAAGTCCGTAAACTCCCTATGGAATTGTTTGTCTTTTTTTGCTGCAGCATATGCCTGATCTAGCTCTTCTAATACTGGGATGAGCATCTCGGGTACATATCTACCACCATATTTTCCAAAATGTCCTCTCATATAAATACTCCTTTCGCATTCTTAGTAAATTCTTTAATCTTCTGAATATCGTTTACGCCATCTGTTTCGACACCACCTGCAACATCAACAGCAAAGGGCTGGACTTTCTCGACTACAGAAGCAACATTTTGTGGCGTTAAACCTCCTGCAAGAAAGATGGGGTACTTATAGGTAACTGCCTTAGCTGCATCAATGCTAACCATTTCTCCTTCACCTTGCTGAACCCGATCAAGAAGAAAATAATCCACAGAATAGTCGTTAGTTTCACTAGAAGAATTAATAGCTTTAATAACTTGAGAATCTATTTGTTTAATATACTCTGAATCCTCTTGACCATGAAGCTGTACAAAATCTAAATTAAGCTGTTTTGCAATTTCTCTAACGACTGCTACATCTGCATTTTGAAATACACCTACGGTTTGTATCTTACCTCTAAATTTTTTAATAATTTCTGCCGCAAGCTTTGGTTCAATATAACGTCGAGATTTCGGCACAAAGTTAAAACCGAGATAATCAGCACCAGAATCTATTGTAGCTTGTGCTGCTTCTGAGGTGCGTATTCCACAAATTTTAACTTTTACATCATTCATATTTTTTAAACTTTTAATAAAATTATCCATATTTGCTGCTTTCATAAGACTTGTACCTACAAGTACACCTTTTGCACCTGCCTCTTTATACCTTCTTACTTCAACTGAAGAATGAATGCCTGAAAATCCAAGCTTAATAAACTTATTTGGAATTTTTTCAAGTAAAGCACATGCTTTAGATATGTCTATAGTGAACGTACGTAAATCTCGCGCATTAATTGCAATAAAGGAGGTATTTGTATCGAGGGCTTTTTCTAAGTCTTCTTGATCATTAATTTCAACTATTGGCTCAATACTGATCTCTTGAGAGATTGTTACAAAATCTTTAAGAACATCTTTATCTACTAAGCGAGCAATTAGAAGTATGGCATCAGAACCTATCATTTTCGCTTCATAAATTTGATATGGATCGATCACAAAATCTTTTTGCAATATTGGAATATTTACTCTTGTTTTGAGCTGAGAAATAAAAATAGTGCTTCCTTTAAAATAATGCTTTTCCGTAATAAACGATATTGCATCTGCTCCAACTTTCTCATAAGCAATCGCCCTTTGTATAATGTCGCTTTCTGAACCTAAAGAAGGATTTGTAGGAGACGCAAGCTTGATTTCAGCAATTATTGCTATATCAGAATGAGCGACGTTAATGAATCTATTCTTAAAGCTACTTGTGAGTTTGGCTGTAGTAATTTTTCTTTTCAGTTCATCAATAGAAAGTACCCTCTTCTGTTCACTAAGGTCTTTCTGTTTCTTTTCAAGAATCTGTAATAATATACTATGCATATTTTTGCGTCTCCTTTACTAAGTTCTCCAAAACTAATTTTGCTTTTCCGCTGTCAATAGATTTTTCTGCAAGTTGTATACCTTCTTTAATATCAGACGCTACCCCTGCAACATATATAGCAAAGGCGCTATTAAAAATAACTATATCCCTTTTTGAACTCTTCTTTCCCTGTAGAATTTCTCTTATAAAGTTTGCATTTTGTTGCGCACTGCCTCCTAAAACTTCTCCGTTGGGAATTTTTTGTAGTCCATAATTAACTGGATCAATGGTAGATTGCTTTACTGAGTGATCTTTTACCTCGAACAATATGGTCTTTGAAGAAATACTTAACTCGTCTAAACCATCCTCACTAGTAACTACAAGGAGGTGTTTATACGCAAGAGTTTTCCCAACTTCTGCTAGTTTTTCAGCGATCTCCACATTAGGAACGCCAATAAGTTGTTTTTCAACAGATGCCGGATTTGCAAAGGGTCCAAGATAGTTAAAAACTGTTCTTACTTTTAATTCTTTTCTTACTGCAACTACATTTTTCATTGATGGGTGGAAAAGGGGAGCGAATAAAAAGACCATGCCTACTTTGTTAAAAACTTCTTCTGCTTGCTGCGGAGATAGTTGTAGATTTACACCTAGCTCTTCTAGTACATCTGCGCTGCCACACTTACTGCTTGCCGCACGATTTCCATGTTTTGCAACTCTTACACCTGCGCCTGCAACAACGAAAGCAACGGCTGTTGAAATATTAAAAGTTCCACTACTATCACCACCTGTACCACAGACGTCTATGGCATTACTGGCGTTAACATGAACCATATTCTCTCTCATGGTTTTGATAAATCCAATAATTTCATCTGGAGTTTCTCCCTTCATTCTGAGTGCTATGAGAATAGCCCCAATTCGTGCTGGAGTAGCTACCCCTTTTATTACCTCATTGAGAAATAACTGAGTTTCTTCAGTTGTTAAATTTTGCTTACTTATTAATTTATTTAACAAATTTATATCTTCCATAGTTACCTTTCTCCAATTAAAAAATTTGCCAATAATAATTTTCCACCATCTGTAGCGAAAGACTCTGGGTGAAATTGTATTCCTTCTATTGGATATGTTTTATGCCTCAAACCCATGATTTCTTCTGTATCGAGAGATTCAGAAGTAATCTTTAGACAATCTGGAAGTGTTAATTTATCTGCAATAAGAGAATGATACCGCATAACTTCTAACTTCTGGGGCAAACCTCTAAACATACCTAGTCCATCATGCTCTATTATGCTTGTTTTTCCATGCATTGGATGCTTTGCTCGAATTACTTTACCACCAAAATAATGAGCCATACCTTGCATACCTAAACATACCCCCAATACTGGAGTTTCTTTACCAACTTGAGTCAAAACTTCTGCACACACACCAAAATACGCTGGATCACTGGGATCTCCTGGACCAGGAGAAATAATTACCTTGTCATATCGTCTTTTTTTAATCTCTTCAGTGGTAATTTCGTCATTTCGTAATACATCTAGTCTGAATTTCTTACCTTTATCCATAAGAACCTCACCAATATATTGATAGAGATTAAACGTAAATGAATCGTAATTATCTATTATTAAAATTTTCATACTTCTAATACCTTTCTCATCGCAGCTAACTTCCTTTGAATCTCGTCATATTCTTTCTCTGGTACTGAATCATAAACAATCCCTCCACTCGTTTGAGCATATGCATATTCATCTGAAATAAATAGAGAACGTAAAGCAAGCGCGAAGGTGCAATCTCCATTAAATCCAAAATGGCCGATTCCTCCTCCATATGGTCCGCGTGCCTCAGGCTCATTCGAGTCGATAATTTTTATTGTTTCTACTTTTGGAGTACCACAAACTGTACCCATGGGAAAATTGCTTGCAAGTCCGGAAAACATATCTTCTTCTGGACGAATTATTCCAACAATTTCACTTGAAATATGTTGAACATGGCTAAATTTTTTAACAGTCATTAAATCTCTGATTTTAACTGTGCCAAATTTTGCTATTCTTCCTATATCGTTTCTGTGTAAGTCTACCAACATATTATGCTCTGCTCTTTCTTTAGGATCATTTAATAGAGTTCGAGCAAGCCGCTGGTCTTCCTTTTCATCTTTACCTCTGCGGATTGTTCCGGCTAATGGTCTTGTTGTCATTTCTCCATTACGGAGTGAAAAGAGTAGCTCAGGACTTGCGCCAACAATCTTTTTTTTATCAAATTTAATGTAGTACATAAAAGGTGAAGGGTTAATCTTTCTAAGTTTTTCGTATATTTTTAATGTATCTCCATGAATGTTATATTCTGTTTTGAAACCCACTTCGCATTGAAAAGTGTTCCCGGCTCTCATATGTTCTTTTACGCTCTCAACAATTGCAGCATGTTCTGGCTTGGTCAAGCCGTCTTTAATAAATTTTACCTGCAAGGATCCCTTTTTAAGTTGCGCTTTCATGACTTTTCTTAAAACATTACTTCTGTCAGTGTCATAATAGAAATAGAAAAGTTCGTTCGTGAGCTTATCGAAAATTAACCCATCAGTGTATACACCAAACATAAACTGATCAAAGAGGTCATGGATTTTAATATTTAAAGTAGGTTCAAAATAATTTACTGCTTCATAGCTCAGATAACCTATTAATCCTCCAGCATAGTTTCTGGCTATAGTTGTGGGCGGCATAATATCTCGTAGAGCAGAATATGGGTTTTTGACTGTATAACTTTTATTATCAATTATTAATTTATTTTCTCTACCTGAGATTATATGAGATGGATCAAAACCAATAATTGAGTATCGAGAGAATTTTCCTTCTTCTCCCAATGACTCAAAAATAAAGCATGTTTCGAATTGTTGCTCTATTTTTTGAAACAACTCATAGAAATCTACATCCTCAGCAAACTTAATGTATGTAGGTTTTTGCGGTAGTTTAATTTTAGGTAATTTGTTCATAATTCTCCTTTTTCCAATAAAAAAAGCCCTTGCTAGACCACCAGAAAATGATGATCTAACAAGGGCCTTGCAAAAAGGCGGTGCCACCTTGTGCTGTTTTCTTACAAAAAATGCTTCCCTAAGGAAGCAAATCATAATAAGAAAACCTTATTCATGACGTGCTCCGAAATCCTCCGACACACGCTGCAGACTTTTACGGTTTCGCCTCCGGCTCATACTTTGAACAACTCCCCGGCTCCAATGCACCGGATCAATGCTGTTATTATTCAACTGTAGAAACAGTATACCGTACTATATGTAGTTTTGTCAACGAAAATACTCGCTAACCGTTCAGGAGTTGTCAAAGAAAATGTCACTTCGAGCGTAGCGAAACAATCTCTAGAGATCGTCATGGTTACTTCGTAGCCTCGCGATGACAAAGTTTAGTCAAAGATTCTGAACTCTTACTCGTACTGCTTATGCCTTGGATAAAATTGTGCTTTTAGATATAATTTGGCTATGCCATCCAAAGCCGATGAGTTTGTATTTAGTTCTTATTCGTCAGATTTTAACCGCGGAGAGTTCGGTTTTTCCTATCAGATCCGTTTTTCAGATAATAAAACACTGGATTTGACAGAAAAACTACGCCTTCCATTATCGGGTCTTTCCCAACAGAAAATCCCCTTACCCCTCTTAAACTCGCTTCTTCAGTCGCTTCATCTGATGTTAGGCATTAATTATTGGAAAACATATTCTCCGGCGAAAATAGTGATCAAATCCGTTGCTTTGACTCAAAAACAGGCACAGTTTTGGAATACCGTCTACCGGAAGGGTTTAGGCGAGTTTTTTTATCGCAACAACTTAGATTTCCGTCAATTAGTCCAATTCCCCTTTTCCCAGTCGTCAGCTAGTCAGCCGATCTCTTTTCCCCGCCAGGATCGGGCGTTGGTGGGTATTGGCGGCGGCAAAGACTCAATTGTGGTGGCCGAACTTTTGAAAAAGGAAAATTATCCGTTGACAGCTTTTATTGTGGAAACGCAAAAAAAACATCAGCTGAGTCGCGACGTCGTTTACGCCATGCAGATAGGGTCAATCCAGGTACAGCGCGTTCTTGATCCGCATCTTTTTGAGATCAATAAACAGCCTGGGGCATATAATGGCCATATACCAATCTCGGCAATTATCGCTCATATTGGCCTTTTGGCTGCGGTTTTATATGATTATCGTTTCGTGATTGTCGGTAATGAAAAAAGTTCAAATCTGGGAAACCTGCCATGGAAAGGCGAGACCATTAATCATCAATGGAGCAAATCAATGGAGTTTGAGCGTCTTTTTCAAGCTTATACGGCCCAATACATTACCCCGGATGTAACCTATTTTTCTCTTCTTAGGCCGTGGTATGATCTTAAAATTACCCAAAAATTCAGCCAAGACGAGAAATATTTTTCTACATTCTCCAGTTGCAATCAAAATTTTAAGATAACAAAGCCTTCCCCAATAAAACCGGGATCTTTATGGTGTGGTAAGTGTGCCAAATGCGCCTTTATGTTTGTCGCTTTGGCGGCATTTATTCCTAAAAAACAGGTGGAAGATATTTTTCAAGCAAATCTGCTTACCGATAAAAAACTGCGGCCGATTTATCAGGAACTGCTGGGAGTTAGAGGCAATAAGCCGTTTGACTGCATTGGTACGCCCGAGGAGACCATCGTGGCTTTTTCAGAAATCGCCAAAAAAGGCGAGTATGCCGGTTCTGCCATTATGGATATGGTAGTACGTGAAATACTTTCAAAAGCCGAGGATATTGAAAAGCGAAAGATGGGAATAATGGGTCGATATGAGGACGAGTTAATTCCGGAAAAATTTCGAGCATTGTTAATTTAGTCAATAGTGTTATGAAACTGCAAGAGTTAAAAGGAAAGAAAATTCTGATTGCCGGTTTTGGCCGCGAGGGACGGGCCACCGAGCGGTATTTAAAAGCTAGAATTCCCGGAATCAATCTTACGATAACCGATAAAAAAGAAGGAGCAGGTTATCTTGATAAACAACATGACTACGATTTAGTGATCAAAACTCCCGGCATTCGTCCTGAGCTGGTCAAAGCACCCTATACAACCGCCAGCAATATTTTTTTTGCCAACATTGGTCAAAATTTTACTATCGGCATCACCGGTTCCAAAGGCAAAAGCACCACGGCTTCATTGATTGCCCATATTCTTAATACCGCCGGAAAAAAAGCGCATCTGGTAGGGAATATCGGTATTCCCATGCTTGAAGCACTGCTTAAACCGCATTCTGCCAGCGACATTTATGTGATTGAGCTTTCCAGTTATCAACTGGCAGATATCAAATACTCTCCTCACATTGCTGTTGCGGTCAGCCTTTTTCCCGAGCATCAGGATTATCATGGTGGGACAGAAAACTACTATGCCGCCAAAAAAAACATCATTAAGTATCAAACATCTAAAGATTATTATTTGTACAACTCCCGTTTCCCGATGTTGCAAAAATGGGCAAGCGAGGTAAAATCGCAGGCAGTTCCATTTTTAAAGAATTTACCGTTTCCGGTCTCTGACATTCCGCTTTTAGGTGAGCATAATCTGGAAAATGTCTGTGGAGCAGTGACAGCCGTCAATTTGCTGAAAGTTGAATCTTCAGCCCTTCACCGGGCGATAAAAACTTTTAAACCACTCCCTCACCGTTTGGAATATATTGGCCAATTTGCTGGTATTCATTTTTACGATGACGCCATCTCGACTGCTCCTCAATCGACGATCGCCGCTTTAAAAGCCTTAAAAAAAGTAGATACGTTACTTCTTGGGGGTGAAGATCGAGGCTATGACTTTAACTCACTTGCTGTTGTCATTAAAGAGGCAGGAGTTAAAAATATCGTCCTTTTTCCAGACAGCGGAAAAATGATTGGTCAGTCGTTGAAAAATAATCACATCGAGGTGGCGCAAATACTGGAAACTGATCAGATGAGCCAGGCGGTCAGTTTTGCATTCCAACAGACTTTGACAGACGGTATTTGTCTTTTGTCAGCCGCCTCACCCAGTTATAGCTTGTGGAAAGATTTTCAAGAAAAAGGCAACCAATTTCAGCATTTTGTCAAAGCATATCAAAGATGAGAAAATTGAGGCTGAAAAAGCCGGTTAGTAAAAGTATTTCTTACAAGGCGCTGTTTTTTTTACCAATAGTGCTGGCGCTTGCCGGGTCGATTATGGTGCTTGAAGCCTCTTCAATTCGCTCAATTGCGGAGTTCGGATACAGTTATCACTACCTTAAGCTACAGCTGATATGGATTGGCTTGGGGGTGCTGGCGATGTTATTTTTTTCTTTTTTTAATTATAAACACCTGTATTTGTTTGCCCTTCCACTAATTGTGATTACCATGTTTTTGTTGATTGTGGTACTGGTGCCGTCAATCGGCGCTAAGGCCGGAGGCGCGCGCCGCTGGATTGATCTGGGATTTTTTAATCTGCAACCGACTGAGTTTGCCAAACTGGCCACCATCATCTATCTGGCTTCCTGGTTTTCTGTCCGTGAGCGGAAGCGTTTTTTTTCATTTATTTTTTTGCTTGGGGCTTTGATTGGACTGATACTTTTACAGCCTGATATGGGGACGGCATTCATCATTTATTCTTTGGGACTAATAATTTATTTTTTAGCCGGTGATGAACTGCAGTATCTGGTTACCGTTATCCCCTTGTCTGCTGCCGGTTTTTTATTAATGATAAAACTGGCTCCATACCGATTTGCGCGGTTTATGGCATTCTTGAATCCAAACGAGGACACTCAGGGCATTTCCTATCATATCAACCAAATACTAATCTCTCTTTCGCATGGCGGTTTGACCGGACGAGGTTTTGGCGCCTCCCGACAGAAATATTTATTTTTACCAGAAGCACACACCGACTCGATATTTGCCATTATTGGCGAAGAGTTTGGACTGATCGGTGGAGTAGTTTTAATTTTTGTTTATTTTATACTATTATATAAACTTTATATACTTTATCTACAGACTTCGGATCGGTTCGGCAAGCTGTTGGTAGGTGGGATATTAACGTTTTTTGGAATGCAGATTATTACTAATTTGGCCGGAATGGTGAACCTGATTCCGCTAACCGGAGTGCCTTTGCCATTTATCTCATATGGCGGATCACATATCATGACGTCTTTTATGTTACTTGGGATTGCTATTAACATTTCCAGAAAAAAGAGATGAAACTACTTGTGACAGGCGGACACGTTACGCCGGCCTTAGCCTGTATCCAAAAAGCTCGTCAAAAATATCACCAGTTAAATGTGGTTTTTGTTGGCCGCCAATTTGCCAATACCAGGGAACGGATAGAAACGTTTGAGTATCAGGAGGTTAAAAAAATCGGTATCAAATTTATTTCCCTTCACGCCGGCCGGTTGACCCGTTCTTTGAGTATAAGAACGCTGGAAAATTTGTGGTTTTTTCCACTAGGTTTTATTTCTGCCTGGCAAATTTTACAAAGTGAAAAACCGGATGCGGTACTGTCATTTGGCGGGTATCTGGGGTTACCGGTGGCTTTTTGTGCCTGGTTACAGCATATACCGATCTTTACCCACGAACAGACAATTAATCCGGGCTTAGCTAACCGGCTCATCTCTTGTTTTGCTAAAAAGACGTTTATCGCCTTTCCCCAAACTTCTCGATTTTTTCCAACCCATAAAACCATTTACACCGGCAACCCAGTTAGAGCAGAAATATTTCGTGTCATAAGAAAGCCGTTTGTTTTAATAAAAACCCACCCGGTAATTTATATAACTGGCGGGTCACTCGGCGCCCATCAGATCAATTGTTTGATTGAAAATTTAATCAGCGCTTTATTGCAAAAATATATCGTGATACATCAGACTGGCAATATTGAAGAATATGCCGACTACACCAGGCTAATTAAAATCCGAAACAAACTGCCGGCGGTACTTAAAGAGCGCTATTTTTTGGCCCAGCATTTTTTTGCTGAGGAAATAGGGTACATTTATTCCATCAGTGATCTGGTTGTAGCCCGCGCTGGCGCTAATACTTTTTTTGAATTATTGGCTTGCCGTTTACCGGCAATATTTATACCTTTGCCGTGGTCTGCCCATGATGAACAGAAAAAACAGGCACAGATTTTTAAAGACCAGGGCTTAGGTGAGAGTTATGAAGGTCAGGATCATATAGCTTTATTAAACCTTATCAATAAGACAATGGCCAAACTTACCAATTATCGCCAGAATTTTAATTCAATTACCTCAAAATATGATCAGCCGGCTGCAGAGATTATCCTCAAAACTATCTTTCAAAAGTAAGATTGGGTATTTAATTATTATACTTGCCGCAGCAGGAGTAGCGGGTGGCGCTTGGTTTGGTTATCATCGTTTTAGCGTAGCAAAAATCAATGTCCAGTTTGATCGTCCGTACAAATTTAAGCTAATCGGCCTAGATTATATTAATAAACAAAATTTACTATGGCTTGATACCAAAGCGATGTCTCGCATTATTGTGACTCAAAACTCCTGGGTATTGCAAGCAAAAGTTGAAAAAGTATATCCTAACACTATCTATTTATATGTCAGCATCACTCAACCGCTAGCCTATCTGCAAAGCGATGACGGTTATTTTTTACTTTCTGAAAACGGCCGGATAGTTGATAAATTAAAAAATATCGCCGCGAAGTTGCCGGTCATTTCTTATTACCAGCGGTTTTCTTATGCCGATATTTCGGTTGGAAATTATCTTAGCAGCAAAGACTTGAGAGACAGTCTGTATTTTTTGGACAAAATCAATAGTTTGGGGTTTACAATAAATAGTATTGATATTGCCAGTTTTCATATGTTAGGATTATATACTATAGACAACAAGCAGTTTTTATTTTCGGCAGAAAAAGACAAGGAGATTCAGATATACCAAGTTGAGGAAATTTGTAAGGAGTTTAAAATCAAAGGCAAAGAGTTTCAAATTATTGATGTGCGATTCGATAAACCGGTGGTGACTCAATAAGTTATTTATTGGTAATTGCGGGAGTTTGCTAAAATAATGTTATGAATGATCTTCTCATTTGTGGTATTGATATCGGCAGTTCAAAAATTGCGACTGTCGTGGCTCTTCAATCGCAAGAAAATAAAGAGATCAGAATTATCGGTTTTAATACTACTCCTTCCCGCGGAGTAAAAAAAGGTCTGATCGTCGATATTGATCAAGTGACCAAAGCGGTCGAGGAAAGTATTGAAAAAGCCGAAAGAATGGCTGGACACCAGATTAAAAATTCCTTTGTATCAGTGGGCGGACCACATATCTCATCACTCAACTCTCATGGAGTAGTGGCAGTTACCAATCCGCATGTCGAAATTGTTGAAGAGGACGTACGACGGGTGATTGAGGCTGCCAGAGCAATCTCATTGTCTAATACCAGGCAGATTATCGAGGTGACTCCGCGCCAGTACAGCGTTGACGGACAGGCGGGCATTAACAATCCGGTGGGTATGAGCGGAGTACGCCTGGAAGTTGATACTCATATTATCACGGCTTCCTCCACTAATCTGAAAAATATCGATAAAGTACTTAACGACCTTGGTATAAATAACGACGGTTATATTTTTTCCGGACTTTCTTCAGCTGAGGCAGTACTTACTGATACAGAAAGGGATCTGGGAGCAGCGGTGGTGGATTTTGGCGGAGGGAAGATTGATCTTTGTATTTTTGTGGAAGGTGCGCTTTCCTATTCAGCCTCAATACCGGTTGGCGCCAAACACATCACCAATGACATTGCCGTTGGACTTCGCGTCTCTTTGGAGTCGGCTGAGAAAATAAAACTGTACCTTAGCAGTCATGCCAAATCTATTCAAGAATCTTTGAAAAAGAAATCGTCGGAACAGTTTGATTTGCATAAAGCAGGGGTGACCGAGTCGATCAAAGACGTTACTCCAAAAGAGGTGCTTGATGGAATAATCGGTCCCAGAATCGAGGAGATGTATACCATGATTGGCGAGGAGATCAATAACAGCGGTTATTACAAACAAATTCCCGCCGGGCTGGTGATAACTGGCGGCGGCGCTTTGACTATCGGCATGACCGAGATGGGTAAAAAGATATTGGGTCTTCCCATTCGTGTTGGGACTCCAGATAAAGCCACTGGTTTAGTTGATGAAATTATCGATCCCCAGTATTCTTCTACCTTAGGGTTGATTTTTTATGGCAAGAGCCATATAATCGAAAGCCAAGAAAGAAAGGACTTTGATAAGATTCTTAAAAATTTTTCCCTGAACGGTGTTTTTGGTAAAATAAAAGATTTTGTTAAGCAATTCTTACCATAAAGTCCTTAAAACGGCTTGACGACCCAGACAAATTCAACAAAAAGACTTAATAATCTATTACTAACTTTGAAAATTATCTATGTTAATTAAGCCAAGAGCAGGTCAGGCAGCAAAAATTAAAGTGGTAGGTGTGGGCGGCGGTGGGGGCAATGCCGTGTCCTCGATGATTGGTGAAGGCGGTATTGAGGGAGTAGATTTTGTCGGTGTTAACACCGATGCTCAGGCGCTGCTGCATAATAAGGCGGAGATAAAAATTCAGATTGGTGAAAACTTGACCAAAGGTTTGGGCTCGGGCGGTGACCCGGATGTGGGTAGCCAGGCGGCTGAGGAGTCAAGAGAAGAACTCAAAGAGGAATTATCCGGTTCGGATATGATTTTTATCACCGCCGGTGAAGGCGGGGGAACAGGTACCGGAGCCGCTCCGGTGGTGGCTCAGGTGGCCAGAGAAACCGGCGCTCTCACCGTGGCCGTTGTTACCAGGCCATTTGATTTTGAAGGCTCGCGAAGGCGGCACGCCGCTGATGAAGGAATCCAAAACCTAAAAGACAAAGTGGACACATTGATCGTCGTTCCCAACCAGCGCATTCTGCAGGTGATCGATAAAAAGACTCCCATTCTTGAGGCGTTTAAAAGAATCGACTCGGTTTTATATCAAGGTGTTAAAGGGATTGCCGAATTAATTACACTGCCGGGCTTAGTAAACGTGGATTTTGCTGACGTACGAACCATAATGCAAAATTCAGGCACCGCGCTCATGGGTATGGGTTTGGGCACCGGAGACAAGCGGTCTATAGCCGCTGTGCGCCAGGCGATTTCTTCACCGCTTCTTGACACCTCAATTGAAGGGGCTAAAGGGATTCTGTTTAATGTGGTTGGCGGCGCTGACCTGTCGATGTCAGAGATTGATGAGGCGGCTTCGATGATTTATAAAGTAGTTGATCCGGACGCCAACATCATCTTTGGCGCGGCTATCGACGATAAACTGGTGGACCAGATAAAAATAACCGTTATCGCCACCCGCTTTGATGAGAGTAAGCTAAATATTTTTAAGTTTCAGCGGCCGTCAAAGATCGTGGAGGAAAAAGAAGACCAGCTTGAAGAGGCGGTAGAAAAGTCTTTAGACGAATCGCCCAATCCGGAGGTCAAAGACTACGACGCGGAACACAATTCGGAATTTGATATTCCTGCCTTTTTACGCAAGAAGTAATGAAAAAACAAGTAACAATTAAAGGAATAAATCTATCATACCATGAATTTGGTAAAGGGAATCCGCTTTTATTTCTCCATGGTGGAAGGTTAAGAGCTCAAATTTTCATAAAAACATTAAATGAACTTTCAAAAAACTATTACGTAATAGTTCCAGATATTCCAGGATACGGAGATTCTTCCACTCCAAAAGAACCTTGGTCTTTTGGAGACTATGCTGAATTTTTCATAACACTCATTGAATATCTGAAAATAAAAGAAATAATTGTTGTGGGTTATTCTTTGGGTGGAGGGATTGCTTATACTATAACCTCAATGAGCAAAAAGGTAAAAAAACTCATCTTGATAGATTCTGCCGGAATAGAGAAAATATCNGACGNCGAATTAAAAAGAGATATAAACAGATTGATGTTTTATCTAATTCATCCATGGTATTTTGTCACCCTTTTTACTCTTATCAAAGAATGGATTTTATTCAATCTAAAGCACTTACTGAGAAAAGGCGATATGAATAACATAAGGATAAATTTAGGAAATTCATGTCAATATCTTATAAATATAAAAGTACCTACCACAATAATATGGGCAAAAGATGACGATATTTTTCCTCTCAAAATTGCTAAAAAACTAAAACAATCAATTAAAACCTCCACATTATTTATCGTCAAGGGAAATCATGATTGGATACTTTATGATCAAAAAAAGTTTGCAGAATACTTAAATAAAGCCTTGAGATAGTACTTGACAAACATCTTCTTAATCTTATATAATCTAATGTAATCTTATATAGTCGGGTACAATTCTATACCCGACTTCGTCAGAAGTTATTAAAGTATAAAAATATGGTAAATATTAAAAGATTTGATCAAAGGCTGGAATCACTTCCGGCCAATATTCTTACTCTTATAGCCTCAATTGACGAGTTAAAAGGCCGGTGGTCAGCCGGTGCTAATTTACATCCGCAAATATTAGGCAGGCTTAAACGGTCTGTACTGATTACCTCAACTGGTGCCTCAACTCGTATAGAAGGAGCCAAATTGAGCGATTCCGAAGTGGAGGATTTAATGAGGGGTATATCTATGCAAAAATTCAAGGATCGCGATGTACAGGAAGTTAAAGGCTACTATGAATTACTAAAGAACGTTTTCGATTCCTGGCAGTCAATCAAGCTGAATGAAGGAACAATAAAACATTTTCATCAAGAGATTTTGAAGTATGTAGAAAAAGATTCTTTTCACCGGGGACAATATAAAGTGACAGAAAATAAAGTACAAATGATCGATGCCAAACGCAATATCGTTGGAACCATTTTCGACACGACACCGGCATATTTGACTCCGATTGAAACACAAGGGTTAGTTGAGTGGACAATTAAAGCTATTAAAGAGCAGAAATATCATCCGCTGCTTATAATCGGTAATTTTGTGGTTGAATTTCTGAAGATTCACCCATTTAGGGACGGCAATGGCCGTCTGTCTCGAATTTTGACTAATCTGTTAATGTTGCAAGCAGGTTATCTCTATATACCATATGTATCACATGAAAAATTAATCGAAGAAAAGAAACAAGAATACTATGTTGCTTTGAGAAAAACGCAATTAACGCTTAAATCAGAAAAAGCTGATCTTGTTCCATGGCTTACTTTTTTCTTAAATGTTATTCTTATCCAATCGAAAGAGGCGGTTGATCTTTTGACAGTTGAAAATGTAGAAAAAACATTATCAGGAAAACAGTTGGCCGTTTTAGAGTATTTGCAAAAAGTAAAAGAAGCAACACCGGGTGATATTGCTGAAATAACCAAAGTAGCAAGACCAACGGTTAATCAGGTATTGGAAAAACTTTTAAATCTTAAAAAGATTGAGCGGATTGGCATGGG
>C687J35174_10006484_pt1 | contig 15253 bp, 9 predicted proteins | sample RifCSPhighO2_01_FD_35174 | JGI IMG/M metagenome (IMG submission 35174) | reverse complement strand
CAGAGAGGCTCGAGTCTGCGGCTTCTGCCGGAGAGCCGAACGAGAGCAGAGCNGCCAGGAGGAAGACTCCTGCGAGCGTCGCCNTCGCCTTGCGGCGGCCCAGAGCGAGGAGAGCTATTCCCGCGAGGAAGAGCGCTACGATTCCGAGAAGTGTCCGTACATCGGCTCCGGTCATCGGCAGGCTAGTAGAGGCACCGAGGACGATTTTTTTCGTTTCAGTCCTGTCCCGGTCTACCTCCACTTCCGGCACGGTGTATGAGCTCGTCTCCGGAAGCGCTACCGCTACCTGGGTGCCTACGAAGTTGTCAGAGTCCGAAGGGTCTTCAGCCAGTACAGGGTCATTCAAGGCCGAGGTGCCTTTGGCAAAAGCCAAGTCCTCGTAGAGTCCCTCATCCTGGGTATCGCTAATCTTCGCCTTGTAGGTAATAATTTTTGTTTCTCCCGCGGCCATATCCCCGAGATCCCAGATGCCAGGTGAAGCATAGGGTTTGATGAAAGGCGCTCCTTCCCCAGAACCCTCGACATATTCGAACCCTTCCGGCGGAAGATCAGTAAGCTCGACGTTATTCACGCTGTTATTGAGGACAGTTACCTCAAGCCTGAAAGTAACGATATCCCCGGGCAGTTGAGGTCCTTCCGAATTATTCGTCTTGAAGATCTGTGCTCCAGGTGTCTGATAGTTTCCGATAGAACACGTTTCTTCTGACCCTGATTCGATGGCAATCCCACCGAGTTGGACTGATTGGACAATAAACTCTTCATTATCAGTCAGGATCGGTCCGCCACACATAGCAGTCGTTTGCTGCCACCCATTCTGGTTTACTTCCCGGACAATGTACTGCCCTACCGGAAGACCCGTGAACGAGTAGTACCCATTTTCATCGGTTATTGTCGAAGGCTCATTAGCATCAAGGCTGCCATTGTTATCCAGGTCAAGATAGATAGTCCATCCTTGTAGACCGGTTTCCTGACACGTTTCTTGATCATCAATAGAGCGTTCGAGATCGCCATTGCCCTGCTTACCATCTCCATTGCAGTCATTGAACTTTATTCCCGTAATCGTTCCTGGATGGAAGTTGGCGAAGTCGTATTTCCCATCAAAGCCCGAATCAACGGTGAACCAGTGACAGGCTGACGTAGGCGCGGTTTGCGTCCAGTTTGACTGCTGGACTTCGCAGAGAGCATAGTCGCCAGCAGTGAGACCCGCGAAATCGTACAGCCCGCCGCCAGAAGTCACATCAGTCAGGACATCAGTGAGTTCATACACCTTCACGGTGAGGGAGCCGCTATTATTCGGCTTGTAGACATCATAGATGAAGGCGTTGTGCGAAGCGTCATCGCCGGCAAAGATCTTGCTATAGACATTACCTCCGTTACAACCTCCCCAATCGGTCGCCGCCCCGTCGATCTGGAGATCAAGGAGAGTTTCGCCGTAGGACTCGTAATTCTTCACAAAGGTATTCCAGAGGCTTCCTGCTCGCGAAGAGCATTCTGCATCGCCCGTAATGAAGTCTCCAGCGTCGAATGTTCCCTCTGCTGTGACAAGGTAGGATTTTCCTGAAGCAAAGGTTCCGAGGTCGACAGGAACATCACTTGCAGAGTCGACGCTCACCGACTTCACCAGTACGGATTTTCCGAGAACCATGGTCCAGCCATCAAGACCGGAGTCGCCTTCGGTATAGCCGTCGCCGTTAAGATCTTCGAACTTCTCCCCGGATACCTTTCCAAGATGGAAATTCCCGAAGTTGTTACCTCCGCTCGTCTGGCCAGGGCCAACGGTCACATCATGACAGTTGTAGATCTCATTTTGCGGGTATGTCTGTTGCCAATCAGTCTGCTGCTGTTCACACACGCGATACGTACCCGGAATGAGATCATCGAAGATATAGTCCCCGTTGGAATCAGTAGCAGTCGACACTTCCCCCGAATCGAGGACGCCACTATTATTGGTGTCGATAAAGATTGTCCAATCCGCAAGCTTCTGCTCACACGCATCGAGAACCTCCGTATCTTGCGCTACTAGGCCATCTATACTGCAGTCATACTGCCCATTTCCATTGAGATCATCCCATTTGAAGCCGGTAATCTCCCCGGTCTTGAGCGCATTCCACGCAACGCAGTAGTACGTCTGTCCGGCTTGCGGATTATTGATCCACTCCCAGTTGTCATAGTTCACAGTATCGCCAGTACAGTACATTTCGGCGCTGAAGTCGCTATTGCCATTGCTATATCCGAATGGGAGGTAGTCCGGCTGGAGCACTTCGCGCATCTCGATCCTTCCGCCAAGATTCACCGTACCGGGAATCACTGCCGTAGTCGTCCCGGCGACGGTCGGACCGAACGTGTTCCACTGGCCTCCTGCCGGCCCAGTAAAGGCATCGCCGGCATCGCCTGAATTGATCGGTCCCCATTCGAAATCCCAGTTATCCGTAAGAGCACAGTGCTGGAGACGTTCCGGATGCGCTCCGTCATTGAGCCAATTTGAAGCGGTATTCCCGTCAATCAGTTCCGTGTTTCCCCCGCCCCAATTCGGGAGATAACTCTCGTTATCACAGACGATCTTTGAAGCAACAACCGTGATCGGCTGGGTATTGGTGAAGGTGCAGGTTATGGTCTCGCCAGGCTGGAGAGAAATGTTATCTGCGCTTTCATGGTCATCATTGCTGCTCACGCAAGATACGTTCGTCTGATCCCATCCTTCAGGCAATGGGAGAGTCTCCGCTACAGAATAGGTTCCGGAGAGGAGGTTGAACGAAGAGGACTGACCGTCAGTAAGAGAGAAATCCTCTCCCCAACTCGGATCGAATGAGAAGCTTTGATCACTTTTGTCGGGATTTGTCTCTTTCTTCACGACGATCGTTCCCGAATCGCACTTGGCGTCGATCGCTTCAATGTCATAACCATCGGCATTCGAAGCATGCGGACCATAGGCAGTCGTATCGACAAGCTTCACATACTGGATCGACGGAAGTCCGGTCGAAGAGAAGTCGAGATACATCACGCCGTCATCGCCGGGTTCACTCGTCACGGATCCTACCGGAACAAAGGTAACGCCGTCAGAACTTACCGAGACATCAGCTTTCTCGAGCGGATAGCTATTGCGGCCGTTCATCGTCTCATGGAATGAGAGGTCTGCGCCAACGACGTCGATTACCGGATCAGTAAATTTGACTACGAGAGAACCTCCATTTCCAAGACTGAAGAATTTGCTATCCGGCACGCCTAAGGCGTATCCGGGAACAATTCTTGTCGGATCAGTGATCGAAGCGCCGCTCTTGAGAGTCCCCTGATCCACTGCCACCACCGAATTGGCATAGGTCGTATTGTCGCGGCAGACACCTGCGATTTCCGTTACTGTCGTTTCCTCGGTGTCGCTATTGTTCTCGGTGTTGGTATCGCCGTTCGTATTGGTCACTTCCGCGGTATTCTCAAGCGTACCGACTCCGAGAGCGATACCTTTGACGATAATCACCGCGGTCTCGTTCGGAGCGAGCGTTCCCAATTCGCACTGAATATCCTTGTCTATGACATCTTCTGCATCCGAACAGCTATCCCCTGCTCCTGGCGTCACGCTCATGAGCTGGAAGTTCACCGGAAGCGTATCCGTCACGACAACATCGGTCGCCGGGTTCACTCCGTTGTTCTTGGCAGTGAGGGTATAGGTGAGGATGTTTCCGCTTATAATCGGATCCTGATCATCGATCTTGGTAATCTCGACATCCGGCTCGACCGCCTTGTTCCAGGCGACGCAGTAATACGTTCCTCCTGGCTCGGTATTGATCCATTCCCAGTTGTCGTAGTTCAAGACATCGTCATTGCAGTAGAACTCCGCACTCACGTCATCAGAATTATCCGGATGCGCTTCATGGCTGAAAGGGATATAATTGTCCTTCCATACTTCGCGGAACCAGAGGAGGGATGTTGCCGGATTGATGATTTCCGTGCTGGTCGTCCCATTCACATCGGTCGGGCCGAAAGTATTCCAGTTCGCAATCGGATCAGCAGTATTGTTGTCGCCCGGGTTCCCTACCTTATCGAGGCTCCACTGGAATTTCCAGTTATTTTGGAAGCTACAGCTAGCATGATCACCAACCCAGTCTTCAGCAGTCGTTTCCGTGATGTTTTCTCCGCCATGTCCCCAGTTCGGGAGGTCGGCTTCATCAGTACAGACGATCTTGGTCGCATGGACATTGATCGGCCTCACGTAATTGATATGGCTCCAGTCGGGATAATTCCCCTCTCCGGCAACGAAGGTGAGACAGCCGTTCGGATAGTGCGGCGTGTACTGCGCCGGCACATTCACTTCGCAGAACTGGTAGGATCCGCTGTCGGCAAGCCACATTTCAGCCGGGCCTGATTCGCTGATGGTCACTGTACCGAGAACGGTACTCCCCTTCTTCACCTCTACATCGAAGCTCGCATTCGGATCGCTGAAGTCTTCTTGGAGCGACTTTCGCACATCTTTCCGGAGGATGAATGACTGGAGCGTGAAGTCATCCGTATCGGAGACATGCTGATCCTTGTAGGTACCGGTTGCTGTCGCCGTATTCGTGAGCTTGGTATTGTGGGCCCAGGTCGGCGTCGTCGAACACGTATAACTCCAAGTTTCAGTGAGGTCGAGGAGACTATTCGAGTTCGCGTCGCCCGAGACGTAGTTCACCGGCGAACACTTGTCGTCAGAGACGCTGACATCCGAGAGCGGCACATCACCGGTATTCGTCACGGCGTAGTTGTACGTGACCGGATCGCCGGCCGCTGCAAACTCGGAGCCTGTCTTCTCGACACTAATGGCCGGATTGCGAGGCACTTCTCGGTTCACGATCGTAAAGGTCTCGTCGGTAGAATCCACTTCCACACCGCCTTGGCCTCTGACATATTCCCAGCCGTCCTGCTGGACCTCACCTACAGAGTATTGGCCAAGCGGCACGTTTTCGAATGTCACACAGCCGTCCTCTCCGGTCGTCCCAGCGTATCCCTTATAGATACCGACAGGAATTGATCCAGAGTTGTCCGAATAGACATCATCGAGAATCTTGAAGTCGAACTGACCGGAATAGTTCGGGTAGCCGCGAACGTACTGATGTGCCGGATTGAAGTAGCTGTTCCAATCGGTTGCCACGCCATTCACCATCACGCCGAGCCAGCCGGTATGAGGCGACGGGAACGTGTTCACGTTTACCCACGGGACATACGGGCCTCCGTAGACGGCATCAGATGGATGGCGTTTCGAGTAATTCGCGTCGGTAAATTCCGCGCCTGGAGTACCTGGCCGGTACGTATAGGTTCCGTTCGCTTCGAGAATGTAATTGTCCTGGGGCAAGACGGAAGAGCTGTCAGTATTGCCATCCGGATCCACATTGACCGTTTCTACCGCTGCTCCCTTCAGGAACACGCTCCATCCTGGAAGTGGGTTCTCTTGTGCATCCATCTTGCAGACTTCTACCGTTGCCTTGGCTTCTTCGCAGCTGTAGACATCGAGCGTAAGGCTTCTATCGTTATCGGACATGCCGCTCTGATTCTGGTACAGCGTATTGAACCAATCGCTGTAGCGGTCCCCGATGACGAATTGTGCAGCATTAGATGGCGCGGTGAAAACTTCGCCATAAGTATGGCTTGAGTCATAATCCCCCCAGTTGATGACCCCGACTGTTCCTGTCCCGAAATCTCCAAGGAGGGCGTGTGCCGCGTAGTCATTGCCCGTACCCTGAATACCGTACTGGGAAGCAAGCGAAGACCAGTTATCGTTGCTCGTATAACCCGCATCAGAATGCCATTGTTCCCCTGTCGTAGGGCGGAAATCGGCGGATGCTTCGAAAAGATACGTCTCACCTGAAGTCAAAGGAATGCTGATGCCATCGGCATCTTTCGAATCGACCGAGTAGGTACCGACAAGCTTCTTCACAGGCTTTTCGACCGGACAGCTTTCCGGACCGTCATAAATCGGCTTCAGCGTACAACTTACCGTACAGAAGTTTTCTCCTGGTGTAGTACCAGCCGTACCGTCACAGGCTTCACTCGTCTGATTCATGACACCATCGCCGCAGTATGGGTCCTTCGTGTTCGTAAAGGTACAGGTGACATTTTCTCCTGGAGCAAGAGTAATTTCTTGAGTAGGATTCGATGTAGAATTGAGTGATTGGAGATTCGAAGAGGTACAAACAACTCCGGCAAGCGTCCAGCCTGGGGTAGCATTCTCTGTGACAGAGTATGCCCCCGGAAAAAGCGGCCCCGAGACTTTGGTATTAGAGAACGTTCCGTCCGCATCGTCATCGAGAGTAAAGTCTCCAAGTCCGCCTGTAAATGAGAAATCCTGCGCGTCATCAGGTTGAGCATCCTTGATAATGGTAATCGATCCTTTATTAACCAGATTACTGAAAGTACAAGTCGTCGTCTGGCCCTGTACTACCGTAGCGCTTGCCGTGAGATTAGATGTTTGGGTACAGCCGGTACCAGTCACCGTGTTCAGAGTGTATGTGTTGGGTCCTATCTCGGCAATCGTATGCGCTCCGGTCGTCACTTGCCCGAAATCCACTATCCCGCTCGCATCTGCCTGCACAGGAGTATTCTGATCAAGTTGGAAACTCCACTGCGTGAGATCAGACTGGTCATCTACCGTCTTAATCACCTGCAACCCACCGGTCGGCACGCAGTGATTGCGGAGAATAGCCTCCCCTGCAGCATCCCAGTTCTGGCCGTTAAAATGACCTCCATAGTAATCAAACGGCGGGATGATATCAGCACTGTGCTGCTGGCTATGGCCGCTCAATACGCCGTCATCATCGGTAGTAATTTCGTTGTATCCATTAGCAGCCGTGTCCGACGGCGTGGCATGACAGAAAGTTACCTGGGTATGTTGGATACTTACCTTGATCGTCTCGCTACAATCATTATTACTTCTGTCACTATCGTCTACTCTCCAATCAGGATCAACATAGCATTTTGTATGTACGCCATTCCGAGGATTCTTCAGGTCATTGGTAGTAGTCGGAGTCGTCTGCCACGTAATATCGAATGATCCGCCATCTTCGATGGTTACAGTACCTCCTGAAGCCTTACAGATAAGATTCTTTGTACCATCAATGGAACAGGCAATGTTGGCGGTTCCGGAAACATCATCGAAATTACCGACTGTTGGAGCACCGTATGTCGCGCCAGAACTTGGCAGGTTATCAGTAAGGATAACTTTCGTATCACTGAAAACTGCGTCTGCATTGCCGATATTCTCCACATGGATCTTCCAAGTGAATGCTTGGTTCAGATAAACATCCCCCGAATGACTCTTTGTTGCTTTCAGGTCCGGCTTTGACGGAAAAGTAGGAAACCAGAACGAAAAATGATCTTGATCGGAAACTTCAACCGCATCCTCAAGACTCTTCACGTCTTCCTTCGAGACCTCTTTAATATCTTCATTTTTAAGAGTTCCTTCCTTTATCTCGCTTGAAGACTTTTCAACATATACCACCTTGACATCATCTACTTCTTTATTCTTTGGCAACACGATATCATATTTAAAATCGCCGTTCTTCATGTCTGTAGTAATGTCGTAGGCGTATTTTGAAGCTACGGCCATGCCTTCTGGCAACTGGATTTCAGATGCATCAATCTCCTCTATCTTCAGCTTGTCGAGCTTGCTCTCGTCTGTCGGGAGGCAGGTGAAGGTGACTGACACGTCTTCGTTGCCCGGGAAGACATACTTCACTCCGAGTTTCACTTTTTCCTTCGTTTCAGACACTTTTCCGTCTTCGGAAGTGTCCCAATCCCCTTTTTCGCTGCTCTTTACCTCGTCATTGGAGCCTAGGCAAGCGGTTTCTGGGGTTTTCTCCTCTTCCGTCGCTTCTTCCGGAGCGATTTCTTCCGATACCGGAGCTTCTTCTGTCACTGCTTCTTCAGTAGGTGCTTCAGTAGATACTTCTTCAGCAACAGTCGTCTCTTCCGTTGGCGTCTCTGTCTTTTCCTCGACTGCCGGCTCTTCTTTCACTTCTTCCGTTACGGCATCCTTCGGCTCATCTGCCTGCGGCGCTGCCGGATCAACTTCCTGCGCCTGGACATTCCGGGAAAAAGAAAAGACTCCAAAGATTCCTGGAGTCCCTACCGGCTGCAACAGCATCGTCAAAACGACTGTCGCTGAAAATGTCTTATGCAAAAATGGAAACAAACCCCTCCTTATCACCCGTCGGAAAGATTTCATACGCAAGATCTCAAAAAATAAAAGTCAATTAGCTAATGGACACATTGATTCGCTTCAGAACAATCATACAGACGTGACGTATAGAGAGAAGCAGAAAACGGAAGAAATGACTTTTAGAGATGCTTTTGTAAAGCTTTTTATTTTTTCACGGTAATATAAAGAGACTTTCTCACCCGAATACCTTAAGCCTATTCCTGGGCCTTTCTCCTGTCAAGGAACTTTTTTCGTTTTGTCAAGAGCTCTCCAGGTACAAAAAAACGAGGCCAATGCCTCGTTTCCCCCTCTTAAAGCCTTAGATAAGCATTTTTTGGTTATATATGCCCGCCTTTGGCGTGGAGCGTNTGCGAATGGAGCCCTTCTCCCGGGAAAAAGTGCTTGATTGGGGCCTGGATGCGGCTTGCNGCGCTCGCAATGCGGGCCAGCTGCTCCCCTGTCTTCCAGAGGAAGGCTACGGGAGCGACGATGAGCAAGAGTTCCAAGAGAAGGATAAACCCGATCCAAGCCATATCCAGCCGTCCCAGAGACGCCTGGGTAGCATTCGCTGACTGATTCGCGGGTGCTGCAGAGAAATTCGTATCCGAAACCATCACCGGTTCCGCCTTTTGAGGCGCGGCCGGCGCGGACATCTCGGTCTCCACTCCCTGCACCGCTACCGGAGTCTTCGCCGGCAGAGCAGCCGGAGTTTCCGCGGTGGCCGGTTTCTTGGCAACGATCGGCATAAGCGGCGTCCCGAAGAACTGCACGGTCACGATCACGTTCTTGCCGTCGATCTTCCCTTCGGCGACTGCGATGCCGATTTCCTGGTAGTGCGTGTTCAGAATATTCGCTTTGTGAGTCGCGCTCTTCATCCAGGCCTGGTGCTGCTCTTTGGCGCTGTCGAAGTTGATCGCCAGGTTCTCGCCGGCGAATTTGTATTCATAGCCCGTCTGCTTGATCCAGTGCCACGGGGCGACGCCCTTGGGCGAAGTGTGCGCGAAGTAGTCGTTCTTGATCATGTCTTCCGCCTTGGCTTTGGCTGCCCGGGTAAGCTTCTCGTTTTCCGTAAGCGCCGGGAGGCCGGCATCGGCCCGCGAGACGTTGGTAAGCGAAATCACCTTGGAGCTGGTCATGTCCCCGGCATGCGCGAACGAAACGATGGTAAAGGAAAACAACGCGAAAAGGAGCGCCGGACGGATGGCTCCATGATAGACGGTAGCTTCTTGTTTTGTGTGTTGTTCTTGATTTTTGGCCATAATCGGCACTTGGAAAGAAAAACAGAACGGGCGTTGTGCACCCGTTCTGCCATGTGTTTCGGCCTTTTCAAGCCTTTACCAATCTATTATAGCAGGTTTTTTGGCTTTTGTAAAGGGATTTTCAGTTCTTGATCTGGTTCGCATAGTAGCCCACGTCGGCTATCCACTTGTCGACGCTCTTCGCACTGTGGCCAGAGCAGGTCCAGCCGCATTTCCAGACGACAAGCTCTTCCGGCGTGTCGAAGCGATAGTCGCCTATGAGCGTGTCGAGGCGCTTGGATACCGTCTCGATGGCTTCCTGCTCGCTGCCGAAGCAGCCGTGCCCCATCGCCTTGCCGCGGCTCCCGGCTCCGCGGTAGCCCCAGTAGTTGTAGCAGTCTCGCCCGTTCTGGGTCGGGATGCGCTTGCCCCAGTTGCTTTCTTTCTTCGCGATGCCCACGAGGAACGCCGCGGTCGTCTTGTCCTGCTTCACGATGTACGGCATCATGCGTTCGATCGGATAGCCTGCGACCATCTTGCGCACGTCGTGTTCGAGACGCATCTCTTCTACCGACACCTGCGGCTCCGGCTTGGACAACTCTTCCACGCTCATGCTCGCAGCGAAAAGGAGTCCGGTCACCAGCATGCTCACGAAGAGGAAGGTCGTGTAGAAAGCATTCTGCGACAGCTCGAAATGGCTCGGCTCCGGAAGTTCGAGTATCATCCGATCGAGGTGCTTCTTGAGGTTTTGGACGCGCTCTTTGTATGTCATATTTTGCTTTAGATAAAGAAAAAGCGGGCACCAGAGAGGCACCCGCTTTCTTCATTTCTACATACAGTATAGCACGTTTTTGGCTTTATATCAACCCTTTGCCTACTTCAGTCCCAGGTCTCGCAAGAAAGACTTGCGGGCAGGACCCAGAAGCTCGCGGGCCTGGCCGGGCTGGAGCTTCCCCAGGTGAATGTTCATGATGCGCACCCGTACCAGCCGCGTGACATGGAGATCGGCCGCTTCGAGCATGCGGCGCACCTGATGCTTCTTGCCTTCCGTCAGAATGATCGAGAGGGTCGCAGGGTCGAGGATATCGACTTTCTTGGCAGAGAGCTTTTCGCCTTCGCTTAGGACGCCGCGCAAGAGGGTGTCGCGGACTCGGCCCGTCACCTTTCCATTCACGGAAACGATATACTCCTTCTCGTGCTCGAAACGCGGATGAAGCAGCCGCTCGGTGACGCGCCCGTCATTCGTGAGGATGATAAGGCCTTCGGAGTCCTTGTCGAGGCGGCCCAGAGGGGAAAGATCCGGATAGCCGGAAACGGCCTGGATGTCCTGTTCCCCCGCTTGCGGCGTATGGGTGATGATACCGCGAGGCTTGTAGTAGGCCACGTAGCGCAGTTCCTTGTTCTCGCGGAAGCGCGCCTCATGAATCTCGATGTTCTCATCGGCATGAGCGACGCGATCCCCCAGTTTAGCCACTTGGCCGTTCAGGTAGACGCGGCCCGACTCGATCATCTTGTCGACGTCACGACGGGTAGCGATGCCTCGGAGCGCCAGAAAGCGGTTCAGACGCATCGGAAAATCCTCCCGCTCGTTATTGGTCTTCGCGGGCTTGCCAGAGTAATGGCGCTTGTAATTGGGATTCTGGCTAATTTTTTTTGCGTGCGGCTTGGCGCTCTTCTTGGCACTTGGCGCAGCGGCAGCCCATCTTTTGGATGTACTCGCTCTTGAAGTAGTCTTTGCCATAATGGTAGGTTAGTTCTTCCCCTGGCTTAATGTTTCTCTTGGCGACGATGAAGATGCGTCCCCGGCGGTTGATGGCTTCGCAGTTCGGGCGGCAGCTGTGGTTCACGTAGCGCGCGGTGTTCCAGCGCGGGCTCCCGTCGATGTCGATCCTGGAGTTCACGTTGAAGATGTATTTGTTGTCGGCGTTTTCCTTGGTCGAGATGCGGCGGCCGATGTATTCGATGATGGTCTGGCCTTTCTTGAACGGGATTTCGGCGAAGAGGCCGAGACCTGCACTCGAACGGCGAACGCGGTAGGGCTTGTGCTTTGCTGGCATAGCAGGCAGTTTGATGAAGAAAAAATTGCCCCGCCTAGAGGGGCAATCGGCAAAAAGGAGTATAGCAGGATTCCTGGAAAAATCAAGGGTCAGCCGCTCAAGAAGAGGCTTTGCGCGTGCACTCGATCGCCCGCTCCATGGAGCGGTTCCGGTGGATGATCTCGTCATTCCGGATCGACTGGAAGAGTTCATACTCGCTCTTGGCATGGCGTCCGTAGAAATCCAGGAAGTCGATCATGACCGGCTTGTGCCGGAGCTCGTCTCCATACAGCTCCAGGAAGCGGCTGTACTGCTGGAAGGCATGGCTTTCGAACATATAGTTGAGCTCGAACGCGCGCCGGGGACTGAAGAGGTAGAGCAGAAAAGACGAAGTGAAGTAGAAGAACGAGAAGCCGAGCGGGACGAGCGTGTGAAAGAAAAAACTATTCTGGCCGTATTTCTTGGCAAGCTGGCTGAAGACCACCACGTGCATGGTCTCGTTGTCCTGGGCGGCGCTTCCGAAGCGCGCTGTCTTGGAGAGCTCGATAGCTTTCTTCTCGTCCGAGTAGAACATGGTGAGGAGCATATAGCTCACCAGTTCCCAGGATTGGTACGGGATGCGGGCGATCACTTCGACCGCTTTGAACTTCCCATAGGAGGGCTCTTTGCCATAAAACGTGTTCCCGAGGAAGACCAGGGACTTCCCGATCACTTTCGGGACAAAGCCGACCTGGAAAACCGCGCCGACTGCCGAGTATGCGGCAAATGTTTCTCCGTCATTCAACGATGCGACCAATTCTTCGTGGCGTCCGTATGGCATAGTGTTTTCTTTATGTGCGTTTATCCCCTTTTTTCCATTCTACTATCTCCCCCGCCTCGCGCTCGATCCAGCTCGCAGGCCGGAGCTTCCTCCGGTTCGCTTCCGGGACCAGCGCGTAGTGCGGCAGGTCGTCTAGGGCGAGCGCGATATCCCAGAGGTCTTCCTCGGCCGTCGCCCACGCCTCCCCGAAGCGCAAGAGGTCGAGCGGACGGGAATAGCTCTTGAGCGTCTTCTTGCCGTCCGTATTCAGGAAGTATTCATGAAAATAGGAAAGGGCGAGCTCTCGGAGCGTGCGGTAGATGGGGTCGCGGTACCGGAGCACGGCGTGATTGGTCTTGCTGATGGCTCCCCAGTAGCCGTTCTCCTTGAAAAGCGCAATGACATGGTCATCATCCCCGCGCGCGCTCGTGAGGTCCATGATGAGCGCCGACCGGCCCTGGAGGGAGAGTGCGGCGGCGGCGAGAAGCGCGCCTTCGAAGCAGTGTGCCTTCTCTTCGCGCAAGACCCGGCGCGGCGACATGTACGTGTCGCCCTGCTTCTCATGGTTCAGCGGGAGCTGGTCCAGGAAATCCTGGATCTTCTGGGGAGTAGAAAGACGCTTGAGCGCGCTTGATTCCGACTGGGTGAATCCGAACATGCTTCCAGTATCCTTCATTTTCCCCGGTCTGTGAACTGGGACGAGGGAAATTCGGACAAAAAAGAAAACGCCATCCTCAAAATAATATTGAGGATGGCGTTTGATGGTCTGCCCGGATATTCCTAGGCAACGACTGAAGCAAGTCTCTTGTTCCGACGCACGGATGCGCCCAGAACCATGAAGCCGCTAAGCATCATCGCCCAGCTGGCCGGCTCTGGAATCGCCGCCGTCGGACTGCTGATGAAGAAGTCAGCACGGCCGGTGGCGAGGGCCTTGTCGTTCACGGAGTCGAACAGATAATATTCACCCCAGAACTTGGTCGGGAAATCTTCCCATGAGGTGACATCGTCGAGAGCCGCTTGCTGCTGCGGAATGGTGCATCCCACACAATAGGCGGCATACGCGTTCCCGGAACCAACGCCGATGAGGCCGTCGACGAACTGGTTGTTCGCCCCTCCAGTGATGAAGGTATCGTCCGCGGTCCAGAGAATCCCGTCACTCCCTTTCAGAACGCCCTTGTAGCGATCATTGTAATTGTAGGAGCCCGGGAGATAGTAGAAAGCAAGCGTCTGGGTGGGGTCGTCGGAATTCGCTCCGAAACCGAGCTGCGAAATGGAGAATTGGTCCCCCATCCCATCGATCCGCAAGCCGAAATGGCCGCGCGTACCGAGTTCGTTCGCATAGGCCGCTCCGAACTCCGTGCCCGGATCAGCCTTGCCTTTGCGGGACGCGAATCCGGAAACGGTAATATCTCCCGGGGTGATGTTCGCATTGGCTTGGGCGAAGAACGGAGTGCCCGGCGTCCCATGCTCGAAATCACCCTGGAATGCCGCTTCAAGTGCATTGTCGCGCCACTGCTCCCATGACGGCGAGCCGTAAACGTTCGGCGCCAGCCAAGGCGCCACATCGATGGTAGGCGCTGCAAAGGCCGGTGCGGCCAGGGCAGAGGCCCCCAAAAGTGCAGCAATCGACAATCCGATCGCTTTGAAACTGGACTTCATGCTCTTTCTCCCTATTTGCAAAGAACCAACACAGACCTTTTAAGGTCTTGCTATACTCCCAGAAAAAGGCTCTTTTGTCAAGTCCTCTAGCGACTCCCCCGCCAATTCTGCCTAGTGGCCCATCATCATACCATCCTCGATCGGAGCCCCGTTCTCTCCGTAGCCCCAAGCCTGGTACCAGGCTTTCATCTCGGCTATTTCCTTGGTCTGGGCCGCGATGATCGCTTGGCTCAACTGCTTGATCTCGTCGTGCACAGAGCGGCTCGCAGTAAGTTCCGCCATCTCCACCGCGCCTTCGTGATGCGCAATCATCATCTCGATGAAAGCTTTGTCATAGGCATCGCCCGTCTTGCCCTTCAGAATTTCCGTCATGTCATCCATCGTCATGGCTCCCATGTCATGCTCGGCTTCGAGCTTGGCCTGGCGCTCTATCTCTCCCACGTTTTCCTGGGCCTGTGGCGCATTGAGGAACACGAGACTGGTCGCGATCGAGCCTAAAGCGAGACCGATAAGCACATAGAGGAGGACCGGCTTTTCCATATTTCCCATACTTTTCCTTACAAGGATTACCTCTCTAGTATACATGACCGGAAAAAGCCTCTTAATTTGCCAATGTGGCCTCTCGCAAGCGAAAATGCCTGGATAGACCAAAAACCCCTATTATGATGTATAATAAGGGCGCGTAATTATTAGCTCAAAAGTATGAATGAGCCGCAAGTCGCAGAAATCGCATACTGCGTAAAGTGCAAGGAGAAGAGAGAGATGCAGGAACCCGAAGAGGTGGAGATGAAGAACGGGCGCCTGGCCAAGAAGGGTACGTGCGGCGTGTGCGGCACCAAGATGTTCAAGATCCTCGGGAAGAAGTAGTTCTTCCGGGAAGAAACTAAAAACACCCTCGCGAGGGTGTTTTTTCATGCTTTCCTCCCCTAATCGACGATCAGATGCCCCTGCATTTCCGCGTGCCCTACTCCGCAGTACGCGCCGCAGAGGAAATCGAACGTTCCTTTCCGGCTCGCTACGAACTCTACGACTGCCCCTTCGGGAGGGACATCGGCCTCTAACCCCAGGTCGGGGATGACAAGCGGGTGCCTGACATCGGCATTGTGGATCACGAGCCGCACCAGTTCCCCCTGCTTCGCGCGGATGGTCGATGGCTCCCAGGCCCACTGCCGCACTCCCATATGTATGGTACGTTCCGTCCTGCCGTTCTTTTCCTCCAGCGTGATAATGGGATAACTCATCGGCGAGGCTTCTTGTGGGGTCTCTTCGGGTTCTTGGCGCTCTTCCGGCTCCGGCTCTCGGGAAGAATCAGCCAGTGTGCTCTCTCGAGGAAGCTCTGCGGCGGTTTCTTCCGAAGATC
>C687J35174_10006480_pt1 | contig 15255 bp, 15 predicted proteins | sample RifCSPhighO2_01_FD_35174 | JGI IMG/M metagenome (IMG submission 35174) | reverse complement strand
TACGTACTGCCGGGCCTCGTGCGCGTGGGCGTGCGTCGGCTTTATACCACTGTGCGCCGCGTGCTCCATGTATGGCTTGCGTGGGTAGTGGTCAGGGTCGAGCAGGGGCTCGAGCGGGCGCTCAGCCACGTGCGCCACAAGACCGAGCCGCCCGCTCGCGACGGGCAGGGGACTTCCGCCTTTTTGCGCGAGGTGGCCGAGCATAAAAAAAAGCTCCAAGACGAAAACCCCGACCGCGGCACAATCATCGAGGAGTAAAATCAATAGACCCTCAGTAGATTCTCAACAGGCTCTCGAATTTTAGATCTGAAACAAGTACATATTTTATACGGTCGTATAAAATATGTACTTGTTTCTTTAGCGCTTGAGTTTAAAAAAGTTCAGCAAATGCTGCTCGTTGTCGATAGTCTCCGCCACTATCACCCGCACATGTGTATGTAGATCAAAAGCCTTGTCGGCAAGGATAATAAGCTCCTTGCAGCTATATGGTGTTACAAAGACCGAGTTTTGGAGCCGGTAAAATCCAAGGTCGGACAATTTTGTCTGGAATAGGGTACGGATATATTTATCCGTCTCGGGTATATCAAAGCATACTACTCGCCATTTCTTGTCCCATGCGCCAAATGTGGTCGATTGATATTCCTTAAACTCAAGTTGGGCCAACTTCTGCTTGCCCGATGGGGTAATCCGATACTTTCTTTTCTTACCTTCATGATGAATCTCCACCTCGCCGTCTTTGGCAAGATTTTTAAGAGCCCGTTCAATTTTGTGCATTGCTTTGCGGGGATTTTGGTCAATAAGCTTAAGCGCCACACCCAGACCAGGGGCTACCGCAAGAGCTACGAGCCCGCCGCTTACGAGTAGGATGCCAAGCGCCGTTTTTGCCACCAAACCTTTGACCCGGTTATTTGGTTTAGACTTTCGCGTCCCTTTAACTTTAGCCATGTACATATTTTATACGGTCGTATAAAATATGTACAGACGGGTATATAAGAGTCAATAAGGAAAAAATTTGTTATAGTAGCCTCACGCCGGAGTAGCTCAGTTGGTAGAGCAACGCATTTGTAATGCGTGGGTCGTCGGTTCAAGCCCGACCTCCGGCTCAAAATTATTTAACCTTCGTCGTCGTAGCGCTGGTCGAGGTGGCCAGGGTCTTGAGCTCCGGGATGAGCTTCTGCATATCCTCAAGGTTCTTAAAGCCGAATACGGGCGCCCGGGCGCCTATCACCATGGCCGGGAGGCTCTTGCCGTCTATGCGGTTAAGGCTCAACAGCGTCCTGAGTGCCCCCAGGTCGAGGTTGTAGTCAAACGAGTATACGCGCAGCCCGGGGTAGGTCTGGCGCAGGTAGGTAAGCACGTCGCCTGCGCGTGCGCAGTCGGGGCAGTCGCCCAGGTTGGAGTAAAAGTACAGGATCGAGACCGGCTTTACCTTGGGGCACTTGCCGCTGATCTCTTTCATCAGCAGATAGTCCTTCATCTCCAAGAGCGAGTACTGCTTTTTGAGGCTTATCACCTCGGGGTTGTTTTGCCCCAGGTTTTCCTCGGCAACACTCAGCCGGCTCGCCAAGTTGTTGAGCTCCTCGGACAGCACCGGGTTAGCCGATATTGCGACGCAATCGAGGTTGCCCAACAGCTCAAACTGCGTCTCGGTCGAGAGTATGTCAATTGAAATGGCCTCTTGCGTCGCGCGGATGTCGGCCAGGCGCCGCGCATCGAGCCGGTTGGTCAGGTAAAAGGCCGTGCCAAAAATGGCGGCCGTAATAATGAAAGCAAGCAGGTATTTTTGCCAAACCATAGGGATAGGAGGAGACTACCGCCAAGCGCTCTCTTGCGCAAGCAGTGCCCCCCACGCCGCCCTAAAGAGCCACAAGGGTGCCAAGAGCCCAAAGAACAGGAAGTACGACATGAAGTACGAGGGTCTCAGCGTGGTGCCCGACATGCGCTGGCCCAGGAGTATGGCCACAAAGGTCATCACCAAAATAGCGATAGTCAAAAAGAGCAGCATGCTCGTGTTGATATAGAACCAGTCCAGGTGCCACGACGGCAGATGTAGCGGGATGCCGGTTGCGGCGATGTCCCCCAGCCAGGTAACCACCGCCGAGACGCCGCTGTAGAGCATGAAGCCCGCTGTATATAACCCCGCGACAAACGCCGCCAGCCCAAAGGGCAGGACCAGCATCCCAAAATGGCCGTACTTGCGGTTAAAGTACATGTGCGCGTAATCCTTGGAGTTCTGCAAGAAGCCCTGCGACCAGCGCGTGCGCTGGCGCAGCAGCGTGCGCACGGTGTGGGGCACCGTGGTGTACACGTAGGCCGTATGCGCATTGCCGATCTTGAGCCCGTGCGCATGCATGCGGAACGCTATCTCCATGTCCTCGGTATTGTGCGCATGGCGGAAGGGTCCTATTGTTTTAAATATCTCGCGCTTGTAAAACGAGAACGGCCCGGGCAAGACCGATATGGCCGACAGGTTGTCGAACATCTTCTTAAAGAATATGCCGAAGGTGTACTCCACCGCCTGCATGACCTCCAAGAGCCGGCGGGGGCTCTGGACCTTCATGGCCGGAGTAATAGCCATAATGCTGGGGTCGTTCTCGGTCTTTTTTATAATCTCGATAAGCGCGTCGCGGGCCACGAACGAGTCCGCGTCGAGGCAGCCCACAAACTCGGCACTCGAGCGCTCTATGGCGTAGTTAAGCGCGGTCCACTTGCCGCCGTTTGCCTTGCGGTGGTAGGTAATCTGCGGGTGCGCTGCGGCATACCCCGCGGCTATGGCGGGCGTGCTGTCTTTAGAGCCGTCGTCTACCACCACAATATTGAGCTTGTCCTTTGGGTACTCCAGGCCCAAAAGCGAGTCGAGCGTGCCCCCCAAAGTGCGCTCCTCGTTCCACACCGGGACCACTATATCCACCGTGGGGTAGCGCTTGGGCATCAAAAACGTCTTTTTATCTGGCTTTCTTTCAAAGAAAGAAATCAGCAGAAATACCTCGAAATAGAGGGCAAAAAAGAGCGCTATATATACGCCTAGGGCGCCTGCTTCCATTGCTCGCTAAATATAGCATTTTTGGCCATTTTAAGCGATACTTTATGCATATATATATGCCGGGTACACAAAAGGGCCACATCCATCCCATATCGAGCCTTATCCGCGAGGCTAACCGTATCTTTTTTGGTATGGGGTTTACGTTCGCTGAAGGACCTATTGTAGAGAGCGAATGGTACAACTTCGATGCGTTGAATGTTCCTAAAAATCACCCTGCCCGTGATATGCAAGATACTTTTTTTATGAAGGATGAGCCGGAAATGGTATTACGGACTCATAATTCCGGGCTACAAGTTCGATACATGGAGGAGCAGATAAAAAAAGGAATACAACCCCCGTACCGTATGATTGCGCCCGGAAAAGTCTTTAGGAACGAAGCTACAGATATGACGCATGAAGCAGAGTTCAACTATATTGAGGGGATGTATATTGCAGAAGATGCTACATTGGCCCAGCTAAAGTGGACTTTAGAAAAGTTTTTGAAAGAGTTATTTAAAGGGTTTGAAGTCGAGATCCGCTTCCGCCCGAGTTTCTTTCCTTTCGTCGAGCCTGGTATTGAGGTAGATATGCGAGTTACCGGAGACCGGGTGCCGGAAAAACTTCGAGGCAAATGGGTAGAGATGCTTGGCGCCGGCATGATTCATCCAAACGTGTTAAAAAACGGCGGCATCGACCCTAAAAAATACCAAGGCTTTGCTTTTGGTATGGGTTTAGATCGAGTCGCAATACTACGTTGGGGGATAGACGACATCCGCCTTATGCACTCGGGCGATCTGCGCTTCATCAATCAGTTTTAATATGAAAGTATCCCGCAAATGGCTTAATAATTTTTTCGATGCAGAATTGCCATCGGCAGAGGCTCTTGCCGACGCGCTTACTTTCCACGCGTTCGAGATAGACGGCATCGACAAGCACGGCGACGACGATATTTTGGACGTCAAGGTTACCCCCAACCGCGGGCACGACTGCCTGAGCCACCGCGGCATCGCCCGCGAACTTTCGGCCATACTTAATATCCCGCTTACCAAAGACCCGTTTGCGTTGGATTATGATATATCAAAAAAATCGGCCGAGGTTACGGTAACTATCGAGGACGCAAAGCTCTGCCCGCGCTACATGGCCGCCTACATCAAGGGCGTCAAAGTCGGCCCGTCGCCCCAATGGCTTACAGAGGCGCTCGAGGCCCTGGGCCAGCGCTCTATCAACAACGTGGTCGACGCCACCAACTTGGTTATGTTTAATGTGGGGCAGCCGCTCCATGCGTTCGACGCTAAGCGCCTGAGCAGCCTCTCCATTGGCGTGCGCGCCGCTCGGCCTGGCGAGCAGCTTGAGGGTTTGGATAAAAAAATCTATGAGCTCAACCCTAAGCTTTTAGTCATTACAGCGAAAGACAGGCCTGCGGGCATTGCAGGCATCAAAGGTGGCCAGGCCGACAGGATAGACGCCGACACCCACGACATTATCATCGAGTCTGCAAATTTCGACGGCGTGGCCATTCGTCGCGGCTCGCAAATGCTCAAGCTGCGCACCGACGCCAGCGCGCGCTTCGAGCAAGTGCTCAGTCCTGAGTTGGCGGCAGTCGGGATGCGCCAAGTGGCAAAGCTTATTCTAGAAATCGCCGGGGGCACCTTAGAGGGGGTAGTCGACCAGTACCCCAAGCCCCAAGGCAAGACATATGTGGCCACAACGGTCGAACAAGTAAACAAGCTTTTGGGCACGCAGCTTACTGCCGCAGACGTTGCCGATGCTTTTGTACGGCTCGGGCTCGCGTACAAAGAGCAGGACGGCGTGTTCGAGGTCCAGCCCCCGCAAGAGCGGCTCGACCTCCTCATTGCCGAGGACTTGGTCGAGGAGGTGGCGCGCATCGTAGGTTACGACACAGTGCCGGCAACGCCCCTGCCTGCGCCCCAAACTGCCCCGGAGGTTAACAAGAATTTTTACGCTGCAGAGAAGGCACGCGAGGACTGGACCAATAAAGGGTACTCAGAGGTGCTTACCTCGGTATTTGCTTCGGTTGGCGAGCGCATGGTGCTTAACAAGGTAGACGGCGTGCGTCCATACCTGCGCGACAGCTTGCTCCCTGGGCTCACCGATGCGCTGGCAAAAAATAAGCCCAACAAAGACTTGCTGGGGCTTACAGAAGTAAAACTGTTTGAGATTGGCACGGTGTGGAAGGGCGGCCGAGAGTGCCTCATGCTTGGCACTGTTTCGGAAAAAGAAAAGGCCACCGAGATGCTCTTGGTCGGGCCGGAAAATCCAACACAATACGACGACCTGCCCCTGTCTGCGGCCGAGCGCTACCAGAGCTTCTCTAAATATCCCTACATTGTGCGCGATATCGCCTTTTGGGCCCCAAAAAGTACTGAGCCGGCTACTGAGCTAACTCAGGAGTTATTAAAAAAAGAGGCTGGGCCCCTGTGCGTCAAGGTCTCGCTGTTTGATACGTTTGAAAAAGAGGGGAGAGTGTCGCTGGCGTTCCGCCTCATATTCCAATCGTTTGAAAAGACATTGACCGAATCAGAGGCTAACGAAGCAATGCAAAAAGTCTCCATCGCCTTAAAATCAAAAGGCTTCGAAATCCGCTAATACATATTTTATACGACCGTATAAAATATGTATTAGCGCGGATTGGTGTATAAAAAAGAAGTCCCGCCGGTTATCGCCGGCGGGCCATTGTTTGCGGCCGCGGCCGCGGCATAGGAAGTTCGACAACGGCGTTTCCTTCGCGGGGTACCAAGCGGTCGGCTTTCTGCAGAACGATGCCGTCGGACTTGCAGATCGGCCAAAATCGCATGGTGTCCGGGTAACGCATGACCAACAGCTCTTCGCCGTGGTCGGTGTTAGGGAAACCGCCCTCGGCGACTACGTAGCGCATGATATCCAGCGAGTATATTGGCAGATGGTATACCTTCGACCCGTCCGAGTACTTATCCACACCTTGATGGAAGCCAAAGGCGGCTTTCCTCGTTATGCACACATTAGGCCGTGCAAAATCAGCAAATACCGAACATGCCGAGCTGCAATTTCCATCGATTATGACCAGGTCTCCGCGGCGCACTGAGGCAGCGGCTGTGGCAAACACAAGCGCGTCTCCGCCGGGGCTGTTGTGCACGATGCAAGGGGTGCCGCATTTGCCAAACACCTGCTCAATCGACGTTTTTTTGAACCAAGGCAGTCGCTCATAGAGCGCCCAAAAGCCCGCCCTCGCGACTGTCGTGGCAACAACTAGGAAGCTCAAGAGGCAGGCAAGCATAAACACATTGAGTGCCCATTCGCCCCAAGATGATTTTGTCTTTGGCAGTACTGGCGCCGGGCTATGTTCGGCAAGGTTGTCGGCGGTATCCATCTCACCCTCCTTTGTTCCTCTATCTTGCCAAAGAGTACCATTTTAGCCTTATTTGGCAACAGTAGTTCTGGCACGAGTGCCAGAAAATATAACAAGATATCCCTGGTTTTTTAGATGCAAAACAAGCCTAAATCTGGTAGAATATAAGGGTAGGCCCAGGGCCACTTTTTTCATTTTCTCACTCGTAAACTCGTATATATATGGCAGAGGAAAAACATAAAAAATCATCGTACGGCGCCGATGCCATTACAGTCTTAGAGGGGCTCGAGGCCGTGCGCCGCCGCCCGGGCATGTACATCGGCACCACCGGCCCCGACGGCCTGCACCACCTCATCTGGGAGATTTTTGACAACAGCCGCGACGAGGCTATGGGCGGCTTTGCCGACGATATCGAGGTAGTGCTCCTGCCCGGCGGCAAGGTCCGCGTCGCCGACAACGGCCGCGGCATCCCGGTCGACATCCACAAGGCCACCAAAGTCTCCGCGCTCGACACCATCATGACCACGCTCCACGCCGGCGGCAAGTTTGGCGGCGAGGGATACAAGGTCTCCGGCGGCCTCCACGGCGTGGGCGCCTCGGTAGTAAACGCGCTCTCCACCTTCTGCATGGTCGAGGTGCATCGCGACGGCGGGGCGCATATGCAGGAGTACAGCATCGGTAAAAAGAAGGGTGCGGTCAAGAAGCTGGCATCCTCGAAACTGCACGGCACGGTGACATCGTTTGTCCCGGATGTCAGCATTTTTACCGGCGGCATTGAGTTTGACTTTGCCAAGGTGGTGGCGCACCTGCGCGAGCAGGCCTACCTCGTCAAAGGCCTGCGCATCACCATCATCGACGCGCGCGAGGCTGCGGTTAAGCTCCCCGAGCCAGGCAAAGTGCTCTACATCCGCGACTTGCTTACCGACCAGCCGTCTCAAACTTTTTACTTCGAGGGCGGCCTGCGCAGCCTCATCTCGTTTACCAACCGCTACCAAAAGCCCATCCACAAAAATATCTTTTATGTCGAAAAAGAGCAGGACGGCGTCTCCGTGGAGATAGCCCTGCAGTACGTAGACGACATATCCTCGCGCGTTTTGCCGTTTGCCAACAATATCTACACCGCAGAGGGCGGCACGCACGTCACCGGCTTTAAGACGTCGCTTACGCGCTCGCTAAACGCCTATGGCCGCAAGTCGGGCGTCGCCAAAGAGTCCGAGGAGAATTTTACCGGCGACGACGTTTTGGAGGGGCTCGCGGCCGTGGTCTCCGTCAAGCTCCCCGAAATCCAGTTCGAGGGCCAGACCAAGGCAAAGCTCGGCTCTGTGGAGGCGCGCGGCGCTGTCGAGACCGCGTTTAGCGAGGCCTTTGGCGTGTACCTGGAGGAAAACCCGGACGATGCCAAGGCCATTGTGCAAAAGTCCATTTTGGCGATGAAGGCCCGCAAAGCCGCCAAAGCCGCCAAGGACTCGATACTGCGCAAAGGCGCCTTAGAGGGCATGACCCTGCCGGGCAAGTTGGCCGACTGCCAGAGCAAGGACGCCTCGGAGTCGGAGCTGTTTGTAGTAGAGGGCGACTCGGCCGGCGGCTCTGCCAAGACCGGCCGCGATAGGCGCGTGCAGGCGATACTGCCCCTGCGCGGCAAGATACTCAACGTCGAGCGCGCGCGGCTCGACCGCATGCTCGCCTCCGAGCAGATAAAGAACTTTGTCGTAGCACTGGGCACCGCGATAGGCGAGACCTTTAATTTAGAGAAGCTCCGCTACCACAAGATAATCCTGGCGACCGACGCCGACGTGGACGGCGCGCACATCCGCACATTGTTGCTCACTCTTTTGTACCGGCACTTCCGCCCCATACTCGACGGCGGCTTTGTCTACATTGCCCAACCGCCGCTCTATAAGATACAAAAGGGCAAAGAGGTGCACTATGCTTATACCGACCAAGACAAAAATAAAATAGTCGGCAACGAGGCCGTTATCGAGGACTCCGAGGCGACCGAGAGCGAGTCGGAGGAGGGCGAGGAGGAAGAGGAAACGAAGGCCAAAAAGTCCAAGTTCCGCATCCAGCGCTACAAGGGCTTGGGCGAGATGAACCCCGAGGAGCTGTGGGAGACGACCATGGACCCGCAAAACCGCATACTCAAGCAGGTAACCATAGACGATGCCGCAGACGCCGACCGCATCTTCGAGATTTTGATGGGCGAGGACGTGCTCTCCCGCAAGTCGTTCATCCAGTCAAACGCCAAGCAGGCAAATCTCGATATTTAGCAAAGGGGAGCAAAGTAAGCCTGTCGCAGTGCGGATATTTTCTGAGGAAAATTCCTACGCTCCGGCCCGTCGGCCTCGCGACACTGTGCCAAACTTACTTTGCTCCCCATCAAAAACCGCCCCAAGGGGCGGTTTTTGCGTAGCGAAGGATAATAAACTTTCAGGGCAATCAGTCGCGTGCGACGGCGCAAGACATAGGAATTTTCTACCAAGAAAATTCTGGTGACCCGAAAGTTTGATTATCCGGAGCCTTAGTAAACTTGATACACAGCCGAGGCAGTGTTGTTAGCCTCGCTCGACTCCGCAACGTAGTTGTTGGTGTCTATATTTATGGTCGCCGTCGACTGGCTGCCGTAGTAGTTGTAGCCATTCGTGGACACTGCGTCGTAGCCCAGGGTGTAGACAATCTTGTCGCCAGGGTAGAGCATTTGCTGGCCCCCAGAGGGGTAGACGTATATGGGGTTGTAGGGGAGCGTGGCATTAAACACCCAGCCGGCCGGTGCCACGTTGGTGCCGATATTGGTAACCACAAACTGCAAGCTAACGCGCGCGCCTGCAGGAGCTGACTCGGGTGCCGAGGTTATTTGGACTATCAGGTCCGCGTAGCCGTACAAGTTGGCGGTGCGGCCCGACGGCACGTACGTGCTGGCGGGCTTCTGGGTAGTTGCTGGCTTGGTCGCAGCGGGCTTGGTAGCCGTCGTAGCGCTGGTGGCCTGCGTGGTGCTGGCCGCTACAGTAGTCTGAGCCTTGCCGCGCACCGCAATAGTGCCGTCCGCGAGCCGCGTTGCCGCAACGCTCAGCGTGGTGGTAGCGTTCTTCTGGCCCTTGGCGAGTACCGGGATAATCTGCATCGAGGAGCTTGCGCTTACATAGTTAAACGGCGTGTCGCAGGCCACTATCTGGTAGCTGCCGGTAGGCACCGGTGCGGCAAACTGAAGGCCCGGCGCGCAGGTGTAGGAGGCCGAGTAGGAGTACTCGCCGCTTTTGCCCGTATGCTTCCACGACAAGGCGGCGGCTTTGTCGGAGGTAGTCTGTGCAGGCACCGAGACGCTCAAAGTCTCTTTTGCCGAGCCCCAGTTAGAGAAAAAAGTAGGGAGATAGAACGCGAGCTGTATGATGCCCCATGCACCCAAAAGGAGTATCGCGATAAGGCCCAAGACCGCAATAACGCGCAGCATATTCTCGCGGAAGGTTGTATGGGTTGCCATGGCCGGCACTGTAGCACGGCCCGGGGCTCTGGTCAAGAGTCGATAAAAATGGTATAACTTTATCTGTCATGCGCGCCTTTTCCTTCGCACTTACCTTTGTCTGCCTGTTTGTACTGACCTATATTTTCTTAGGCATGGTCGACGCGCTCCCCGAGCCGCGCACCAGCCACACCGGCGCCATCCAAACCGAGCCCGAGGACATACCCATGGGCACGCGCGAGCTCCCGACCCGCGTCGTCATTAAAGACGTCGGCATCGACTGGAAGGTGCTCAACCCGACCGCAACCGACCTCGACACGCTCAACACGGCGGTCGACGAGGCCCCTATGCGCTGGCCAACCTCGGGGCTCTTGGGGCAAGACGGCACCGTAGCGCTCTTTGGCCACTCGTCGCACCTGCCTATAGTCCACAACCAGGCGTACAAGGCATTTAACGGGATAGAAAAGCTCAAGGAGGGGCAGGTCATCAGCGTTTACTCTGCCTCTGCCGAGTACCGCTACAAAGTAACCGGCGTGCGCGTTGCAAGCGCCGAGGAAGATGTGGTAGAACTCCCGGCAGACGGCAAGTACCTGGCGCTCATTACCTGCGACAATTTCGGCAGCAAGTCCGACCGCTATGTCGTAACGGCAAGCTTTACCGGGTCGTACAATTTGTAGGCTTCAGGAAAAATACAGGTTAATGCTTCATACTGGCTATAGATCTTAACGAGTACAAAGGAGGCTACCCATGCCGGATAAGACCAAGGCTGACGTTGATGCCGCGGTTGCCCTGTTGGAGGCACAGAAGAAGTCAGGCGACGAAATCGCCGAAATCGTGGAAAAAGTGTTCGGCCTGGCCGAGCGGGCAGTTGAGTCGGCAAAGCTCAGCCACGACAATACCGAGCGCCTCATGGCCGCTATTGCGTCGCGTCCGGCGGTGCCGCCCGCAAAAATTGTTGAGTGGCAGTCGCGGCTCAATGATTTGGCGGGCAAGCTTACGGTCGTACTCGCTCTCGGTACCTTTCTTGTTTTTGGTGCGCTTGCCGCAAGGCATGCGCCCGGACCCGAGGCAGCCCAGGTAGCAGCCTCGGATTTCAGCAAGGGCCTGGCGGCACAGACGTAGCGCTAGGCCCGCTTGTAAAGCGCTTCGACGACAGTATTGCGGCGCTTGGGGCACAACATGCCCGGGTAGCTGCCGACGTCGCAGCCGCCCGGAAGGACCTAGCTGGCCTGAGCCAGAATATGGCTCAGCAAAAGGCCCAGATTGAGGGTACCGTCAAGGGACTTGACAAAAGGCTCCAAGAGGAGTATACTAAAAAACAGGAAGTGTGCAGGTCAATAACCTCGCCGCTTGCTCTTCCACCCGAACCATCAAACCCCTCAGAGGAGGAATCGATGAAGAAGCTCTCTGTCGCGCTCGTGGCCCTTGCCGCTTTCTGCGGTGTCGCTGTGGCGCAAGCCAAGCCCACCGAGGGACCGAAGGTGGTCTCTAACGTGGTCGAGGCGCAAAAGCTCGGCGAGCAGCGCTTCAAGCTCACTGAGCAGGTCTGCCAGGTCCCGGACGCCTACAAGGCATCCGACGCGACCTGGATGGGAGACATGCCGGAGGACAAGTTCAAGCAGTTGCTGCGAACTTGTGCGCAAGGCGAAGACGTCGCCGACACGGCCAAGCCGGACGAAACCCAACAATGGGCGCAGCTCAAGCTGCAGATCGGCAACGATCATCGTCGTCCGGGTCATCGTCATCGTCCACGCCGCGGTCCCGACTACTCGGATGATGGAGACAATTACGGCGAGGTCCGCCGGGCGCTCCAGTCATACGACGGGCCGCTCTGGAAGACTCGTGGTTCGATCCGCAACCGCTACATGAACAAGGAGGCGCCGGACAGCGCTGTCCCGTGCAAGCCGCTGGGCTACAATCATATTGTGCTCTGCGCTCCTCGCAATCGGTAGCGACAAAAACTACAGGGGCGGCAGCAATGCCGCTCCTTGGGGCCATTCATTTGGCCCCTCATTCTCTGAGCTTAATCATTAGATTGAGCCCGGAGCGTGAGATTGACACTTTTAGTAATAGCTGGTACCTTACCAGCGTTTGTAATTATCAAGAAAACAAGCAATATGACTACTTTTAAGAATACTTTGGTTGGTTCCAGTGTTGCGCTCATGGCGCTTGTTTCGCTTGCACTCCCTTTCGCTCCTATTCAGGCAGCCGACCTTTTTGATGGCGGCTACGATGTATACGATTATTCTGGTGGCGATTACGGCTACGATACGTATGACTACTCTGGTAGCGACTATGGTTACGATGTATATGATTATTCAGACAGTGGCTACGATGTTTACGACTACTCTGGTAGCGACTATGGGTATGATGTCTACGATTACGAGGGCTCCTCATACGGCGGCTATTCGTACGGCGGTGGCGGCTCTATGCCGTACTTCCCGACGAGTTACGCCAACCAGTCCTACCGCTCTAACTACAGCTATCCGACCTTCTACACTCCGCCGAGCAAGAGCTCGTCTAACAGCACGGTTACGACCAATACCTGCGTCAATAACTCCTGCAACTACACCGACAACAGCATTGTCGACAACAGTGTAAAGATCAGCAACTCCTTCAATAACCAGAAGCAGAAGAAGCAGCAGTACAACGACTGCTACGATTACGACTACGGTTACGGATACAACGGCTACTCCCAGGGCTACGGCCAGCAGGGCTATAACTATGGCTCATACAACTACGACAACCATTGCTACACCTACGCCGCTCCTATCGCGTACAACACTACCCCCTACATCACCCTTAGCCAGGCGCCCTACACTGGCCTGGACTTGGGCCCGGTAGGCGAGGTCTTGTACTGGACCTTCATGGTGCTGTGGTGCCTCGGCGCTGCGTACCTCATCGTCGTCAAGCGCGTGCAGAACAAGCTCGTCGGCTTCCTTAATGGATTCCTCTTCGGCTCGGCTTCTGCCACTGCTGCTCACTCGACCCACGCTCCGGCGCGCAGCTATGCCGCCACAGCTCCGGCCCCGGTTACCGAGGACGGTATAGACCCCTTCATCGCGAGCCAAATCAAGCGCTCCTAATACTCCAAGCGCTTTGTCCTAGGCGCGAGTGCCCCTCTCTGAGAAAAGAAAAAATCCCCGCAAGGGGATTTTTTCGTATGCAACTTACTTTATCCTATAGCATGTTATAAGTTACGTTTTATTTTATGCGCGGGTTTTTATTTCGTCTTGGAGTTTTGCGACAATGTCGGCAATAGGCAGAGCGCCCAGTTTCTCCGTGCGGCCCTCGAGGCTCGCAGTGCCGGCGGCAACCTCTTGGTCGCCTATGACAAGCAGGTAGGGGATTTTTTGGGTCTTGGCCTCGCGAATCTTCTTGCCCAGGCTCTCGCCCGACTGGTCGACTTCCGCGCGGACGCCGGCCTCCTTTAGCCGCTCCAGCGTGTCTTGTGCAAAAGCTATATGCGCCTCGCCAATAGGCAGTATACGCGCCTGCACTGGGGCAAGCCAGGTAGGGAAGGCCCCGGCGTATTTTTCGATAAGGAATGCCATGGTGCGACCGATCGAGCCGATAGAGGAGCGGTGCACGACAAATGCGCGGTGCGGCTGGCCGTCCTCGCCGATATACGCAAGGTCAAAGCGGTCCGGCATGCAAAAGTCGTACTGTACGGTAAAGGCCGTGTCCTCCTTGCCGTTGACGTTCTTCATCTGCACGTCAATCTTAGGGCCGTAGAAGGCGGCCTCGTCCTTGGCCTCCTCAAACTCCACGCCGCGCTTTTGCATGACCTTGCGCAAAAGGTCCTCGCCCTTCTCCCACGCGGCATCGTTCTTATAGTATTTCTCGGTATTGGAACGGTCGCCCAAAGACAGGCGGAACCGGTAATCCACGCCAAGCTTTAGGCCGAATACGCCGTTCATATGCTCGATAAGGTCCAGCGCCCCAGATACCTCCTGCGCGGCCTGCTCCTCGTTGGCGCAGATTATGTGCGCGTCAGCCAGGCAGAAATTGCGCGTGCGGATAAGGCCCATCAGCTCGCCTGACTGCTCGTAGCGGTACAGCTGTGCCAACTCGGCAATGCGCATGGGGGACTCGCGGTAGCTGCGCGGCTTCTGCAAAAACATCTGGAAGTGGTGCGGGCAGGTCATAGGCCGGAGCATAAACTTTTCGTCGTCTACCTCTATAGGCGCATACATCGAGTCCTTGTAGTGCGGGTAATGCCCCGACTTCTCGTAGAGTTCCAGCCGGGCGAGGTCGGGCGTGCTCACGTGCTGGTAGCCGCGCTTGGTTTCCTCTTCTATAACAAACCGCTCCAGCTCTCGCTTGACTATGGTCCCTTTGGGTAAAAACATGGGTAGCCCTTTGCCGACGGTTTGGTCGATATAAAAAAGCTCCAGCTCCGGCCCCAGCTTCTTGTGATCGCGTTCTTCCATAATGTACCTATACTACATCGTGTTTTGATTTTGGAAAGTTGGCAAAAAGCCGCCGCCCGGGGTAGGGCGGCGGTCGACTAGGCTCTGCTTGGCTTGTACTTTCCGCCCATAATGACCGGAAACTTCGCCAAGTTGCGCGGAGCGGCCAGCAGTATCTGCGGCATGGTGCGCAGATACTCGGTGCAGACGCCCTCGACGACATGGCAGTACTCGCGGGCCTGGGTGACAAAGTCCTTCCACCCCGGCTCTTCCGCAGCGACGCGCATGATCCCGTACAGGCTCCGCGCGCTCTTGTGCATGAGCGGGTTGGTTATCTTGAGGTCGATATGCAGGATCTTGCACCAAAACCTCCCCGCGTCGATCTGCTCCTCGGTGAGTATGACCTCGCCCGGGTCGCTCGGGGATATCCCGGCAAGCTGCAGCAGGCGATGGAGCTCCTTGGCCGTGTCGCTGAGATGCTTGGCTTGCGCGGCAGTCTTAAGCGCGATGATCACGCGCCTGGTCTCTGACATGGTTGCCTCCCTGGGTGTCTGCGTATATTCAACTCCTAAGGGACAATAATTGCAAATGAAAAGGCCCAGGAACATCCGGGGCCTCGCGAGCGTAAGGCTCAGTATCAAACCAGCTTGAACTTTGGACTCGGCTCGATGATCTTTTCCGAGCCGTCCGGATTTTTCTTGATCAGGTTGACTTCGTCGCCTCCCTGTTCGGCGATGACATCAGCCAAGCATTGCTCGGCAAGCGGCGATGGGCCGCTTGCCAAAACTCTAAGCAGTGCTTTTTCGGCTTCTGCCGGAGTTAGCAATATATCGAAACCATAAAGTCCTTTGCGCATTGACTCCCCCTGCTGCTGAACCTTTCATAATTGTACTCCCAAATGGAGTAAATGTCAATCCTCTCGTAATGGTTCAATAGCTTCGCATCACTAGGGTCGATACAGTGATGCATATGGCATATACAAGTAACCCAAACATCCCCCGAGTGAGGAGAGAGGCCGCGT
>C687J35174_10006475_pt1 | contig 15262 bp, 16 predicted proteins | sample RifCSPhighO2_01_FD_35174 | JGI IMG/M metagenome (IMG submission 35174) | reverse complement strand
AGAGTGTCCCTCCAATGTACTTACTATCTACCGGACGGGCAGTTTGACGGAGGGACACTCTAAAGTTACCAATGATGTTTTGCCCATTAACTGTTTTATAATTAAAGGTTGGCGAAACAATCTTGATACTGCCATCAGCTGCCGTCGTAAGTATCCAATCACTGGGATAGTTTAGCGATAAATTATAGGTGTCACTGTTGTATTTTTTGGTGGTAGTAGTGTCTGGCGTATCACTGTTTGCTGAACTTTCAGTCTTAGGTGCTGGTGTGACGCTAGCAGTTGGCGCTGGTTTTTCTGGACCAACAAGCAATTTCCAACCAGCCAACTCGAGTCCGGCAATTACAAGAACCACAAGAAGCCAGAGCCATAGTTTACTACCCCGGACACGCTTAATTTTTTTCTTATGATATTCTGGCCCAGGAGTCGGACCGTTATCCTCAGAGATATTAAGCTCGTTAAAGTCTGTTTCGTTCAGGTCGGCCATAAGTAGTCTTGATTACAGCTAGTATTATGACGCTATTTTGGTAGACAGGCAACCTAGTGAATGTAATAAACAACATTTATAGAATATTCAAGATCGTTCTGCCCAGGTTGAACTTCCAATGAACTCGTGGCTAAGTCAGCCCCGGCGCAAACGCCGCCATCACAACCGGAGTAAGGATAGTAACCAAAGCCACCACCGTCTTTGACGGATTTGACCTTCCCGACTTTGAACCCTAAGTTTTTGGCAGTTTGATCTACCTTGGCGCGCGCATCTTTGGTGGCATCATTACGAGCATTGGCTTCTAGCTTTTTGCGCTTAGACTCACTAAACCTTGCTTGTGGTGAAACTGCCCCTTGTGGCGTTGTATTTACCAAATAATCTTGGACCTTTTGGGCCAATTCATATGTGCCGACTGTAATTGTTAAATTGAGAGTGTAGGTCGACTTTTTTGAATCTTCATCGTAGTAATAGCTGTAGTTATAGCCGTTTGAGCTGGTCTTGATTTGCTTGTCGCTAACACCTTGCTTTTTTAATNCGGCCACAATATCTTTACTCTTTTGAGTTAGGTCTGCCAAGGCAGCAGTTTTGTCAGTATTTTCAAATGTGTAGCTTGGGTTAAACACAAATTCATCCGGCGCGTCCTTAAGTGTAGTTTCTCCTGTAATCTCAATGGTGCGGGCATTGGTCGGTATGGCTTTTTGCCAAGGCTTCCAAACCATCAACATGCTGGCGATAACAGCAAGTAAGAGGATAATAATTATCCTAGTGTCCAGACTTAGCGACAGTTTTTTGTTTGTAGAGCTCGACTTATTAGTGTTTGCAGGCGTGTCCATATTATAAACATAAGTGTCTCTCAGTCAGTTACAAATGTAAAGAGTCCAAAGTTACTTAAGAATCCTAATTTTGCACGCTAGCAGAATGGTATTATAGGTACATGGGCACTGCAAACAGACCGCGGCGGCGGCATCGACCGCGAACTTTTAGTGAAAAATTCTGGGAAAATGACTTTGGACAGGTGGTGGTGTGGCAAAAACCAAACAAATTTTTGTACGCATGGGCAGGGTGTACATTTATAAACTTATTTGTACCGCTGGGTTGGCTTGAAACCTTGCTTGGATTTGCTGGACTATTAACGCTTATTATCTGGGCAGTTCTGGAAATCTATAGTGGTGTTAACTACTTTCGTCGCTTGGTTGGTGTGCTGGTAATATTAATTCTAATTTTTAGCCGTGCGTTGTTGTGAGTTACCTTATGCGGACTTGAGTGTAATCATTAGATGTAACCGTTTTAGCACCAATGCCTTTATGCTATTGTAAAAGTGGAGGTGTGAGGCTTCCGTAGAGCTCCGGTCCGTCCGGGGCTCATTTTTTAGACATGAGACAAACCTGCGGTTTTTCTCATCGAACCTTCTCGAATGAATCGAGATTCGCCTGTTGGCGAACCGGTTCTGCTCTTTTCCCTAAGCACAAACGACAATTATTTTAAGGTGCAAGTTTGGCAGAGACCGCGTATTTCTAGCTGGTGATCCATGGCTTTAAACTGTTTGCTTGCGCCCAATTGTGCGATCTGATTTTCTACTATTCGGTTTTCTGGTAGGTTAATCACACGTCCACATTTGAGACAGCTAAAATGGTGATGATGGTGAATAAAGACATCGCTGAGCTCAATTTTGGTGTGCCAACCCAGGCGAATTCTGTTTACGATGCCAAGCTTTTCAAATAGGTCAATATTCCGATAGACGGTAGTCTGATCGTGCCTGTTGAGTAATACAATCAACTGCTGCATAGTCAGGGCAGGGCGTTTTTGCAAAATAGCGAACAGCCGCAGTCGCGGCTTGGTAACAAAATGTCCGTTTTGCTTGAGAAGGTTTTTAAAACGGTTAAGTTCCATGTGCATAATCTTACCCAAATAGTATCTGCAATTTTAGTATAAATTGCAAAAAATTTGCAAAAGCTAAGACCAAGTAATAATATTATGCTCACTATGTATCCGCCGCTTATTTTGGTTTTGGCTGTGTCCTTGGCAGGAGACGTACTTGTTTTTGCATCGAGTACTATGCTGCTGGCTAACAAAAAAGTGGTATCGTTTTTGGCTGAGTACGCTACGCCTTTTGCCGCCGGCGCCTTACTGGCAGCGGCTTTCCTGGACTTTTTGCACGATGGCGTGGAGCACTATGATCCGCTACTGGTTCTTACCTCTGCGCTGGTAGGTGTAATCGGCTTTTTTATATTAGAGGGTTGGCTGCATTGGTTCCATCATCATGGCAAAGCGCCTTTTGAGAGTAAGTCTGAGCACAAACAGCAGTCTAATCCGATCGTGGCACTAGCAGTTGGAGGTAACTGGCTGCACAATTTTATAGATGGGGCAGCTATTGCAGCTGCCTTCTTAGTGGGGACCAGTACGGGGGTTATTACTACTGTTGCCGTAGCTATGCATGAAATACCTCGCGAAATGGCGGATTCTGGATATTTATTGTCACGCGGCATGAGACGCCGGGGAGTGATATCTGTCCACGGTGTAGCAGTCATCGCCACGGCTATTGGCACTGTATTGTTTTATAAACTTGGCCAAACCAACAACACTTTGCTTGGCATTTTGCTGGGCTCAACAGCCGGATTTTTTATATACATTGCTGCCAGCGACATCATACCCAGCATTAACGCGGCAAGAGAAAAGTCCAAAATTATTGATTTGCCAACCCTGCTTGTCGCCTTTGGAGCCGCACTGCTAGGAACCGTAATAGTGGTTGCTCATCGTTATATTGGGTAAGCGATTTGTCTGAGCTGGGTAAACTGTTAAAATGTTATAGGATTACAAAAATATGAAAACAGTACTAGCTTCCGTTATTATTCTTGTCCTAGCCGCTGGCGGCTGGATATATAGTAATCAACGTCAAACTCCTGGTATCAGCAAGAAGCCAAGTGTGGCGAGTATCAAAAAACCAGCTAAGACTACTAGCACTAATCAAGATGTCAAAGCGGTGGCCGTTCCATCTGTTTGTGCCAGTAATACTGATGTTCAAAAAATTGTGGTTGATATAAGCGATCAACACGCATGGATGTGTGAAGGTGCCAAGGAGGTCTACGATGCGTCCGTAACTACTGGCGCCTATACTTTCCCCGACAATGCGACACCAACCGGTACTTGGAAAATTTTGGCCAAATACACCAATCTGTATCTAAAGGGATCGGATAGCCGCGGCAGTTGGAATGATCACGTCAGTCACTGGATGCCTTTTTACGCTGATTATGGCTTTCATGATGCCACCTGGCAGACTTTGCCGTTTGGCAGTAAGGATTATCCGACCAAGGGCTCGCATGGCTGTGTGCGGCTCTCTCTGGAAACAGCAACCTGGCTCCACAATTGGGCCAATGTGGGTGCCACTGTCACTATTCAAAGCTAATTCGATCATTGGCAGCTCCAAGGGGTATAATATTGATATGCTAATTGCAGTTATTGTTTTGGGGGTATTGAATCTGGCGCTATTGGCCTTTATTCTTTTGCGTAACCAACAGAAGCCGAACGATACGGCCGCTCAGCTACTCAAACAGGATATGACAGAACTGACAAAAGGGATGACTGATCTCAAAGATGGGCTACAATCCCATCTGACCGAACGGCTGGACAAAAGTAATGCTCAGATGGTTAAACAATTTGAATCCAGTGCCAATATTATCAAAGATGTCACTACTAAGTTGATTCAGCTAGAAAAAACCAACCAGCAAGTGGGCGATATAGCCGGCGAGCTCAAAGTATTGCAAAACGTTTTGTCTAACCCAAAACAGCGGGGAGTTTTAGGCGAATTTTACCTGGATCAGATTCTACAGAACTTATTGCCAAAGGGGACTTACGAGCTGCAACATAGAATGGGCGATGGAATGATTGTAGATGCTGTAATTCATCTGGATGGCAAATTGTTGCCGATAGATAGCAAGTTTAGCCTTGAAAATTACAATCGGCTGGTAGAAGCCACTACTGCCCAGCGCCCGGCCTTGGAGAAAGCCTTTAAAGAAGACCTAAAACGCCGGATTGATGAGACGGCCAAATACATAATGCCCAAAAAGGGCACGCTAGAACAAGCGCTGATGTTTATCCCAAGTGAAGCGATTTATTATGATTTGTTGGCCAACAAGGTCGGTGAAAGCGGCGTGAATGGGCGGGATCTCATGCAATACGCCGCCGTTGAGAAGCGTGTGACTGTAGTGGGGCCCAGTACACTGAGCGCCATGTTGCAGGTAATATCGCAGGGGCTCAAAAGCCTGGAAATTCAAAAAGATACTGAGGTTATTCGCAAAAACGTGGAACAGCTTGGTAAGCATTTACTCAATGTTGATGGATATTTTAAGCGTCTTGGATCAAGCTTAAGCGCCACCGTAGGGCATTTTAACAGTACACAAAAAGAGCTAGGACGGGTTGATAAAGATGTGGTCAAAATTTCCGGTGGCGAAGCCAGCGTGGATCCGTTATTACTTGAAAAACCTAACGCCGGTGAAGACGACTAGACTAAGCATAACCATCTAAAACAATATAGTTGCATAGTAAACTAAGTTATGCTAAAGTATTGAATATGGTAGATGTAAATATTGGTTCTCCAACCGGAGATCGTGTTATTGAGCCTACAATGTCCTTGGATGAAGGGGCTACACTTGCAGCTCGTGTTGCTGATATGGCCCTACAATCTGGAAATCCTGGGAAGGGTCTAGACGTCATCAAAGAAATCTTTGAAAGTCACGTTATACCCGAGTTTTTGGAACCCGCAATTGGCCCAACTGATGGTCCAAGATCAGTGTAGATTGCTAGAGGTATAATTATTCTCATGCCGGATTTGTTTACTATGTGGGTAAAGCGTTAATTTTGTAAAAAGTCGATAGTCATAGCGGCTGTCCAGCTGAAATTGCGTGCACCAGCCGGGCTACCGTCTATAGGTGAAAAATATTCATAGCACCCCGATTTTTCAACCAACTCAATTGATTTGCGAGCAATAATATCGGCCTCTTGGTGGTACCCATAACGTTTGAGCCCATCAATAATCAACCAGTTAGTGTTTAGCCAGGTTGGCCCTTGCCAGTAGCCATGGGCGTGAAACCATGATGAGTTAAGCGGCACTGTTGGCACCGGGTATAGGGCACCAAAACGGTGCTTATCGTGTAACAATTTGACCAATTGTTCGGCGCGCTCTTTAGTGATAGTCCCGGCGTATAGCGGCATTAGAGTGGCAATGCTCTCTTCTTTAATTACTTTGTGGGTAACAAAATTGCGTGAATAATATTGGCTGCTATAGCCATCCCACAATTGTTCCAGCGAGTGATCAGACAATTCCATACGCGACTCCAAGTCGTCTGGAATCTCACGCTTGATGGCTTTGGCAATTGTCCTCAGGCAATGATTGGCTCGGATCATAATGCAATTAAATGTCAGGTCTTCAACTGCAAACATGGAACGACTCAAGATAAGATCGGTATTGTATTGTTTGCGGCGCAAGCGGCGGATAACGTCGTAGTAAATTAAGGCCTCAATGTTGCTCATGCGCTCGCCTGGTGGTACATGCTTGGTGTCGCGCCTAAACAAACTTATAAACCATTCCAGGTGCAAAACATCAATCACGCTGGCCCACCAAGGTTGATGATGAATACGCAATTGGTTAATCCACGGCGGCGTGTTGTCAAGCCCCGTCTCGTAAGGGTGTATTTGTAGTATTAAGCCTTCGGCGTGAGGATCGCGATCGGCATAAAGCCAATGATGGTAAGCCAGCAAGGCTGGAAACATGGTTTGATACCAAGTGCGGCGCTCCGGTAACTTCAGCTTTTCTCCTATGCGCACCACAGCTTCGGCCAACATTGGCGGCTGGGTAATTCCGCTAGTAGCGACGTTATCTGGTGCAAAGGGCGATAATTGGCTGCGCCAAATATTGCGGTCGCGCCGGTGTTGATCGCCCGGCGCAAAAATCATATGCGGCAACATGCCGCTGGCCCATTGGCCGCGGAGCAAGCTGATCAATTCTTTCTGAGCCCGACCGACATCGTAATGTCTTTGACCAATTGCTATAAAACAGCTGTCCCAGAGCCATTGATGAGGATATAAGCCCTCGGCAGGGATAGTAAAATCACCCTCATCGTTATTTGTAAGGACAGATTTGGCCAAATCTATCAGGTCTTGAGGTGATTTATCTTGGTGTTGGTCTTTGTCTACGGTTTCGGCCATTTGATACAAGTATACAGGAGCAAGCCATCTTGCTCACGCTTAGTTAAGTTGATATTGCCAGCCAGACTGGTAAGCCTTGGTTTTCCGCCAATCATCTGCTATAGCTTGTTCCCAACTTTTGTGATTAGTAATAACCTCGAGTGCTAGCTGAGGTGCTTGGTGAGCGAGCAGTGCAACTTTCTTGCCATCGTATTTTGCTAAAAAATCCTGGCAAAAAGAATGCATTCGTTTCTCAACATCTTTGTAGCTTTCACCATTTGGAAAGGGCGCATGCACAAAATCTACTTCATGAGTTTTGAATAAGTCATGAGACTTGCCGTTCCAATCGCCATAATTTGCCTCGCGCAACCGCGTGTCTTTGATAATCTTATGGCGCTTTCCGAACACAATTTGGGCAGTATCAACCGCACGTTTTAAATCAGAACAGATCACAACATCAAAATTGCTGTCTTTAACAATATTAGCCAGAATATGCGATTGCTTTATTCCTAGATTAGATAGCTTACCCGGCAACCAACCGGTTGCAATGCCATTTTCATTATCTTGAGTTGTTCCGTGGACAAAGTAAGTTATCTGGACCATAACTATCGAAAATTAGTAAAACTTACAGGGAAGTCAAAATCTTGAGTTTTGAGTATTTGCATTACTGCTTGCAAATCATCTTTGGCGGGGCTCATCACGCGCACTTCATCACCCTGAATTTGCGTTTTAATTTTCGGATACTTATCACGAATAAGGGCAGTAATCTTTTTGGCTTTTTCTTGATCCAGCCCATGTTTAAATGGCACTTCTTTGGTCGTTTTTAGATTACTTACTAAGGCCTCATGACTAGCATCTAAAACTTTCTGGCTTTGCCCCCGAGTTGCCAGTTTTTTGCGGACAATATCAAGTATGGTGTCTATTTGCCACTCACCGCTGCCTGTGACCTTAAGTCCGGTTTTATCATTGTCTAGCCACTCCAGCTGGGCTGGCGTACCCTTAAAATCATAGCGATTTGCTAGTTCGCGTAGCGTCTGATCAAAGACGTTATTCATCTCTGCTTTATCAAACTCGCTGACTATATCGAAAGAATAGTTCGCCATTTCTAATGCCTATAAGCCAACACTGATTTGACCGCCGCCTATTGTATGTTCACCGGGAGCGTTTAAATGAACTTGCATACGCGCACTAGGGTTGAGGGCTACTCCTTCTACATTTGCAACAACTTCTAAATAATGTTCGGCCTTATTGTTATGCTGGAGTATTTGGGCCGCATCGCCCATTTTGCCGAGTACTTTTACGACAGGGTTGTCGGCCAGCTTCCCGAGCGCATCCCCGGATTCTTTGAGAATCCCTGACGCCGTTATTGCCAACTTAAAGGGTATAGTCCTACTTTCCCCAGGTTTAATAACAAAAGACTCATTGATTTGTGAATTGGCTATATCCCGATTTTTGCTTGGATCATTTGCCTCACCTGGCTCAGAAAAATCTTGCATGTATAGCCTAACACTCAGGGAGTTAACTTTTTGCTGGCTTTTAGCGGTTATTACTGCATTTCCATCAATTGTAGGAGCGTTAAAGGCAATGTTTATTGGAACATCTTTCAAATCAATCTTAACTCCACCAATATTTAACTTCTTTTTCATTCCATCGAATATTCCCATAGCGGAATCCTTCTTTCTTTAATCTAACCTAGATTCATTGTAGTATATAAACAACTATGAGCTATCAAAATTCTGGAGTTGAAGAAGTTGCTAACGTGCTAAAAAAGCGCTTAGCAGAATCAGAAGATAAACAATCTGTTCTGAGATCTACAGAACTTAGGGCTCTATATGCTCAAATTCCAACTTTACCAGTGGCAGAACGAGCTGGATTTGGGCAAGAGATTAATCAGCTTAAAGCAGAATTAGAGCAGTTGGTTAGCCAGCACGAAGAAGCAGCCGAAGTGGTTGAGTCAATTGACGTAACAGCTCCGTTTGATATCAATTCACCCACCGATAAAAAGCCTAAATTACTGACCAGCAATAAAGGTAGCCGCCACCCCCTAATGACTGAGCTGGCAACTGTGCTAGGTATTTTTGAGCGCATGGGATTTGTGTCAGTAGAGTCACCTCAGTTAGACGATGAATACCATATGTTTGATAGTCTTAATTTCCCGGCAGACCATCCGGCTCGTGATGACTATGACACTTTTATGACTGTAGAAAAAGATAAGAGCGGCAAACCATTTGTGGCACCGGCCCACGCCAGCGTCATGCAAAACCGTCTGCTTAAACGATTTGCTGGCAATCTCAAGCAAGGCCAGCCGATCAGTGCTGTTTATGCCGGACGGACATATAGAAACGAAGATCTTGATGCTCGGCATGAACACACGTTTTATCAGGTGGAGATTATGTATATCGACAAAAATATTCATGCCGGCAATTTAATTGCTACCTTCAAAACTTTTTTGAGTGAATACTATCAACAGGATATTGAGGTTAAAACCCAACCTTTCTACTTTCCGTTCACGGAGCCGAGCTTTGAGCTGGCGCTGAGCTGTCCATTCTGTAAAAAGCAGGGCTGTAACATTTGTAGCTACAGTGGTTGGATTGAACTGCTGGGTTGCGGCATGGTTAACCCAAATGTTCTCAAAATGGGCGGCATTGACCCTGCGGTCTACACTGGCTTTGCCGGTGGCATGGGGTTGGATAGATTGGTGATGATGAAATATGGCATAGAAGATGTACGGCACTTCCATAGTGGCAAACTAGACTTTTTGAGGCAGTTCCAATGATAGTAATAACTGGTGCAAGTGACGGGCTTGGTCTGGAGTTGGCGAAACTCTATAGAAGTGCCAACAAAACGGTTGTAAATATTTCGCGCCGTAAAAGCGAATACGCTGACATAAATGTCTTACATAATTTGCGTGAGGGTTCGGAGATTGAAAAAGCTGCTAAAGAAGTTGCTGCTATTGATGAGCCACTCGAGGCAATTGTTAACTGTGCTGGAGTAATGTCTATTCAGCCTCTTGGCAAAATTACAGAAGATGAAATTAAGCGAGTTATGTCTACTAACTTAAAATCAGCTATTTTACTCGTTTCAAATCTTGCTGAACGCATAAAGAAAGACGGCACAGATATCGTTAATGTTGCTTCTACCGTTGGTTTAAAAGCCTACATTGACCAAGCCGTCTATGGTGCATCTAAATGGGCTATGCGCGGGTTTAGTGCCAACTTGCAACTAGAGCTTAAAGATACGCAGTGTAGGGTCATAAGTTTTTGCGTAGGTGGATTTAATTCGGACATTGCAAAGAAAGTTGCTGGTCAAGATATTCAAGACCCAGAAAACTGGATGAGCTCTGAAGATATCGCCAAATATATGAAGCAGACGCTTGACCTTCCTAAAAACATGGAAGTATCAGAGGTTATTATTAATCGCAAACAGGCAAGGGCATGAAAGTATCACTAAATACAATTCATCTTGTAAATAAACTTTATGGCTCTGCTGGCGACCCGGCACCAGATGGAACTGATAAGCTGGTCGAAAATATTGGTGCCCAATTGGCTGCCGTGGAAGAAGTGGTGCCGTTCGGCAAACAGTTCGGGGGCATTTTAATTGTTAAAGTCGTTAAGTGCGAATCGCATGGTAATGCCGAAAAGCTAAAAATTTGCTTGGTAGATGATGGNGGGAAAGATGCAAAGGTTAAGCGAAATTCAGATGGCAATGTCCAAATAGTGTGTGGCGCGCCGAACGTACATGCGGGTATGCTGGCAGCGTGGATTCCGCCAGGCGTGACCGTGCCAAGTACGCTTGGCAAAGAACCGTTAGTTATGGAAGCACGTGATATACGAGGACAGACCAGTAACGGTATGTTGGCAAGCCTGCACGAACTGGGCATTGGCGATGATCATAGTGGCATCCTTGAAGTGGACGTAGATATTAAGCCTGGTGCGACTTTTGTAGAGGCTTATAACCTAGTAGATGAAGCAGTTATTGAGATGGAAAACAAGATGTTTACACATCGTCCGGACTGTTTTGGACAATTAGGAATTGCAAGAGAGCTAGAAGGCATCCAGCAGCGCCCTTATAAAAGCCCAGATTGGTATAAACCAAATCCAACCTTGCCAGATATAGAAGCCGACGAGCTAAAACTTGAAGTACAAAATAATATTCCGGAGCTAGTGCCCCGATTTGTAGCTGTGGCTATGAGTGGCGTAGAAATCAAACCAAGCCCTGTGTGGCTTCAAATTCTTCTGGCCGAGGTTGGCATAAAATCAATAAATAATGTCGTGGATTACACTAACTTTTTTATGTTTGAAACGGGCCAGCCGCTCCATGCTTATGATTACGACAAAGTCAAAGCGCTAGATGATGGCTCAAACGGCGCCACTATAGTTATCCGTCATCCAAAAGAAGGTGAAAAATTAAAACTTCTGGGTAATAAAGAAATAGTCGCTCGCAAAAAAGACATCATGATAGCCAGCGCTTCTCAACTTATTGGTCTAGGTGGGGTAATGGGTGGCAGTGGTACAGAAGTTGATGCAAATACTAAAAACATTATTTTGGAATGCGCAAACTTTGACATGTACACTATCAGGCGCACAGCCATGGAACACGGTATTTTTACTGATTCTGTTACCCGGTTCACGAAAGGGCAAAGTCCTCTTCAAAATTTAGCAGTGCTGGTAAAAAGTGTTGATGAGATTTGTCAACATGCTGGAGGTAAGGTCGCCAGCCGACTGATTGACGATAACCATGTTTCTAAGGACATCTTAAGCCGGGAGAGCATACATCCAGCTATTAATATTACCTCAGGTTTTATCAATGATCGGCTAGGCGAAAAATTATCTGTGAATGAGATTGCTAAACTACTTACAAACGTGGAATTTGACGTCCAGGTAAGCGGTGATGGGTTGACTGTGACAGCACCGTTTTGGCGAACTGATATTGAGATTCCGGAAGATATTGTGGAGGAAGTGGGGCGTTTGTATGGCTATGATCATCTGCCACTTACATTGCCTATTCGACCAATCAAGCCCGCCGAACTAAACCCAGAGCTTGAAATCAAACAGCGCATTCGCGACATTTTAAGTGCAACTGGTGCTAACGAAGTGCTGACATATAGTTTTGTGCACGGAGATCTGCTGAGCAAAGTTGGACAGAATAAAGATGATGCCTTTGAGCTCAGCAATGCGCTGAGTCCAGACCTGCAATATTACCGGTTGAGCCTGATTCCAAGCTTGCTAGACAAAGTACATGCCAATATCAAGCAAGGATACAGCGAGCTTGCTCTGTTTGAGATGAATCCGGTTCACGCTAAGGATTTTATAGAGAAAGATGGTATACCCAGGCAAGATTATCGACTAGCATTTGTATTTGCGGCTGACGATAAAGCTGCCCAAAATCACGGCGGAGCAGCGTTTTATCAAACTAAAAGATATCTAACGCACCTGTTAACTGATCTGGGAATTGACGGATTAGTTTTTGAAGAAGTGACCGAAAGCGCTGCTAAGCCAGCCATTAGTCAGGCGGCGATTGCGCCATTTGAACCGAAGCGCAGTGCCATTGTCAAAACGTCCGACGGAGCATTTATTGGTGAGCTTGGTGAATTTAGATCATCTGTGCGCAAAAACTTAAAATTACCGCAGTTTATTGCCGGCTTTGAACTGGACTTAAAACAATTACTTAAGCTGAGTCACCGGGCTTCGGCATATAAGTCCCTGTCACGCTACCCTAAAGTAGAACAAGACATAACGCTCAAGATTGCTTCTGATGTTACATATCAGCAGCTTCATGATTTGCTGCACAAACAATTAGCGGCAATTGATAATGCTATTTGTACGCTCAAACCACTTGATATCTATCAAAAAGACTCTGACAGCAAAAATGTTTCGTTTCGCCTAAGCATTGCATCCTACGAACAAACACTTACAAGCGAGCAAGTTAATCAAATTTTTGAAACTGCCTCCAATGCCGCCAAAACAGAACTTGGTGCTGTCAGGATCTAACAATGGTAAAACCAGACGAGAAACACTTTACCGTTTCGGTCTATATGTTTACTAGCGAAGAAGAGCCACGGGTTCTACTCATCCATCATCTTAAACACCAAAAGTGGATGCAGCCAGGTGGCCATATTGAGTATTCAGAAACTCCGCCAGAAGCAGCGATTCGAGAAGCTCAAGAAGAAACAGGCATTGACATAGCTCCATATCTAAACCCGGCAAAATCGCTTGGAGAGGGTGTATTTGATCTAGCTGCACCAATCTCGTTGCAACAGCAAACCATTCCCGCCCACGACAACGAGTCGCAACATTATCATCTTGATATGGGCTACATGGTGCATATGCCTCATAAAATGCCCGGGCCTTCTGCGGGTGAGTCGCTTAAGATTAATTGGTATAGTGAGCATCAAATGGAAGCGCTTGATATGTTTGACAATGTGCGTGCACAAATAAAAGAACTTTTTGCGGGGTTGGCTCATGAGTAAATTGGCAAGATTCTTTGGCATTTCATTCGTTGCCCTGTTTATTTTCATTTGGAGTATATCTATTAAGCCGCGTGTAGCTCATGCTGATGTTAACAACTTTACAATTACAAACTTTCAGGCGGATTACACGCTAACCAACAAAAGTCCGGCAGGCCAACTAAAAGTCAAAGAGATTATTGACATTAATTTTACTGACTTTAATCACGGTATATTTCGTGCAATTCCTGCTTCTTATATGGGGCATAATCTACACGTAAGTGATATAAATGTAGAGAAATGGCCGTTTACTACTTCAAGCCAAAACGACAACTTGGTCTTAAAAATCGGAGATGCTAACCAGACAGTCACTGGCCAACAACAGTTTGTTATTAATTACACACTTCATAATGTTGTAACTTTTTACGATGATCACGATGAACTGTACTGGGATATTAACGGCGATCAGTGGCAGCAGCCGTTTGAAAAAGTGTCTGCTACCTTTCATATACCAGAGGCATATTTAACCAAACCAGCAGCACTTAAATGTTTTACAGGTGAGTTTGGGCAAGGTGTAAAGAGCGGCCAGAACTGCACAATTATGGTTAGTGGCCAAGGCTTAATAGAAAGTAATATTTTAAATGGTCTTGGCTCGTTCGAAACTCTTTCGACGGTTATAAGTTTGAACAAAGGAAACTTCAGGCCACTAACCTTCCAGGATCTAGTTAAGCAAAATATTCGAACAATTTTGGCAATTGTCAGCCTACCTTTATTCGCTCTTCTATTTGGCTACGCTCGATGGCGACGGCTAGGCAAGGATCCCAAGGGTCGTGGCACAATTGTTCCTCAGTATGATGCGCCTGATAAACTAAAACCTGCTATGGTTGGCACACTTGTAGACTTTAAGGTCGATAACCGCGATATTTCGTCAACTATTATTGATCTTGCAGTCCGTAAGTATTTGCGCATTATAGAGACAGACAAAAAAAAGTTAATAGGCTCGGATAAAAAATATAGTTTGGAGCGTCTAAACGCAAATACGGCTGGCTTGTTAGATTTCGAGCAGGAAATTATTAAGGGTTTATTTGATGGGCTCAAGTCCGACAAAATAGTTGAGCTAGATTCACTTAAGACTAAATTTTATAAGACTGCGGAAGAGGCAGTTCAAAAAATAGATATCCATTTAAAAGTTGATGGCTATTTAGATAAAACACGGTTTATTTTGGGTAAGTTCAGCGGGAGCTTGTTCGTGGTAATAACTCTCCTTGCGTTCTATGTAAATAAAACTGCTGCCATTCCTAGTTTTGTGTTAGGCGTAATTATCCTGGGAATTTTTCAGGTATTTATGAGCAAGCGGACAGAAAAGGGAGTGACTGCGCGGGAACACATTTTGGGGCTAAAACTCTACATGCAAACGGCTGAAGCTGATCGACTAAAGATGATGCAGAGTCCGGATGCGCCCTATGCAGATAGAGGCCATGCCCCCGCAAAAACTGTTGATTTGTTTGAAAAGCTTCTGCCCTATGCTGTGGCTCTTGGTGTGGAGAAGGGGTGGGCTGATCAATTTAAAGATATTTATAAACAACCACCAGACTGGTATCAAGGCAATTGGCAAACCTTCAACAGTGTTTATTTAGTATCGTCTTTGGGCGGTAGTGTGAACGCGATGGCTACGAGTTTTAGTCCGCCTTCCAGCTCATCTAGCAGCGGTTTTGGCGGAGGAGGGTTCTCAGGCGGCGGAGGCGGCGGTGGCGGTGGCGGAGGTTGGTAAAATTGATTGACATAAATCAGCAACCATCTGTTATTATATTGGCTGAATTATGCCGCACAAAATTGTGGTCTCAAGAGCTCAACCAAGAGAAGCTATTTTTCATGCGAAGTCTCTCGTTAGATTGGACATGGGAAGTCCCGAACACTTAGCCCCAAGTTTAGAGAAATATCGCCGTCAATCCGATTGGGAGCAAGCACTGCAGGGAAATGAGCAAAGGGTGCACGTAGCCAATATTAGTCCACCCTACCAAGCCGTTGGATACTGTGTTTTGCATAGTCCGTCTTTTGATTCGTGGCTAGATATTGAGCCAAGCTTTCATGTGCCGGAGCGACGCGGTGAATTGATTATTGAGGGGCAAGTCATTGATGAGCAAATTGTTCTA
>C687J35174_10006468_pt1 | contig 15272 bp, 9 predicted proteins | sample RifCSPhighO2_01_FD_35174 | JGI IMG/M metagenome (IMG submission 35174) | reverse complement strand
CTGGTCGGTGCCGACCGGAAGGATACCCCGCTGGTGCGCCGCTACCTGCGCTGGTTTACCGCCGAACTCGCGCGCGACGTGGCGAAGCCGCACGTCGCGGGTCGCGTCCTCCTTGCCGGCAAATAGCCGATCGCAAAGGATATTTCCGATCGGCGCGGGGCTGGTGCGCGAGGCGCAACACCCCTCCCATCCTTGGCACCTTAGCTGGCGCGCCGTGGCGGATTAGCTCTTTGGCCGAACAACAAAAGGGTTAGGGGGCTTGGTTGAACGTCTCTGATGCACCGGCTGCAGAGCCGCTGGGCCTGACGTCGGGGTTCGCCGGTTCGAGCGGCTATGCGGACCGCATGACGCCGCTCTATGCGGGCAAGCTGATGCCCGGCGCGCAGGTAGAAGCGTTGCGCAACACGCACCGCGCGTTTCCGGTGCGGACCATCCGTCGCGGCGATACGGTCGCGCCCTTCGTCTATGCGCAGGCGCCGGTCGAGGATTTCACGATCCGGGCCAATGGCCGCGAATATGATCTCTATGATTATGTCTTCCGCAACCGGGTGGCCGGCCTGTTCATCCAGCGGCGCGGTGAAGTGATTCACGAGCGCTACGAACTCGGATTGCAGCCCGATACGCGCTGGGTGTCGATGTCGATGGCCAAGTCGATCGCGACCACGCTTGTCGGGGCCGCAATCCAGGACGGGCATATCGGCGGCGTGGAGGACATGCTGACCGATTACCTGCCCGAGTTGAAGGGCGGCGGCTATGACGGCGTCTCGATCCGCCACCTGCTGCAGATGACCTCGGGGGTCCGCTGGGACGACGAGCATGTCGATCCCCAGTCCGAGCGGCGGCACATGCTGAAGCTGCAGATCGCCCAGCAGCCGGGCGCGATCCTGCGCTACATGGCCGGGCTGCCGCGCGTTGCCGAGCCTGGCACCCGCTGGAATTATTCGACGGGAGAAACCCATGTCGTCGGCGCGCTCGTTCGCGCGGCGACGGGCAAGTGGCTGTCGGACTATCTTTCCGAACGACTCTGGTCCCGTCTCGGCATGGAGCAGGATGCCTGCTGGTGGCTCGAATCCCCCGGCGGACTCGAAGTCGCCGGCAGCGGTATCAGCGCGACGCTGCGCGACTACGCCCGCTTCGGGCGGTTCGCGATGGGAGACGGCACGATCGCGGGGGAACGCATCCTTCCCGAGGGCTGGATGGCCGAAGCGGGTAGCGCGCGCATCGTCGGCGGCGAACGGCGCGATTATGGCTATATGTGGTGGATCGTACCCGATGCGTCGGGCTCGCTCGCCGACGGCGCCTTCTCCGCGCGCGGCATCTTCGGCCAGTATGTGTACATCAATCCGAAGCGCGACCTGCTGATCGCCGTGCTGAGCTCGCGCGCCAAGCCGCGCGGATCCGAGGTGATCCTCGACAACGACTTCTTCAATTCCGCGGTGGAGGCCCTGACCGCCCATGACTGAGATCAAGATGAACAGCACGGCGCAATGGCAGGCACGCGATGCCCGCCATCACCTTCACTCCTTCACCGATCCCGGGCTGATCCTCGAACAGGGCTCGCGCATCATCGTGCGGGGCGAGGGCTCGCATGTCTGGGACAGCGACGGCCGCAAGATCCTGGACGGCATGGCCGGGCTGTGGTGCGTCAACATCGGCTATGGCCGCACCGAACTGTCCGACGCCGCCAAGGCGCAGATGGACAGGCTTCCCTATTACAACAATCACTTCCAGAGCGCGGTGCCGGCGATGATCGAGCTGGCCGAGCGGCTGGCCGGCCTCACCCCGGCGGGGCTCGATCATTTCACCTTCGCCAATTCGGGCTCCGAGGCGAATGACGTGATCGTCCGTCTCGCGCGTTACTATTGGAAGCTGCTGGGCAAGCCGGGCAAGCGCACGATCATCAGCCGCACGCTCGCCTATCACGGCTCCACCGTCGCGGGCGTCAGCCTGGGCGGTATGCCGGCGATGCACGGCATGGACAACGGCACCTTGCCCGAATTCGCGCATGTCGAGCATCCCCACTGGTATGTGAACGGCGGGGATCTCGCGCCCGCCGACTATGGCCTCAAGGCGGCCCGCGCGATCGAGGAGAAGATCCTCGAACTCGGGCCGGACAATGTCGCCGCGTTCATCGCGGAGCCCGTGCAGGGCGCAGGCGGCGTGATCGTGCCGCCCGAGACCTATTGGCCCGAAGTGCAGCGTATCTGCCGCGCGTACGACGTGCTGCTGATCGCCGACGAAGTGATCTGTGGCTTCGGACGTACCGGCGCCTGGTTCGGTTCGCAGACCTTCGGCATCGAGCCCGACTTCATGCCGATGGCGAAGGGCATTTCCTCCGGTTACCTGCCGATTGCGGCGGTGGCGCTGCACGACCGAATCTTCGACGTGATCGCCAAGGGCGGCCTATGGCCGCACGGCTATACCTATTCGGGGCATCCGGTCTCCTGCGCCGTGGCGCTCGCCAATATCGAGATCATCGCCGGCGAAGGGCTGGTCGAGCGGGTGCGCGACGATATCGGGCCCTATTTCCAGGCGAGCCTTCAGGCGCTGGCCGATCGGCATCCGCTGGTCGGCGAGCGGCGCGGGGTGGGGCTGATGGCTGCACTACAGCTCGTCCGCGACAAGGCGACACGCACCGTCTGCACGATGGAAGACAATGCCGCGATCCTGACGCGCGAGGCCTGTTACGCCGATGGGCTGATCGCCCGGGCGGTCGGCCAGTCGATGGTGTTGAGCCCGCCTTTGGTGATCACCCGCGGCGAAGTGGACGAACTGATGGAAATCCTCACGCGCGCACTCGACGGCACGGCGCGGACGCTGGGGTTGATGTGAGATGACGATGCACCCCGATCTTTCTCCCGCGGGCAACGCGCTGCTCGCCCGCACCCTGGCCTATGGCAAGCGGGCCGATGTCGCCGCCACCTTCGCGGTCCACAATCCCGCTGACGGGAGCTTCATCGGCGACGTGGCCGATATGGGCGCCCCGGAGACCCAGCGGGCGATCGACGCGGCCAAGGCGGCATTCCCGGCCTGGGCGGCGCGGACGGCACGCGAGCGCGCGGACATATTGCGCGCGTGGTTCCGGCTGATCCTGGAGAACCAGGAGGCGCTGGCGGAGATCCTGACGCTCGAACAGGGCAAGCCGCGCGCTGAGGCGCTGGGCGAGATCGTGTTCGGCGCCAATTTCATCGAATGGTTCGCCGAAGAGGGCAAGCGCCTCTATGGCGACATCGTGCCCACCCATGCGCCGGACAAGCGCTGCCTGGTGCTCAAGCAGCCGATCGGCGTCGTCGGCGCGATCACCCCGTGGAACTTCCCGAGTTCGATGATCACGCGCAAGGTCTCGCCCGCGCTCGCGGCGGGCTGCACGATCGTCGTCAAGCCGGCCGAGGACACACCGCTTTCGGCGATCGCGCTTCAGCTGCTGGCCGAGGAGGCGGGTTTCCCGGAAGGCGTGATGAACATCGTCACCGCGAAGCGCGCCGAAGCCGTTGCCGGAGTGCTCACCGCGAGCCCGGACGTGCGAAAGCTTTCCTTCACCGGCTCGACCCGGGTCGGCAAGATCCTGATGCGGCAATGTGCGGATACGGTGAAGAAGCTGTCGCTCGAACTGGGCGGGAATTCGCCGTTCATCGTGTTCGACGATGCCGATCTCGATGCGGCGGTGGCGGGCGCGATGGCGACCAAGTTCCGCAACGCCGGCCAGGCCTGCGTCGCCACCAACCGCATCTATGTGCAGTCCGGCGTGCGCGCCGCCTTCGTCGAGAAGCTCCGGGCGGCGATGGAGGATCTGCCGGTCGGGCCCGGGCTGGAAGCCGACACCAGGATCGGCCCGCTGATCAACCCGGCGGCGGTTGCCAAGGTCCAGGAACTGGTCGGGGATGCGCTCGGCAAGGGGGCCGAGGCGGTGCTCGGCGGCACGCCGCATCCGCGCGGCGGCCTGTTCTTCGCGCCGACCCTGCTCGTCGACGTGCGGGCGGACATGGCGATCGCCAGCACGGAGATCTTCGGCCCGGTCGCCGCCGTCTATGGCTTCGAGACCGAGGCCGAGGTGATCGCCGCGGCGAACGACACGCCTTACGGCCTGGCGGCATTCCTCTGGACCCGCGACATCGGCCGCGTCTTCCGTGTCGGCGAGGCGCTCGAATATGGCATGGTGGCGGTCAACGAGACGCTGACCTCGAACCCGGCGACTCCGTTCGGCGGGGTCAAGGAATCCGGCCTGGGCCGCGAAGGCTCGCGCTACGGCCTCGAGGATTTCGTGGAAATCAAATATCTTGCCCTGGGAGGCATCTGATGGCGACCGCATCTCTCCATGCCTCGGAGCTTGCGTCCGACAATGCCGGTCTCGCGGTCCGGCGGGCTGCTGCGGTGCCGAACGGTATCGTCAGCGCAACGCCGGCCTATGCCGCCCGCGCGCGCAATGCCGAAGTCTGGGACGTCGACGGCAATCGCTATATCGATTTCGTCGCCGGCATCGCCGTGTGCAGCACCGGCCACTGCCATCCCAGGGTGATCGCCGCTGTGCAGGACCAGCTGGAGCGCTTCACCCACACCTCCTTCCAGGTGCTGCCCTATGCGCCCTATGTCGCGCTCGCCGAACGGCTGAACGCGCTGGTGCCGATCGACGGAGCGGCGAAGACCCTCTTTTTCAACAGCGGCGCGGAGGCAGTTGAGAATGCCGTCAAGATCGCCCGCCACGCCACCGCCCGTAGCGGCGTAGTGGCCTTTGCCGGCGCGTTTCACGGCCGCACGCTGATGACGACGGCGCTCACCGGCAAGGCGATGCCCTACAAGCGCGGCTTCGGCACCCTGCCCGGAGATGTCTGGCGGGTCCCATTCCCGATCGCTCACTATGGCGTTTCCGTGCAGGACAGCCTCGATGCCCTCCACACCCTGTTTCGCACCGATGCCGATCCTGGCTCGATTGCCGCGATCATCATCGAGCCGGTGCAGGGGGAAGGCGGCTTCCACGTCACGCCGCCCGAACTGCTGCGGGCGCTACGCGCGATCTGCTCCGAGCATGGCATCCTGCTGATCTGCGACGAGGTGCAGACTGGCTTCGCCCGTACAGGCAAGCTGTTCGCGGTCGAGCATAGCGGTATCGCGCCGGATATCGTGACCATGGCCAAGGCGCTGGGCGGCGGCTTCCCGATCGCGGCGGTTACCGGCCGGGCGGACCTGATGGACAGCGTGCACGGCGGTGGGCTCGGTTCGACGTTCGGCGGTGCGCCGACCAGCTGCGCGGCCGCTCTCGCCGTGCTCGATGTCATCGAGGAGGAAGGGCTGATCGAGCGTGCCAACGCGATCGGCGGAAAGCTGCGCGCGCGTTTCGAGGCATGGACTGGCCGAGAAGACCTGATGCCGATCGGCCATGTGCGGGGGCTCGGCGCGATGATGGCGTTCGACCTCGTCAAGGCCCGTGGATCCGATGCGCCGGACCCGGAGGCGGCGCGCAACGTGGTCGCCCGGGCATTCCAGCTTGGCCTGGTGGTTATATCCTGTGGCATCCATGGCGAGACTGTGCGGCTGTTGATGCCCTTGACCGTTTCGGACGACGTGCTGCTGGAAGGGTTGGACCGGCTTGAACAGGCGCTGGCTGTGCACTGATCCGCGCCGACGCAGCCGTGGCCACTGACAAGGACACGCGGCTTGGACAAGAAGACCGGCCTAGAGCATGCTGTTGTTTGGTGGAATCGGGATTCCCTTGTTTGGACTGATATGATTCAACGTCCGTGCTGGAGGCGCGGATGACACGACCTTATTCGGAAGATTTGCGGAAGCGTGCGCTGGCGCGTTCGGACGCGGGTGAGGCGGACCGGTCGATTGCCGAGGCGCTTCAGATAGGGGGCGCCTCAAGGTTTGTTACACGGACGGCGCTAAGCCGGACAGAGCGTGAACACCCGATCAGGCGACAGAGCTGAGCCGCTCGTTCAGCCGTAATGGCAGGAAGTCCTCGGAACCGGCAGCAGGCTCGCGCCACAGGTAGTCTCCCGTGAGGCTGATATGCGTCCAGCCGAGCGGCGCGACGTGGGCCAGGAGGTGGTCGGGAGCGGGATGGCCGGAGGCGCGCAAGCGCTCGACGGCGCGGCCCATATAGAGAGTGTTCCAGTAGACGATGGCGGCCGTCACCAGGTTCAGGGCCGACGCCCGGAACTCCTGGCTTTCGACGGTGCGATCGGTCAAGCGGCCCTGGCGTTGGGTGAACACCGCGGCGGCCAGCGCGTGGCGGGACTCGCTCTTGTTCAGCCCGGCAAGGCACCGTTGACGAAGCGTTTTGCTCTCCAACCAGTCCAGCGTGAACAGCGCCCGTTCGATGCGACCGATCTCCTGCAGAGCGAAGTCGAGACGGTTCTGACGCTTGTAAGCGGAGAGCTTCTTCAGCATCACCGAGGGCGCGACCGTTTTGGCCTTCAGCGAGGCCGCGAGCCGCACCACTTCGTCCCAGCACTCGTGGATGATGGCCGTGTTGATCGGTCGGCCGATCAAGGGCTCCAGCTCCTTGTAGCGGCCCGCAGCCTCGAACGTGCCGAGCCGGCGATCGGCCAGGTCGCGGATGCGGGGGACGAACCGATAGCCAAGCAGATGACTGAGGGCGAACACGTGGTCGGTCGCCCCGCCGGTGTCGGTGTAGTGCTCGTGGATATCGAGGCTGCTTGCGTTGTGAAGCAGGCCGTCGAGCACGTGCGGCGCTTCGGCCGCCGTCGCCGAGATCAGCTGGCTGTGGAAGGGCGCGTACTGATCGGAGACGTGAGTGTAGATCTTCTGCCCCGGATCGGCGCCGTACTTGGCGTTGATCGCGCCGGCGGCACCGCGGCGGCCGCTGCGGAAGAACTGGCCGTCGGAACTGGACGTGGTTCCGTCGCCCCAGACCCGGCTGAGCGGCAGCGCGGCTTGCGCATCGACGATGCAGGCCAGGGCGCCGGCGTAGGTCTCCTCGGACAGATACCAGGCCTGGGTCCAGGCAAGCTGGGCATAGGTCACGCCTTGGCTGCTGTCGGCCATCCGCTCCAGGCCGAGGTTGGTCCCGTCGGCCAACACCGCGGCCAGTAAGGCCTGCGGGTTGGGATGGGTCTTGCCCGAGCGCAGTTCCGTGAACCGGTCGGTGAAACCGGTGCGCCGCGCGACCTCTGACAGGAGCCGGGTGATGCGCACCTTGGGAAGAAGCCGATCGACGATGGCGTCCAGTCGCGCCGCTTCGGGCGGGACGTCCGCCGACAGTGGCGTGACCTTGAGCTTACCGCTTCGGATTTCCACGTCCTCGATCGCGTTCCGCCGTAGCGCGCTAGAAAATCGGCGCAGACGCCAGTCCAGCTGCCGCGCCCGATCGGCCAGGTATGCGCCGGCCGTCGCGGGCAGACCGAGACTCGCGGCAGCGGCCGGGACCTCGGCGCGCGGCAGGAGATAGGCGTCGAACCGGCGGTAGTTGCGTGAGCCGTCCACCCAGATATCGCCGGAGCGGAGGCGGTCACGAAGTGTGGCGAAGGCCGCTGTCTCGTAAAGCCGCCGATCGATGTTTTCGCCCTCGCCGACGAGCGCCTTCCAGGCGCGAGAGAACGGCAGCGGTGCGTCTGCCGGTACGTCCCGCCGCCCGGAGCGGTTCAGGTCCTGCACCAGCTTGACCGCGGCGAGCGCGCTGTCGCGCCCTCCCGCCGCCCGGAAACGGAAGGCTTCTAGGAACGCCGGGCCGAAGCGACGCAGTGTCATATACCTCGCTGCGGCGCCCACCAGCGGATCCGGGTCGGCGGAGGCGGCGAGCGCCTCAACTTGCGGCCGGGCCTCCTGCAACCGCGCCCATCCAACCGCCTGATCGACGGCTTCGATCGCGTCGATGCCGTCCTCCCGCGCGGTAGCCAGGGCGTCGAGGGTGGCGTCGAACAGGCGCATCAGACGCCCAACGTCGCGCGCGGAAGCCACGTTATGGCGCTTCTGGGCGGCGCGGGCCTTGGTGAACAGTTCGCCAACCTGCTTGTCGAACATCTGCACGGCGGCGTCCGACAGTCGCGCCTCCAGGTCGATCATCTGGGCGGCCAGGGTCGCTCGGCGGCGACGGACCGAGTAGTCCGACAGCAGAAACGCTGGCGCGACCGCACCCTCGCGCACCAGCTGCCGGAACCGGCGCTCGTGGATGTTGTCTGCGACGGCGGGGTCGAGCCCGATCCGACGCACATAAGCCAGACGAGACAGAAGCCCCGACAGATTCCGCGCCGAAGGAGAGCCGGCGATGTCGCGGAGCCAGGCGATCGGCGTCACTCCGGTCGTGGGATCTGGAACCAGCAAGGCGTCGAGGGCCGTGGCCTGTTCGGCTGTGACGGCGCCAGCCACGGCGTCCAGCGCGCGCTTGCGAGCACGCGCACGCCCGGCCAGGCCGATCCGTTCGATACGGGCGGACGCGGGAAGGATCACGCCCCGTTCTCGGAGGCCTTCGACGACAGCGTGGACAATCGGAAGTCCCTGGTCGGTCGCCCAGGCGGCTTGGGCCGCCCGGTCCAGGGCGAAGGCGACGTCGCCGGCCTCGAATCCGCGTACGCTGAGGTGGGTCGCGACATCCCACCCGTGCTCCAGGCGCGTTTTGGCCCGTCCGCCATAGGCGCCGAACAACGTCTCAGACAGGCCGAGCTGGTCGGCCAGGTAGGCGAGGAGTTCTCGCGGCGGCGTCTCATCGTGCCGGAGTCCGAAGCCTGGGTGGCGCAGCAGCGCCATCCAGGTCGCGGCGCCCAAACGGTTGGCGTCACCCCTCCGGGCCGCCAGAAAGTCGAGGTCATCGGGCCCGAGCGTGTAGTGGCGCGCCAAGGCGGCGCGCTCGGTCGGGACGCCGAACAGCGACGCCCGTTCCTCTTCTGTCAGCAGCTCGCGTCGGGCCATCGGCGGGGTCTCCGCTCGGAAGCCTACGCCGGTGTGGGGCGGGTCGCGAGTCGCAGAACTCGAAACTTGTGCGACACCTGCGCCGACCCTTGATCCGGCTCAGCTTCGTCTGTCGCAAAAGTCGCTTGCAGAAGTCGGGCAAATCGAAGCACTTTTGCGACATGCTGATCGGCTACGCCCGCGTCTCGACCGACGATCAAGACCTCACGCTACAGCGCGCGGCCCTTAAGGCGGCCGGCTGCCGCCGGCTCTACGAAGAGAAGGTCTCCGGCGCCAAGCGGGACCGCCCCGAGCTCGTGCGCATGCTCGATGCGCTTCGCGACGAGGATGTGGTCGTCGTCACCCGGCTCGACCGCCTGGCGCGCTCGACCAAGGACCTGCTCGAGGTGGCCGAACTCCTCAACGGGATCGGAGCGGGCCTGCGTTCACTCGCCGAGCCCTGGGCCGACACCACATCGCCCGCCGGCCGGATGATCCTGACCGTGTTCGCCGGCATCGCCGAGTTCGAGCGATCTCTCATCCATCAGCGGACCAGCACGGGGCGCGAAGCCGCCAAGAAACGAGGTGTCCGCTTCGGCCGCCCACCCAAGCTTACGGCCGACCAAGTCGCTCTCGGGCATCGCCTCATAGACGAGGGAACGTCTGTCCGCGACGCGGCTGCCCTCCTGAAGTGTCACCACGCAACGCTCTACCGAGCCCTTCAGCCCCAAAGCAGACCTACCGAATGACTGCAGGGGTGGAAGGCCGACCTATTCTCTCCCGTCCTCATCTCACGGCGCCCAGCGTCAGCGCCGACCGGATCAGCGGCAGGCCGACAGCGTCTGGGCTCGTCATCAGCGACTCCGGATGGAACTGCACCGCGGCGATTGGCAGTGAGCGATGCTCGATTGCCATGATGATCCCGTCCTCGGTCTCCGCGGTCGCCTCCAGCTCCGCCGGCAATACAGCGCGGCGAGCGTGCAAGGAGTGGTAGCGGCCAACGGTGAAGCGCTTTGGCAGGCCGGCCAGTAAGCGTCCGCCATGATTGGCGATCACAGAGGGCTTCCCGTGCATAGGCAGAGCCAGCACGTCCAGCGCGCCGCCGAAATACTCCACGATGCCCTGCAAGCCGAGGCAAACGCCGAAGGCTGGGATTTTCCGCCGCAGGATTAGGTCCAACGTTTCCGACATGGCGAAGTCGGCAGGCCGGCCGGGGCCTGGGGATAGCAGCACGAGGTCAAATGCGAGCTCGCCACGCAGAGTCTCGCGAGCCAGCTCGGGACGCATTGTGGTGACCTCCGCCCCGGCGACACGGACGTAGCCGCCGAGCGTATGGACGAAACTATCTTCGTGATCGACCAGCAGCACTCGGGGCGTGACTGCCAACGGTGGCAGCGCCGTGGCGGTCCAGGCGAGGCTCGTCTCGCCGCGGATGGCGGCGAACATAGCGCTGGCCTTGAGCCGGCATTCCTCCTCCTCCGCCTCTGGGTCGCTGTCATGAAGCAGCGTGGCGCCAGCGCGCACCTCCGCAACGCCGGATTGCAGTCGGATGGTGCGCAGAGTCAGACCGGTATTCATGTTGCCGTCGAAGGTGAAGCGGCCAATGGCGCCGCCGTACCAGCGACGGGCGGAGCGCTCCTCTGCCTCAACATGCCGGATCGCCCACGCCTTGGGGGCACCTGTGACCGTCACCGCCCAGGCGTGGGAGAGAAAGCCGTCCAGCGCGTCGAATTGAGGGGCAAGCTGGCCTTCGACATGATCCACAGTATGGATTAGCCGCGAAGACATCTCGATCTGCCGGCGGCCGATAACTTGCACGGAGCCGGGAAGGCAGACCCGCGACTTGTCGTTGCGGTCGACATCCGTGCACATCGTGAGTTCGGATTCGTCCTTGATAGAGTTCAGCAGCTCGCGAATGTGTGCGGCGTCCTCCAGCGCATCGCGACCGCGCCTGATGGTGCCACTGATCGGGCAGGTCTCGATGCGGCTGCCCTCGACTCGGACGAACATCTCCGGACTAGCGGCGATCAGAAACTCGCCCTGACCAAGATTCATCAGCGCGCCATAGGGACTGGGATTGGCCTGCCGGAGCCGCCGGAAGACATCCGAAGGCGCGTCAGCGCAGAGGGTGGAGAAGGTTTGGCCGAGCACCACCTCGAAGAGGTCCCCGGCGGCGAAGCGGGCGCGGGCGCGCTCGACCATGGCGGCGTATTCGCCCTGGCTGTAGTCGCTTTCCCGCGGCGCCGCGCCGGGGGCGGCGGAGCGGTAAGGATCCGGCGCGGTCCCGCGTGGTATGCCCGCCGTGGTGGCGGCCCCGCCAGCGAAGTCGTAGCGATGGGTCAACACCCGCTGGCGCTGATGGTCGACGATTATGATTTCATCCGGCAGGTAAAGTACCAAGTCGCGCTGGTCCGTGGCGCGGGGTAGGCGCATCGCCATGGGCTCGAACTGGAAGACCAGATCGTAGCCGAACGCGCCGTAGAGGCCGAGATGTGGGTCCTCCGGCGAGCTGAATAGGTCGGTCATTGCTCGCAGCACCGAGAAGGTGGAGGGCTGGCGGCTGCGCTGCTCCTCAGAGAAGGGGCGCTCAGGCTGGCGGATATCCAGGGTCAGCTGTGCGGCTGAGGATTCCGAAGCGGCGATCTCCGGCAGGGCGCTCAATGCGGAGGCGATGATTGCCAGCAACGCCTCGCCGCGAGCATTGAGGGCTTGTAGCGTGACGCGGCGGTCGCGAGACGTGAGGACGAGCGGTGGGTCGCTGAACCCCATGTCCCAGCGGGTATAGCGGCCCGGAACTTCGAATGAGGAGCAGAGCAGCACCCCGCGATGCCGGTCCAGTCGTCGCGCGAGGGCATCAAGGCTGGGCTGGTAGGGGCCTTCGATCGACTCGCGTCGGACGCGGATACCGGACTGGGTTTGATAGTCGTGGGAAGCACTCATCGGGGAACTCCGGGGCTTGAAGCTGCGCCGCCACGAGGTCCGAGAGGGATAGAGTAGGCCGCCCGGAGTTCCCGTGGCGGCATGTGTCATGTGAACGCAGGCCGCCTTTTAAAGGGGCCACCACCAGCGGGCGGACGGGCTGCGCGTGATCATGAGGCGATCCTAGCCGCCGCGAACCGGCCCGTCGAGAGTCTGCGACGGGTCGCCTCCTGCCGCCAGCCTGGTTCCCGAAAGCCGCCGTTCAAGCGGAGCCAAGCCCGCGGCCTGGAAGTGGATGCGTTCGCCGGCCGGAAGGGGTCGACTATTGGCCCGAGGAAGCCACCCGGACACGGGCATTGGGTCTGTTCACCGTCTGTCCGGCTTAGCGCCGGCCGTGTAACAAACCCTGAGGCGCCCCCCATAGCTCTGGCTCACCTTCGGCTGCACCGGCTCGCAGTGCTTCAGCCACGTCCGTCAGGTCGACAGGACTGCCGGCGCGATCGAAGCGGGCCAGCACCTCGTCCGGCGTGTCACTCGGGGCCGATGCTGATGACATGGTCTATCTCGCGGGACTGACCGCCCGCGTAGAGACAGGCCGACGGTGACATGGGAGGGAGCAGGCAGAGGTATATAGGTGCGCGCCTCGGCCGCTCCCAAGGCTAGAGACCGAGCGACCTCGCCTCCCCCGACGTTCCTTTCTTCATGCCGCCGTGGCGAACTCCGGGAGCGTGCATGACCCGTCGCTGACCGACGCCGGGGGACATAGGAAGCGGCTCAGCCGCACGTAGTCGGGTGAGGTCACCTTGATCTCCGCCCAGGCGCCCTTGTCCGTGAGCGCCCGTGCGATGCGCCAGGCCGCGTCTTCCGCCATCGCGCCCGATCGGAACACCAACGGCGCCGCGAGCTGTTCAGACTGCACCATCCAACCCGCCTCCGTAGGGACGACCGAAATGGGATGAAGCACCGCTGTTCCTCCTCTCCTGCGCAAGCGTAGCCTTGGTCGATTTAGGTCGCTTGAGTGGGCCCGCAAGCGTCGGGAGGCAGGGTTCGTGCTCCGGCTCAGCCAAGTATGCGGAGGGGCAGATCGAGATCGACTGCAGCGCGATCCGGATCGTCTTCAGGCAGGTAGGCGAACCTGGGCGCGGAGGCGGGCATAGAGCTGAACTTCGGGCTGGTGCTGCATCTCCACCACGAGGGCGAAGCGTTGGCGCGTCTCGAACGAGGCCGCCCAGCCGGCTTCACATCGGACCACCAGGTGGTAGGAGCCGCCGTAGGCGTCGGTGTCGCGCGTGAACGTCACGCTGGCGGTCTGGACGGTGTTGCGTTCCCGCTCGCGCGGCCCCGGCTCCATGCCGCAGTTGAACCGATTGTCGAGATCGGGGCGGCGGCCCTCCGCCTGGGTGCGACGGCGGAAGTGATCGAAGATCAGCGCCGGATCACACCCGCGGACGAGGCGGAAGCTCATCCCGACGCCAGCATAGTCGGCGCGGGTATGGCGGACCGGGGGATCGTAGGCGAGGCTGACCCGGATCGTGCGCCGCCCTCCTCCCTGGAAGAGTTCGGGTATGGGAACCTGATAGACGGCGAAATGGTCCAGCGGCAGCTCGTCCTCGGCGAACAGGACCACGCGATGGTCGTCCGAGTAGGCGGCGCGTTCGGCGTTGGGCCGGCCATTCCCGCAAACCGCCCTCACGGTGTCGTTGCCGAGCGGCTGCAGCCGCAGCTCCGCCGGCTGCGGGACCTCGCTGGCGCCGGCGAGAAGGGCCCGCATCAAATTGGCTGACGCGTTCGGGAACCGGCCCAGGAGCCGCGCCGCCTTCGACGCCACCAGGGGCGCTGCGTATGACGTGCCGGAGCCCGCGGTGAAGAGCCGGTCCAGGAAGCGATGATGGAGGGTGAGCACGCCGGCGGAAGCGAGATCCTCGCCGAGGCGCAGCCGCCCGACCATGGGGTCGAACACCATCGTGCCGCCGACATCCACCAGGTCCGGCTTCGTGGAGCCCCCGATCCCCGGGCCGACGCGGGAAAACGGGGCTGGCTCCAGCGCCCGCGTGATCGGCCGAACATGCACGTCGTCGGCGAACTCCGGCCCCAGCCCCTCTCCGTGCGCCAAGGCGCCGACGGTCAGGACGTTCATGGCGCCGGCCGGCTCGCAAATGCGATTGGCAGGCTCGGTGAGATACCCCGGGTACTCTGTCACCGCCTGCTCGATCCGATTGCCGCCGCGCGGCGCGCGATTCCCGGCCGAGACGATGATCAGGACGTCGAGCTCGCGGGCCAACTCGTCCAGCGTCTGCGCCCAGGGGCCGACCTTGCCGCCGTCATACGGACGCTTTGGATCACCAAGCGCCACGACGAAAATGCGGCAGCCAAACCGCCCGTGGAGGCCGGCGATCGCCTCACGCATCTGGGTCGGCACGAGGCGACGGTCGTCGAAGCCGCCGCGGTCGTTGATCACCTTGGCGACGGCCAGCCTGGCGGTTCTCGCGAGCTGCCCGGCCTCGAGCTGCGCCCGCAGGTCGCCGAACAGCGCCACGCCGCTTACCCGGGTGCCGTGGCCCCACTCGTCGGCTGTGCCGAGGCTCGCCGGCGCACCTATGGCTCCCACGATGGCGTCGGCCAGCAGCGGGTGATCATTCACCCCGCTGTCGATGACGCCGATGATGGGCGCGTCGTCCGCCAAAGGGGCGAGGGCCGGAAGCTCTTCCAGCGTGAGGTTCAACGCCTCGCCGATGGCCACATCCGGCTCAGGCGGGAGATCGAGAGCCGCAACCTCCTCCACATCGAGCAACGTCCTGACGACCGACCCGTTGGCGCGCAGCCTCAACATCGTGATCGACGGGCCGACATAGCGGTCCAGGACCTCCCCTTCCCGCCTCTCGATATAGTTGGCGATCTGGTCGAGCTTGCGCGTTCGCGCCTCACGGCGCCCGAAGTCCCAGAGCTCCAGGTCCAGGACGAACTCGCGACCATCGACAAAGTCTGCAGGCTCGGAGAAGCCCTCCTCGCGGAGACGAATCCCGATGCGGTCCCGAGGGGTCACCGCGGCGATCTCTTCGACGCGATTGATGAACCCGCTGTACGCTGGTGAGGCCTGCCCGTCTGGAACGCCCCGCGCATAGGCGGCGAGGCGCTCGCGGAAGCCGCGAAGATCATCTTCGGAAGCGAACAGGACGAGCGTCTTGTCCTCATCGGTGGAGAGCACCGTCAGGCCGAGACGCTCCCAGTCTTCCTCCAGCGTCATGCCGTTCATGCGAACGCGAAGGATCAGGGACGGATCGACGAACTCTGGTCGACGGCGGCGCTGCTGTTCTTCCACCGCTGCCGTGAGCTCGGCCTCGAGCCGGCCGCTGTGGTGACCCGGATCCCGCGCGGGCGCGCCGCCGCCGCCAGGCCGCTTGCGGCGCTCCAGCTGCTCAGGCAGGCGGACGAGCCGCAAGTGGTCGTGCCGCGCCATGCCGGCCTGTTCAGTCCGAGGCCTTCAGGCGCGCCCTTCCGGATCGGCGGCG
>C687J35174_10006461_pt1 | contig 15281 bp, 12 predicted proteins | sample RifCSPhighO2_01_FD_35174 | JGI IMG/M metagenome (IMG submission 35174) | reverse complement strand
ATTGGCTAATTAGTAAAGGTTTCAGCATCCCAGCTATCCAGTCTGGTGCCGCAACCCCAGGTTACTTTGGTTCACAAACCCAAGCAGCCGTCGCCGCTTATCAGAGGACAGTCAACCTCCCTTCATTCGGTTTCTTCGGTCCTATGACCAGAGCAATCGTTAATGCAGGTGGAACAGTAGCATCAGCTACATGTCCAGCAGGTTATACTTGTACGTCCAACAACGCAGTAGTTGCCCCAGTATGCCCATTGGGTTATACATGTACGGCAAATTCTGGGACGGTTGTCACAAATCCAGGTACACCAATCACAATGGATGGAACCGATGGCTCAGTCACTGTTTCCCTGTCTAGTTACGCAAGTAATACGACAATCAAAAAGGGTGAGACAAAGGATATGGTTGCCGTAAAACTCCAGGCAACAGCAGGTCCAGTATCAGTTACTCGTTTTGATGTTCGTTTCAATACTCGCCCATGGCTTTACTTTGATGTGATTACATTGAAGGATAGCAATGGTGTGGTTGTTGCTACGAAGAATCTCAACGGTTCTGCTGATGCAACTGAAATTACAGTCGGATCTGACTACCTTGTAAGATTTGAAGGCATCAATGCCGTAATTACTCCTGGGACAGATAGAACCCTCGTTGTTTCTGGTCGCGTCATGTCAACGACAGACAAGATAGTAAGTGGAACTGACGTTTCAGTTATTGTCTCTGTTCCAAACAGTTCTATCCGAACTGTTAATGGAAAAGGATACACAGATTCTATCGGTTTGGGCACAGTCGCCACATCTGGTACATCTGGTCGCACGATGACATTGTCAGCAAGTGGTTCTACGGCAAATATCGTGGCAAGGGTCAGTCCAAACAGCCCTTCTGCGGGGTTTGTTAAGATATCAACGAATGGTGAAACCTCGGGCGTTGTCATAGGTAAGTTTGATTTCAAGTCAGAAAATCGATCATCTACGATTAACACTCTTACATTCACATTGAAGCAGAACAATACAGGTGCCCCTCTTGCATCACCTGGCTTCTCTACTCTGTACAAGAGGCTGTATATCTCCGACGAAGCAGGCAAGACAGTGCAAGTTGATTCTGTTGCCACATCGTCTGTATTCTCTAATCTGACATTTGATCTTCCGCAAGATGTATGGAAGACCCTTACTCTTACGGCAGATATTGCTGATGCGGATGATATTACGCCAGTCACAGACTTGACAAATGTTCCAGTAGCTTCTACGACTATTACTGTCAGCACAACAAACATTGTTGGTATTGACAGCAACTTCACAACCGTTACAGCTTCTGGAGCGAATGTTGTTACTGCGAATGATCTTACATTCCTAGCATCAGCTGCAAGTCTTACTCCTGTAACAGGGTACGCGCCTGCAACTTCGGTACTTGTTGACAATGGTACTTCAAAAGCAAAACAAGCTACTATTGGATTTAACTTCACCTTCAACAACCTTGGTACTACTGACTTGTATATAGCCAAGAACCCAAATACGGCTTTTGCTACAAGTTCAACTGTAGGCGCTGCTGCGTCATCAACACTGACACAAGCTCTTACAACAGCTAGTCCTGGTACGAGATCAGGTGATTCAACTACCGAATGGATAATCCCAAGTGGCACATCAAGATCATTCTTCTACACTGGTGTTCTTGATAACACCGCTACAGCTGGTGCAAACCACTCGACCGCCATTACAAAAGTTTACTTCGATGATGATACAACTGGTCTTAATGAGTTCAACATTGATTTCGGACTTGAGGCATGGCAGACTCCAGCGGTTAACATCGGTATTTAGTTAACCTTCTCTCCTCCCAACTGGTCACAATGTTGGACTACTCCGCTCTTCGCAAGCTCAGAGCTTCGAAGTCCAGAGAAACAAAAACCACCCCTTTCGGAGTGGTTTTTGTGTTTGAGGAAGTTATCCCCAACTCTATCTATCTATTAACTCAATGAGGGTTTATAATTCACAAATTAACAGGTACTATTTATTAGTACCAACTATTAATAATTAAATTATGAAAAAACTTTATTCAAAAAGTCCTTTTTTAACAGTCATACTTTCAATAATACTCGGTGTCTTGATTGTCACCACCGGAGTATCTGCTGCCACGACTATTAGTACAAATATTAATACAGCAGGGACGCTTACTGTCTCAGGAGCAAGCTCTCTAGCTGCTGTGACTACGAGCGGTACACTCACCGTTGGTTCTAGTGGAACAGCACTTACACAAGTTATCAAAGGGAGTTGTTCTTCGTGGAATGGAACAGGTCTAAATAGTATGGATGGCAGTCAGACAGCTTCTACTACCGAGGCCTATGATTGTGCTGTGACAGGAGTAGTATCTGGAGATGTGGTGATTGCCCAACTGGCATCTTCAACACCTATTACGACAACAGCGGGTTCTGCTTACTGGAACATTATTGGAGCACAAGCATCTACAACTTCGGGATATATTACAGTCTTGCTTTATAATAATGGTCCGACTGCAGTTCCTTCAGCTCTTGGTGTAGGTTCAAGCACATCTTATATCATTATTCGTTAAATTATTAACTATGCCTAAATACCAATTACATATTGGTACAATAGTTTTTTCACTATTACTATTGGTACCAATAATCTCTGCACAGGCGGCATATAATGATGTGACTTTGACAACTGATACAGTTTTGACTGTCGGGGGTTACAATCTGACAGTAAGTGGTTCATCGGCACTTCTACAATCCATAGAAGTTGGCTCGTCAGATTTTTCAATCACTATTGCCACAGGATCTGCTATGACTGTAACATCAGCCGATAGAAAAGTTTTTACTGTTGATGGCGTTACTAGTGCATATGTTACACAGTCATGTTCGGATAGTGTTTCAACTTTAACAATCACTGTTCCTAGTGGAAGTGAAGCTGTACCTACGGCGCTGATTATTCCTACAGCTACCGTATGTAGTACGGCATCCGCGGGCAGTAACATAAGTAGCGGTAGCAGTCCAGGAGGATTTGGATCACCTGCACCAGTTGCCGTTACCGCCCCCGTAGTCATTCCAGCGGTTATTCTAGCCACGGTTCCTGGTTGTCCAGCAGGTGTGACGTGTACTCCCATCCCTTCGGCTTTCTCCGCCTCTGTTGTTCTTACAAGTGACCTTTCCCGCGGTACCGAAGGATCTGATGTGGAAACACTTCAGAAATTCCTAGCGCGGTTTAGTGAGATATATCCCGAAGGCATCGCCAATGGTTTTTTTGGTCCAGCGACAGAACGAGCCGTGAAGAGATTTCAGGCAAAGTATGGCATATCGCAAGTAGGCAGAGTTGGTCCGGCAACTCGAGCAAAGATTGTAGAAGTTTCGGCAACTGGTGGCGCTGTGCCTGCGACAGTTCCTGCGCCGACTATAACTCCGTTGTCAGGTGTAACTCCAGCAACCACTGCTGTAGTAGTCTTTAACACGCGCTTAACTAAAGGTACTTCTGGTGAGGATGTGAAGAATCTTCAGAAAATACTTAACAAAGATCCTGAGACTCAGATTACAACTGAAGGGACTGGTTCTCCAGGTAATGAAACTGATTATTTCGGATCTTTGACTGAACAAGCAGTACAGAAATTCCAAGTCAAATATGGCATTGCCAACCCCGGAGATGAAGGTTATGGACAAGTAGGACCTAAGACAAGAATGAGACTCAATCAGCTTGGTTTGTAGAGTGCATGATTCATCTAGATGAATGTAGTCCAAAAACCATCCGAAAGGATGGTTTTTGGTTGTAAGCGAGGGTAGACCTCGCTAGTTCATGTTATACTATTTCCAATATGATTAATCCTTTTGACCGCAGTTTCTTCCGATTTCTAATAGGTTTTATGCTTATTCTCATGGCCAGCTTTGCGGTTTTATTTTTGGTCGGCCGATACGGCTCAACTCTGTAGGATATTCTTATCGAGGTTTATTCTCGAGACGCGAAACTTCAGCAAAACTTTATCACTTCTTCAGCGAATCTTTATCGCTGTCTGATACGCTGTGTGCATTATTAGGCTTGCTAACCTCTAATGCATATGAAAAACTTCTTTCACATACTCTTAACTGGGTGGCTACGGGTTTGATCGCGTTCATTGGATTTTTGCCGACTGTTAGGGCGGAAACTATTATCACCGATGGATTTTTACTGGGAGATACTGTGTGGGACAAAGTCCATAGTCCCTATATTCTAAGTGACACAATCACGGTCTCGTCTGACATGACATTGACTATAGAGCCGGGCGTTGAAGTCAGAGCCGATCCGGCTTCTGAATATGAACCCTATATGTACATTGGAGGAACATTATCGGCTCATGGTTCAGAACAGGACCCTATTCGTATTGTGGATATTTTTGGGATAACCATAGATCATGGTCGCGCGGACATCTCTTACGCGTCAATTTTCATGAAAGGCACCCTGACTTTCGTCGGCGCGGAAGGATATATTTCGACGACGACTATTTCCAATGTGGCAGATGGCATTGTTTCAGATGGAATTGGCATAGAAAATAGTTTGGTCACGATTCAAGGCAGTAAGATAGAAGGAAACGGCAACGGCATTACCGTGAAAGATTCAAGTGGAATTTTCCAAGTCAAATCCAACAGATTGTTCTTGTCTGACGCAAGGAATAACGCCGAATCATCTCCGCGAGACAAGATACAGAATCCGATACTTGACGCGCTTGCAAAGATCGGGTTGGCAAAAATCTCCCATGCTTTTGAATTTGGTCCCTCGTATGTGACTATAACGGGTTCCAGTTTATTGAATAATAGAGAAGCGGCGATTGTTAATAACACTTCGATAGATGTGCGTGCCGAACACAATTGGTGGGGAAGCGTTGACGGGCCGCGAATTATCCCTGCGGATTCTTCGGCCGTTTTTGGTGATATTTTTGCGCCCAATGGCCTAAAAGGTCCGATTGCGTATGACCCATGGCTTGTCTATGATCCATTTGAGACCAAAGTGCCATCTTGTTGTTCAAGCGTTGTATTTTTACCGGGATTTGAAGCCAGTAGGTTGTATCGTCTAGAGCAGGGATTGTTAGGTTTCGATTCCTCAGTCAACCAACTCTGGGAACCTAACCGAAATGACGATGTCAGGAAATTATTCTTGAATCCGGATGGGACGAGCGTTGACTCGGCTGTTTATGCTGGCGACCCAATTGGGAAGGCATTGGGCCTAAAAGATGTTTATGGCTCCTTCATGAATTTTTTGGACGGTTTGCTAGCGGACGGAAAAATCGCCGAATGGGAATCATTTGGCTATGATTGGCGCCGACCTGTTCAACAGATAGCAGAAGGAGGGACGCGACGGGCGACGACCACGAGATCATTATTGGAGACGGTTGAGCAATTGGCCTCAAGGTCAAGGACCGGCAAAGTGACTTTGATAGCTCATAGTAATGGCGGACTAGTGGTGAAATATCTGGTAAAAACTCTGACCGACATGGGTAAAGAAAACCTGATAGATTCGGTTATTTCCGTGGCCGTGCCATATCTGGGGACGCCCCAAGCTATACTCGGTCTATTGCATGGCGATAATCAGTCAATATTCGGCGGATTGATCCTCAAAAAAAGCGTGGCCAAGGAATTGGGATTGAATATGTCGAGCGCCTACTCCCTTATTCCTTCTGCCGGATATTTTACGAAAGTCTTTGGACCAACCATCGCCTATGCGAATGGCACCACGACGTCGATAGATTCATCTCTCAAACAGAATTTATTTATTGGTTCGCGGACAAATTTGGCGCTAATGAAGGCGGCGGAGATAGTCCACGGAATTTTGGATCCATTTTCTTGGCCGGCTAACATCGCCCGTTGGGCAATAGTTGGCTGGGGAAATAAAACAGCAAAGGGTGTAGTCTATTCGGGGACGGATTTGGGAAAATATAACGCGACAACTACTTCGATGGGTGACGGCACGGTTGTAGCACAAAGCGCGGCCTATAATGCTGGAACTACGACGGCGATCAATTTACCGTTAATTTCCAAGTCAGCCGGCAAGGATATATATCATTCAAATATTTTGGGTGCGACGGCGACGCAAAAGGCCATTGAGAATTTGGTGATGACAAATAATCACAACCAAAATGCCAAGATAATTGAGGAAGAATTGATCAAGATTCCCGGAGTGACTATTGGAGAACCGGATTATAGTCAAGAAGCGACATTTCTGGTAGTCAGCACGCACTCACCAGTCGAGCTTCATGTTTATGATGACGATGGCAATCATACCGGCATGGCTCCGCTGCCGGCTGGTACGGATGAAGAAATTGAAGAAGGCCTGTATACTTATGTTGAAAACAATATAAGGGGAAGCAGTTTCGAAATTTATGGCGACGAGGACCAGCCGGAAACTTATATTTCATTGCCGGATGATGGCGGTCAGACATATTCGGTAGCCATTCAGGGTATCGGGGTGGGAGAATTCACTTACAATGTGGAGCGGATTCGGGGTGGGGATGTTTTGGATAGCATAACTTACGCGGGATTACCGGCGACACCTCTTATGACCGCTTCGACCACAATCAGTACGCAGGTTCCGCGAACGGACGGAACAGTTATTCCGATAAAACTTGCCTCCTCAACACCGGCCTTAAAAGTAGACATAGATGGTAATGGTTCAACGGATATTACAGTCAAAGCCAATACCAAGCCGGACCCGAAATTATTTCTGGAATCTCTCGAAAAAACCATTATACAGCTTGTCGGTCTGACGAATCGTTCCAAAAATATAATCAGGCGAATTGATCGTCTCCAAGGGTTTGTCAAAGACGGCAAATTAAAGAAAATTCACAACAATGCCGATAAGCTGAAAAAAGTAATAAAGCATAAGAAAGTAAAATTGTTATCCGCTGCCGAAAAAGACCAGATTGTGGTGATGATAGACGCTTTTCTTGCCCAATTTGAGTAAATATGATATTGTCTTCGCACGGCTTAAGACAGAAGGCTCGCTTCCGCATACGCTTCGGCGTAGCAAAGCGCATAAGACCTTCCGAGGTTACTCTCTGTTAGGCCTGCAAAGGTCGATAAAATAACATTGGAAAATGCAAAAATATTTGCTTATTTCCTTATTTAAAAATGGCTCGTACAAAAGCACAAAAGAAAGAAATCATTGAAAAAGTGCGGACACTCATGGAGGGTGCCAAGTCACTTGTCTTTGTGAATATTCACGGACTCAAGCTTGAAGATGCCACCAAGATGCGTCGCACGCTCAAGGCGGAGCGGGTCGGATTCTTCGTCGCCAAAAAGTCCTTGACTTCATTGGCCCTAGCCAGCAAAAAATACGCAGGCACAGCGCCTGAGTTGGTGGGGGAATTTGGTTTCGCCTATGGCACGGATCTAGTGGCCCCAGCCCGCGGCGTCTACGAATTCCAAAAGAAATTGAAAGGTCAAGTGGCTATCATTGGTGGTGTATTTGAAAGCAGATACATGACGAAGGAAGAAATGATCGATATTGCCTCAATCCCAGCGCTACCGGTCCTTCAAGGCATGTTTCTCAATGTCATCAATTTCCCAATTCAAGGATTTGTGATGGCGTTGGGAGAAATTAGTAAAAAGAAGACAGTATAATTATTAGACAATGAATCAATGATGCAATGTTCAGTGATCAAGTCCAATCACAGATATTGATCATCGGTAACTTGGTCATTTGTTTATCTAATTTTAGAGATTACTAAATTATAATAAAATTTATCATGGAAAATACTCCAGTAGAGATTCCCTCAAAGTTCAAAGCCTTGGTGGAATCAATCGAAAAAATGCCTGTTCTTGACCTTAACGAATTGGTCAAGTTGCTCGAAAAGAGATTCGGTGTTTCGGCCCAAGCCGTAGCCGTTGCTGCTGCTCCGGTCGTCGCCGTGGCTGACGAAAAATCAACAGTCGCGGTTCATCTCGCGGCCGCCGGTGGGACGAAGATAGCCGTTATCAAAGTCGTCAAAGAAGTCCTGGCTCTCGGTCTCAAAGAGGCAAAGGATTTGGTTGACGCGGCTCCGACCCTTCTCAAGGATGGCATGAAGAAAGAAGACGCTGAAGCCTTTAAGAAACAGATTGAAGCTGCAGGCGGAAAGGTTGAGTTCAAATAATCACCGAACCAGCGCACAGCAAAAAACATGTGGGTGAGGATACATTGCGCAGGCCGCTCTCGGCCGAACGCGCGTATCCGAATCCCACATGTTTTTTGCTGTGCGCTGGTTCGACTGAAGTCCTGTGTTGTCAGGCGCTTCCTTTCGCGCCAATTTCTGCTACAATACGATTTACCATCATGGAAACTCTCATCGCACTTTTTGGAAGTCAGACGAAGGTCAAATTGCTTCGCCAATTTTTGTTCAATGGATCAACACCGTTCTTGCCGAGAGAGCTTGCCTATAGGAGCAAATCCGCGCCAACGGCAGTGCGCAAAGAATTGGGTGTCTTGGCGAAAGCCGGCATTATCAAACGCAAGCAGGTCCTGAAGAGTATTGAAGCGCGACAGGGAGACAAAATCATCTTCAAGAAACTTCGTGGTGAAGGATACATCCTTGATGATAAGTTTCCATATCTGGAACCTCTCAAGAATCTGCTTACGGTCGCGAGCCTGCATGCCGATGAGTCTTTGGCTAGGAGGTTTACCAATGCCGGGCGCATAAAACTTTTTGTCGCCGCCGGAGTCTTCATTCAAAATTGGGATTCACGAGTTGATCTTCTCATTGTCGGCGAAGAGCTTAATCTCAACAAGATTGAGACGGTCATCAAGGCCATTGAGTCGGAGATAGGAAAGGAGATAGCCTATTCGGCGTTTGAGGTGCAAGATTTTGAATACAGACTTGGCATACATGACCGTTTGGTTCGGGATATACTCGATTATCCTCATATTACTCTTTTGGATAGGTTGGGGGTTGAGATGAACCAGTAACTAGTTACCAGGTTGTCCCCACCCTCCTCTGTACGAGGTTTATACATGGTATAATAGAGATATTAGAAAGAAATTTATTATTTTAATTATAATCATATGATGTTTATTGAGTCGTGGGGCGATGTATTTGCCCGTTCTCTCCAGAGCGTATGGTACGGTGTTGCCGGTTTTATACCGAACCTCGTCATCGCTCTTATTATATTTGCTATCGGTTGGGTGCTCGCTGCGCTCATCGAAAAGCTTGTTGAGACTATTTTCAGATCTCTCAAGATTGACGCCGCTTTGAAGAGCGCCGGTCTTGAGGATGTCGTCAAACGTGCCGGCCACAATCTTAATTCTGGCATGTTCGTTGGGGCCGTCGTCAAATGGTTTGTCATCGTCGTCTTTTTGATCGCATCTTTTGATGTGCTTGGTTTGACTCAGGTCAACAACTTCCTTCGGGATGTGGTCAATTATCTTCCACAAGTTATTGTTGCGATTCTCATTCTTATGGCGGCCGTTATTGTCGGTAGTGCCATGCAAAGGATTGTCGCTGCCAGTGCACGCGCTGCCCATGTCAAGATGGCAGAGCTCCTAGGCCGTGTTACCAAGTGGGCCATCTGGATATTTGCTATCCTGACCGCTCTCTTCAATCTCGGTATTGCTCCTTGGATCCAGACTATCATTGTCGCCATTTTTGCTGGTGCCGCATTGGCTGCCGGATTGGCATTTGGTCTCGGTGGTAAGGATGCGGCTGCCAAGATTATTGACAAGACTATTCGGGCCGTTGAAGAAAAGGACTAGTGGTTTCCACGACATTTATTATTTCACAAAAAGCGGTCAAATTGACCGCTTTTTGTCGAGGTTACACCTCGGCAAAACCCTTGACATATTCTTGGCCATCCGTATACTTACTTGTACTCAGATATGAATACAAAGATTAACCGAATATTAAAGCGGCCATAGCCAAACTCTAGTAATAGAGCTTAGCTTGTAACCGCCGAAGCGGTTTTTTCTTTTCCTCCTTCGCTACCTCCTACGCTAAAGCTTCGGAGGTCAGGAAAGCTTCGGAGGACAATGCAGGACGAATGAATCTTGAAAATTACATATCTCAAATTATAAGGGGTTCAGGTGATTCGAGTAGAATCATTTCGAACCGGTTTGTTATGTGCTCGGGTCGAGCATATGACAGATACCATGTAGGTAAATAAGTAATAGTCCGCCGTCGCCATTGAAAAATGGCTATGGCGTGACAAACCCTACTTCGCTCCTAAAAAGGAGCTTCGAAGGGTGAAAACGGTTTTTAAATTTCCTAATAGGAAATTTAAAGGGCGTATGGTGGATGCCTTGGCTAGAAAAAGCGATGAAGGACGTGGCGTGGCGGCGATACGCTTCGGGGAGGTGCCGAGCAACCTTTGATCCGAAGATGTCCGAATGGGGAAACCCCTTCAGGTAAAACCTGGAGACCTGCTTAGATTTTTGTGTTCAAAAAAGAAAAAGGCCCACGGGGGCCTTAGTGAAAACTTCAAGGGTGACTTCCAAGAACTTGTCGAAGCGGAAGGCTTCAGAAAGTCTTAGGGTAAGAAACCTTGTAAATCTTCACTAGATATAGTATCAAATTATATTCTTTTTGTCAAGAACCCAAAAATCTAAGCAGGAGCGTACCCTGGGAAGTAAAACATTTCAGTACCAGGTGGAAAATAAACAAACATGCATTCCGTCAGTAGCGGCGAGCGAACGCGGAGAAGACTAAACCCTACTTCGCTCATTGCTACGCATGAGCTACGAAGGGCAGGCCCTAAATAAAGGAACTTGCCCTTCGAAGCTCGTTACGTAGTAACGAGCGGAGTAGGGGGTTGCGAGGTTGAGACGTGCTATTCTATTTATTTAGAATTGGCAGAGAAGTTATCAAATTTTTTATTAGCTTGACGAGCTGGAAAGCTCGACCCTAGCGGGTGATAGTCCCATAAGCGAAAATAAAAGATCTTCTTTGTCTTGATTCTCAAGTACACCGGGACACGAAAAGCTCGGTGGAATCCGCCAGAACTAACTGGCAAGTCTAAATATTTTTCTAGACCGATAGTGAACAAGTACCGTGAGGGAAAGGTGAAAAGCAGCCCGGAAGGGCGGTGAAATAGATCTGAAACCATATGCCTACAAGGAGTCGGAGCGGACAACACAAATTAAATAATTCTACAAAGGAACCATTTAACAATTATTAATAGTTCAATTGTTGAATAGTTAAATTGTTTAATTTGTGTTGTCCGTGACGGCGTGCCTATTGAAGAATGAGCCAACGAGTTTTAGCAAGCTGCTCGACTAAGTCCGCGAGGACGGAGTCACAGGGAAACCGAGTCTGAACAGGGCGCTCGTAGTTTGCTAAAGACCCGAAGCCAGATGAGCTTGCCACGCGCAGGGTGAAGTTCTCCGAAAGGAGGATGGAGGCCCGAACCGGTTAGCCGTGCAAAACTATCGGATGACGTGTGGTAAGGAGTGATAAGCTAATCGAATCTGGTAATAGCTGGTTCTCTCCGAAAGAACTTTTGGGTTCGCGTCGGATGTACCCTTACGGGGTAGAGCACTGGAAGGTTCTGACAGGTCGAAAGATCCCTGAACCTATCAAACTCCGAATACGTAAGGTAATTATCCGGCAGTTAGACTGTGGGGGCTAAGCTCCATTGGTCAAAAGGGAAACAGCCCGGATCTCAATTTAAGGTCCCTAAATCAACATTAAGTGCGCTTAAGGTAGTGAAATTTCTATAACAATGAGGATGTAGGCTTAGAAGCAGCCATCATTCGAAGATAGCGTAACAGCTCACTCATCGAGAAATTTCGCGCCGCAGATAATCGGGGCTAAAATGTTGTACCGAAACTGAGGGCTTGTGTACTTTATTAAGGAAAATTTGTTCTTTGGCTTCTATGGGCGGAATTTGTTTCCGGAGAATTCGGATTCAAATTCTGCTCATAGAGGCAACGATTGTGTGTTCCTGGGGATTGTGCAGATCTCTCGCATAAGGTGATGGTGAATTTGATGCGCGTAAATTGGTCAATTTTCATAGTCACCTCTTGAATGGATCCGTATTAATTAGAACAGGAATGGCGGATCCGGAAATGGGAAATCCCGCAAGTTCGTAACTTGTCCTGTTCATAGGGATGAAGGGAACGTGCATGCGTCATCCTTCCACACACTTAAATCATTGTGCGAGTGTAGCTCAGAGGCAGAGCGCCGCCCCAACACGGCGGAGGTCGGGGGTTCGAGACCGCCCCACTCGCACCACTTCTTCAGAGTGACGAAAAGGTCGTCACTTTACGGAAGTAAGTAAATTTGAATCGGTTACCCAGGTAGCTCAATTGGTAGAGCAACGCAGCGATGCGAAGGTTAATGGTTCAAGCCCATTCCTGGGAGCCACTTTTTTCGTCGATTTTTCAGGTAAAAATCGCAACCAAGAATGATTTCTTGTCTTTGGGTAACTCTCCCAGCATTTTCTGCTTCTCTTGCCCGTATCTTAGACCAGAAGGTTTGGGGAACGTAGGCGTGAACCTGGAAATATGTCAGGTCGAACTTAATCGACCATGTTGCGTGAGAGTTGCCCCCTTAATTAAGTACACAAGCGGTAGGAGAGTATTCGCATCTGCGTTGAAGGCAAAGGGGTGACCCATGCTGGAGCGTTGCGAAGTAAGAATGTTGGCACAAGTAACCGCAATGCGGGTGAGATACCCGCACGCCGAAAGATCAAGGTTTCCTTGGCAATGTATATCAGCCAAGGGTTAGTCGGTCCTAAGGGGATGGCGAACGCCGCACCCGATGGACATATGGTTAATATTCCATAACTTTTGCGTGGTGCGATGGAGTGACGGAGTGTAGTATGATGCGCATATAATTGGATTTAATGTGTGTAGCGTAAGTGTGGGTCTTGGCAAATCCGGATCCTGACTTCAATGTCGAACGCAAGCGAAGCACAGTCGCCTGTAAAAAGGCTAATGCATCAAAGCACGCTTCCAAGAAAAACTTCTAAGCATAACCACGTAAAAACCGTACCGCAAACCGACACAGGTGATCAGGTCGAGTAGACCTAGGCGAACGAGTGAGAGGTCTCCAAGGAACTCGGCAAAAAAGCAGCCGTAACTTCGGAATAAGGCTTGCCAAAGTAGGGATTAGAGTTTAGAAATCAGAAAAAAATTATTAGTGCGATGATGCTTACAATAGCTATGAGGAGAGTGGTAACAAAAACTATTTTCAGGAAGAGACTAAGTTTATAGTCCATTGTATTACGTTTTTGTTTTGGTGGCATTTTGGCGAACACTCTTTTAATAGCTAGTATTCCATGAGTTGATCGTACATACAGCCCACCACCAAAGAGAAATGAAAAGATAAACAGGTCGACTATAAGTATTACTGTCCAAGGTCCGTCTGTTACCATGTACATAATTGTATCATAATATATTTCTAACTTCTAACCCCTACTTTGGCCGCAGCTAAAGTATCTCTGGCAACTGTTTAACAAAAACACAGCTCCCTGCGAACTCGTAAGAGGATGTATAGGGGGTGACACTTGACCAATGCCAGAAGGTCAAATAATGCCGTTGCTATGTCGCAAGATATAGTGGTGAGCGTTATAAGCCCTGGTGAATGTCGGCCGTAACTATAACGGTCCTAAGGTTCTTGGTTTTCCGCAAGGTGAACCAAGAAGGACTAGGACTGTTATGGCGAAATGTTAAACAATTTAGAAACACAAACAACGCAGTAAATTAAGACGCTGCCTATCTATTGAACGAATAGATGTCCAAAAATATCTGACTATATGCTGGGAAGTCCGAGTATCTTTTCGTACCACTTTAGCTAGTTAAAGTGGTGACAATCGGAAAGTGCGGGCAATCAGCAGGAAAGACTACAATACCTTAAGGAGGTATTATGAAAAGTAAAAGATCAACTAGATGTGCAATGTGCGAAAAATTAATTCCAATTGATCGTCTGAACTCACCCAACTGGAATGTTCGTAGCACATGTTCGGATAAGTGCAAATTGGATTTCGAGCTGTCTGTTAATAGACCAAAAGAGGCCGAAAGTCCGAAATGAACTTGGGTGAGATTCGTCCTCACCCCTTCCTTAAGGTATTGTAGAATCCTCAGAAACCAAACGTCAGACTTAATTCAAAGTGAGTTAAGAAGATAGAGTTCGATCTGCATGGCGACATGCAGTTAACAAAAATTAGCGCAATTCCTAGAAGACTGGGACCATAGAGAGTGATCTTTATGGAAAACTTGGCTATATGCGGGAAAATCCGGTTGTATTTGGAGCTACTCATGAGATAATTGTTTCATGAGTAAAAATGCTTCCAATGACTTTGGTAAAAATCAAAGGCCGGACAATCCGCAGGAAATGTTGAAAAACAATTTCTATTTTTCGGGGCTCATTGCCGCCGAAATGTCATGTTCAATTATTAAAACAACAAATAAAAAGCCCAATGATTATTACTACATGGTCGTTCTGACAGTTACGAACGCAGATCGAAAACTTCTTAATGAAGTTAACCGCGTGGTAATGAATAATCGAGGAGTCATATCCCCGGTTAAGGGTGCGTATAATCTTTCAGCTCGAGGCAAAAGTAAAGTGCGAACGGCACTTAATTTTCTGGAAATGTACCCAATTCCTATAGGCGATCTCGCAAAAAATCGCATTCTTCTTTTGAAAACTGTTCTTGTGTACCTAGAAAGTCACAGGGCACATAGATTTCAAAAGGAGAAAACTATAGAAATTGAAGAATTACGAAGAAAATTACGAGAGGTTAAAACCAGAGGAATCGTAGATCAGCAGTTTGATTTACTTCCTCTTGATCAGGATTCTCTCGGTTATTTTATAGCGGGAGTGATTGATGGAGAAGGTTCTTTTGGATATAAGTCTTCAGGGCTTGTCCAAGAACCATTCTTCATGATTGCAATGAAAGATAAAAAGATAATTGAATTGATAAATAAGTTTGTGAATTATGGAAATGTCAGATTGAGAAAAGATGGTGTTTACCATCTTGAAATAAACAGTCGGATCATACTCAAAAAAGTATGCAAGATGTTTCTCAATCAATATCCATTACATCACGAACGACAAAGAAAGAGATTGATGTTACTTCAACAGCTCCTCAACGACTACACGCCAAGATCTCTGAAACCAGTGGTTTTAGAGAATGTGATATAGTCTGAACTGCATGGCGACATGCAGAGTGTGATTCGCGTCACACCGCTTGCAAGATTTTATTTATATAAATTTTTGCAAGTCATGTCCATCTCGGACAAAAGTAACAGTTTGTGTCAGGTAAGTTCTGACGCGTTGAATAGTGTAATGACTGGAGAACTGTCTCGGAGACTTGCTCGGTGAAAATACAGTACCGGTGAAGATGCCGGTTACCT